>ENA-OQIF01000056-OQIF01000056.1-human-gut-metagenome-genome-assembly--contig:-NODE-56-length-63509-cov-6.164542_pt1 | contig 63509 bp, 65 predicted proteins | sample MGYA00242574_ERZ504738 | MGnify/ENA primary metagenome ERZ504738 (study PRJEB26092, sample SAMD00036437) | human gut metagenome | host: Homo sapiens | study: EMG produced TPA metagenomics assembly of...
GGGGAGCCACTGGCGTGCCGGGCAGGCCCACGCGGGACAAGCAAAGTTTACTCTATCCGAAAACAGTAGTGCCCTGCTACAGAGGGCAGCAGCTTCGGAACAATGTTCCTTGTCAAGCTGCTGTGAATCTCTGTAGCAGGGCACTATTTTTTACGTTATATTGAGCTTTCAGCGGTCAGCGGAAGGTGGCCCGGCCTGCCAAAGCCTCTCCCTTTGGGAGAGGTGTCATTGCGAAGCAATGACGGAGAGGGCAAGCCCGCTGGCGGCTCACGGTCAGACTCTCCTTCGTACAACCTCTCAGGCGCTTCGCGCCAGCTCCCCTTGTAGGGGAGCCTCTGGCGAAGAGGTGAAGCTTTACGGTATGCCAAGGCCTCTCCTACAAGGAGAGGTGGCATTGCGCAGCAATGACGGAGAGGTTGGACAAAGGTGAGGCTACCCATGAGCGAAAGGCGCAAAAAAACCGCCACCGGGCAGGGTGACGGTTTTCACATTGAAAATCTAATCTCTTGAACCGGGCTGACCGCTTGTCGCAGCGCCCTTTCTATTATCAGTAGAACAACTCTCCCTCCCGATGTCAAGTCAGGAGGGATTTTTTCTGTCACAGCGACGCATTCTCAAACGCATCCCCTGCGGCCTTTTGCAAAGCATCGATGGAGATGGTGCAGAGGGCCGCGAGGTCGGCGTCCGAGCCGTCGGCAGGGATGTCCGCCGCCTCTTTCTCCGTCTTGCCCTTGAGGTAGCTGCAATAGCCCTCGCTGTGCTCGTACCACTCCTTGCCGAGGCTGGATGCGTTCCGCATCCCGTAGCTGTCGCCCAGCTCAAGCTTGGAGCGGACGGTGTCCGGGGCGGTGACGCCGCCGTCTGCCGCGATGGTCAGCGCAGGCTCTGCCATGTCGCCGATGGCGCTGGTCACACGGCCATCGGCATCCAGCGTCAGGGCCACGACGGTAAGGTCAACTTCTGCGTTCACATCCTTGTCGTCGGTGGCGGTGATGTCCGAAGAGGCATTCTCCGCCTCCACGCCGAGGCTCACCCGGTCGCCCTTCGCCGCGCCGAGGGCGGACGCATTCGTGCAGGCTTTCGCCACGGCGTCGCGGTACTTATCCACCCGGATGGTGCAGCCGGACAGCAGGTCGGCGTCCGCAGCCTTGCCATCCTTATCCGTTTCCAGCATGGATGCCTGCTCGGGCGTCATGCCGGTGAGGTAGTCGGCGAAGTCATCGGCCTGCTCGGCCCAGCCCTTTTTCAGCGAAGATGCCGCTGCCAGCGGGTAGTCGTCCCCTTTCTGGCGCTTGGTGCGGTAGTCGGTGGGCATGGTGACGACGCCTTTGCCGTCGGCGGTAACTTCCACTTCCAGCTCATCCAGCATCACGTCGGCCAGCTTGCCGTCTCCGTCCAGCAGGACGGCGGCGGCGATGGTATGGATGGTGCCGGTACGGGCCTCGTCGGAGGCCTCGGTCAGGATGCCGAGGCCGGTCTTCCAGCCGCCGGTCTGGGTGGTGCTGGCGCTGCCGGACGAGCCGGACATGGCGTTCGAGCTGCTCATGCTGCCGGAATTGCTGCTGCCTTTGCGGCAGCCGGACAGCAGCAGTGCCGCCGCCACGGCACAGCTCAGAAGAGCTTTTTGTCTCTGTGTCATAAGCGTTACGCTCCCTTTCATCTCTTTGGGAGTAGTATAGCCCGACACAGCGCCAATCATGCACGTTTGCTCTGAGACCGACGTGTTATCTGGCAAAGTGGGACAATATTGACGTTATATCATGCAAAATCGCACTTTGCCACTGTGGCAATCTGGTAAACAGCTGGCACTCTGACCCCACTTTGCCAAAAGGGGCAGAATGCCAAGTTGGCAAAGTGGCAAAATATAACGTATCTATATTATTAAATAGCCATATTGCCACTTATTCCACCGCAGTATCCCTCACATCAGCGGGCTCAGCAGGCGGAGCACACTGTCCAGCAGCGTCCCGGCCAGCGAGGTGCGGCAGTCGGCCAGCTGCACTTCCCGGCACTCCGGCAGGGTGCGGAGCACATCGTCCCGCAGCGCAATGACCTGACTGTTATAGAGCAGCAGCGCCCCGCACTCAAAGTGGAGGAAGAGGCTGCGGTAATCCATGTTGATGCTGCCCACCACGGCGGCGCGGTCATCGCTGACGTAGCACTTGGCGTGGAGGAAGCCGGGCGTGAACTCGTAGATGCGCACCCCGCCCGGAGCAGCGGCACATAATAGGAGCGGGTCAGCCGGAAGACGAGCTTCTTGTCCGGGATGCCCGGCAGCACCAGCCGGACGTCCACGCCCCGCTTTGCCGCCGCCTTGAGGGCTTCCAGCATGGTCTCGCCCACCGCGAAGTAGGGCGTATAGATATAGACATACCGCTGGGCCTGATTGATGATATTCAGGTAGACCGTCTCGGCCAGAGCCTCTTCGTCCAGCGGGCTGTCACCGTAGGGCTGTATCACTCCGTCCGACTGGGCAGACAGGGCCTCAGCCTGAGGCATAAAGGGCGCATAATCCTCCTCGCTGGGCCGGAAGGCGTTCCAGTGGTCGAGGAACATCACCGTGAAGTTCCAGACCGCCGCGCCCTCGGTGCGGAGAGCTGCGTCCTTCCAGTAGCCGAACCGCTCTTCTTCATTGATATACTCGTCGGCCAGATTGATGCCGCCCGTATAGGCTGTATTTCCGTCCACGACCACGATCTTCCGGTGGTCGCGGTGATTCATGACCAGCGACACCAGCGGCACCACCGGGTTGAACGGGATGCAGCGGATATGCGCCCGCTCCATCTTTACCACGAAATCGGACGGCAGGCCCAGCAGACTGCCGAAATCGTCGTAGATGAGCCGGACATCCACCCCCTGCGCCGCCTTGCGGACGAGGATGTCCTCTACCCCCTTCCACATCTTGCCGGTGCGGACGATGAAGAACTCGAGGAAGATGAACCGCTCTGCTTTTTCGAGGTCGGCCAGCAGGTCAGGGTACATGGCCTCACCGCAGGGGTAATATTTTGCCGTGGAGTTTTTCCATGCGGGGTACGGCCCGTACTCCGAAACATACCGGCTCAGTCCCCTGCTGGCGGGGTCGAGGGCGTCGGTCTGGCCCGGCTGCTGGGCGAGGTCGGCGGTGTGCTGGCGCTCCACCGCCTGCATCCGCTGGCGCATCCGCTTGGCGGGGGCCTTGTTGCCGAAGGCCAGATAGAGCGCACCGCCCAGCAGCGGCATCATGCCGATGAGGACGAGCCAGATGATCTTATAGTCGCTGTTCTCGTCCTTCCGCACGAGGTAGAGGGTGATGAAGAGGCTGAGGACGTTCAGCCCCGCATTCACCCACACCTTTCCGGCGGTGAGGGAGAAGAAGGCCCAGAGCAGCCAGCATATCTGCAGCAAAACAAGGGCCACTGTGACCGTGGCCCTGTTGATGACACGATTGAAGAACCGGACGACCGGCAGCCGAAAGAACATCTGCGCCTCCCCCGCTGCCCTTCGGCAGCATTTTTATGGGAATAGTATAGCGCAGAGATGCGGAGATTTCAAGCTCAGGCGTCCGCGTCCTCGAAGCCCACCATGAGGCCGCCCAGCTCGGCGTAGTAGCTGCACAGGCCGCCGCACTCGGTCACCCGCACCTGTGCGCCCTCGAAGACAGCCCGCACCATGTGCATCAGGCGCTCGGCGGCGGCGGGGTTGCCGCAGTGGGCAATGATGACCTTGCCGCTGGTGTAGCCGTGGCCTTTGAGCTCCAGCACGATGCGCTCGAGAGCGCCGTGCTCGCCGCGGGTCTTGCAGAGGACGTCCAGTTCGCCCACATCGCTGGCCTTGCCGATGACCCGGATGTTGAGCATCCGCGCCACAGCGGCCACAGTGGGCTTTATGCGGCCATTCCGGGCCAGATTCGCCAGCGATTCCAGCGAGAACAGCAGATGGGTGTGGTGGCGGTAGCGCAGCATCTCTTCGCACACCTCGTCAAACTCCCTGCCCTCTTTGATGAGCGCACGGAGATGCTCTGCCAGCAGCACCAACTCCGGGCCGGCAGACAGGCTGTCCAGCACAAAGACCTGAGCACCCGGGTGCTCTGCCTGATACTCCTCTGCGGCCAGCTGGGCGGCGTTGCAGCTGCCCGACAGGGTGCCGGTGATGGTGATGGCATAAATTTCATCTGCGCCCTCATAAGCCTCCAGCCAGTCGCCGATGTTGGGGCAGGAGGTGCTGGTCTTGCCCTTATAGGTGCGCAGGGCAGTCGCCATCTCCACGGCGTCCAGCGTGCCGTCGTCGAGGTATTCCCTCTCGTCGGTCACGATCTTCAGAGGCACAGAAGCAAAATCAATGCCGTCCAGCTTGTACAGGCTGGCAGAAGAGTCCACAACGATTCGTTTCATCTCATCTATCTCCATTCCGGCGGGTGTCCGCCGCTTTTTTTACGTTCGGTGAGTCCACTATATCAGTTTTTCAAAAACCTGTCAAGCGATTTGTAAAATTCTTAATATTGTTTTCATAAACGGTTGACCCCGACTCAAAAATGCGATATACTACCACCATGAATCAGGAAATGAAACGCCGTGTCACGGCCTGCGCCGCCGGGTTTTCCCTGCCGCGCTACCGGGAGCTGCCCTCCGTGGGGCTGTATCTCGACCAGACCGTGCAGCTCGTCAACAGCTGCTTCCGGGGCTTCCCCGGGGTGGAGCTCACCCCCTCCATGGTGAGCAACTACGTCAAGAAAGGAGTCATCTCCCACCCCGTCAAAAAGAAGTATTCCCGCGAACAGCTGGCTTCTCTCATCTATATCGTATTGTCTAAAAATGTCCTCTCGCTGGAAAACATCGACACCCTGTTCCAGATGCAGAGGGCTCACTGCACTGCCGCCGAAGCCTACGACTACTTCTGCGACGAGGTGGAGAACTGCCTGCCCTACATTTTCGGTGCCAGCAACACCATCCGCGGCCTCGACCCGGATGCCGACGACGAAAAGCGTCTGCTGCGCGGCACCATCGTCGCCGCCGTGAACAAGATGTACCTCGACTGCTGCTTCGTCGCCATGCGGCAGGAGGAGGCTCTCTGGCCGGGGATTTTTGGGAGATTTAGAGTAAAGACCCGAAACTTTACCGCGAGCGAAAGCCTCTCCCTTTGGGAGAGGTGACATCGCGCAAGCGATGACGGAGAGGGCAAGCCCGTCTCCCGAGAGTCGCGATACAGCGATAAGCAGCCCCTTTGTCAGAGCGATGCCATCGCCGCGCTTATGATTCTCCGTCAGCATCCTTGCCCCTCTCAGTCACCTTCGGTGACAGCTCCCCCAAAGGGGGAGCCTTTCGCATCCCGTAAGGCAACAAAAGCACCCACCCTCCCGTTTCACGGGAAAGGGTGGGTGCTTCTGTTTTATCCAGTCCTTAAGCCTTACGCATCCTGCAGCTCACCACGGCTTGCGGCCTTGAGGTAAGCGAAGATGAAGCCGTCGAGGTCGCCGTCCATGACAGCGTCCACGTTGCCGGTCTCGTAGTTGGTGCGGTGGTCTTTGACCATCGTGTAGGGCATAAAGACGTAGGAGCGGATCTGGTGGCCCCATGCGATCTCGTTCTGGACGCCCTTGATGTCGTCGATCTTATCCATGTGCTGCTGCTTGGCGATCTGGTACAGCTTTGCCTTCAGCATTTCCATCGCGTAGTCGCGGTTCTGGAACTGGCTGCGCTGGGTCTGGCAGCTGACCACGATGCCGGTGGGCTTATGGATGAGTCGGACAGCGGAAGAAGTCTTGTTGATGTGCTGGCCGCCGGCACCGGAGGAGCGGTAGACCTGCATCTCGATGTCCTCGGGGCGGATGTCCACCTGGATGGTGTTGTCCAACTCGGGCATGACTTCCAGAGAGGCAAAGCTGGTCTGACGGCGGGCGTTGGCGTCAAAGGGAGAGACGCGCACCAGACGGTGGACGCCGTTCTCACTCTTGAGCAGACCGTAGGCGTTGGCGCCCTTGACCATCATGGAAGCGCTCTTCATGCCGGCCTCGTCGCCGTCCTGATAATCCAGGACCTCGACGGTCATGCCGTGAGCCTGCGCCCACTTGTTGTACATACGGTAGAGCATCTCGGCCCAGTCCTGTGCCTCGGTGCCGCCGGTGCCTGCGTGGAAGGTCAGGATGGCGTTGCTGTGGTCGTACTCACCGTTCAGCATGGTCATCAGTTGCAGCTCATCCACAGCCTTGCCCACGGCGTTGACGGCCTCTTCGGCCTCCGGCACCATCTCGGGGTCGTACTCCTCGTCCAGCATGACCAGCATGGTCTCTGCGTCATCGTACAGGCCCTGCAGCTTCTCGAAGCGGTTCAGCTTGCCCTTCAGGTCGCCCACCTCGTCGAAGACCTTCTTGCTCAGCTCAGCGTCGTCGTAGAAGCCGGGGCGGGACATGGTGTGCTCCAGCTCCTGCACGCGCTTGCGGGAAGCGTCGATGGCCAGCGCCTCCTCCAAGTCCTTTACAGCGGTGTGGTATTCAGCCAGCTGTACTTTCAGTTCATCAGTGGTGATCATCGTTTTATTCCTCTCGTCTCAAAGAACAGGAGCAGTCTCTTCATCATCAGCCACGCACACGGGCAGGCCCGTCTTCGTACAACCTCTCAGTCTCGCTGACGCTCGACAGCTCCCCTAGTAGGGGAGCCTCTGGCGAAACCGTTCACTTTGCGGGGACTGCCAAAGCCTCCCCTACCAGGGGAGGTGGCACGCCGTAGGCGTGGCGGAGAGGTTGTACGAAGGAAAGCCTGCCCGAGGACTCGGCCAATGACGGAGAGATTTACTCCTAAAAGATACAGTTTATACACAGATACTTCATTAGTATACCCAGAATCCATGATAAAGTAAAGAGGAAAAAATACCATTGTGCTGGAAATTTGAAGATTTCCGCCTTTTCTTTTCCGCATTTTAAGTGTATAATACTGATAAACTACCCTATTCATTGGAGGATGTTATGCCCAAATACTATGGCTGTCCGTGTGAGGGCTGCGGCAAGCCCCTCACACTTCAGGATGACATCGTGGTCTGCCCCGACTGCGGCGCGCCTTATCACCGCGTCTGCTACGAGAAGCTGGGCCAGTGCATCCACCGCCCCGCCCACGCCGCCGGCTGCGAGTGGAAGTTCCCCTACGAGGAGAGCCAACTCCGCACCTGTCCGTCCTGCGGCGAGCGCACCCTGCGGAATGAGGAAACCTGCCGCTGCTGCGGTGCTGTGCTTCCCCCCGAGGGGCAGGAGCCTCCTTCTTCCCGCGGCAGCGGCGAAGAGACTTTCGACTACTCCCAGATGTACCGTCAGTTCGGCACTTCCGCCGACCCGGAGAAGGCGTTTTTTGAGGACGCCTTCGGCAAAGAGGCCAAGATGGATGGCATCGCCCGTCAGGACTGGCTGGACTATATCGGCCCCGCCGCCCCCGCTTACCTCGCCGCTTACAGCCGGATGCAGCTCCAGAAGAGCAAGGTATCCATGAGCTTTTCGGCTCTGCTCTTCGGCCCCTTCTACTTCTTCTACCGCAAGGCGTGGAAGCCGGCCTTCGGCTTTCTGGCCGCTGAGCTTCTGCTGGCAGCGCCCACCTTTATCGAGATGCTCCAACTCTCCGGCAGCGCCCTCGCCCCCGCCATGAGCACTTCAGCTCTGACGGTATTTGCCCGGGTCTGCTCGGTCCTCAGCTTCGTGCTGATGCTGGTGCGCGGTATGTACGGCAAGTGGCTCTACCGCAAGAGCGCCGCCGACCACATCCGCCGCATCCAGTCCGAGTTCCCCGACGCCCGGCAGCGTCAGGCCGTGCTCCGCGCCCAGGGAGGCGTCAGCTTCGGTGCGGTCTTCCTCTGCGTCCTGCTCCTGAGTGTCTGCGGCAGTGCGTTCACCCTGCTGCTCGGCCCGGATCTGCAGGCCATCCTCAACGCTTTCTATGGCTGATGCACCCAGCCGTAAATCTGAACGTGAAGGAGTTTGAACCATGAAAAAAATCACCAAGGCAGTCATCCCCGCCGCTGGTCTTGGCACCCGCGTGCTGCCCGCCACCAAGGCAATGCCCAAAGGAATGCTCCCCCTCGTGGACAAACCTGCCATCCAGTATCTGGTGGAGGAGGCTGTCCGTTCCGGCATCACCGACATCCTTATCATCGTGAGCCGCAATCAGGACATCATCCAGGACCACTTTGACCGCAGCCCCGAGCTGGAAGCAAAGCTTGCCGCTCCCGGCAAGGAAAAGATGCTGGAAGAGTGCCTCGGCATCTCCAATCTGGCCAACATCTTCTTCGTCCGCCAGCAGCAGACCCTCGGCCTCGGCCACGCTGTCAGCATGGCCAAGCCCTTCACCGGCGATGACCCCTTCGTGGTCATCTACGGTGACGACGTCATCTGGGGCGAGGACCCGGTCTGCGCCCAGCTCATCCGTGCCTACGAGGAGTTCGGCCGTCCGGTTGCCGGCGTGTCCGCCGTGCCTTGGGCCGACGTGAGCCGTTATTGCAGCCTCAAGACCACCCCCATCCATAACAATTACTTCTTTGTGGACGACATGATCGAGAAGCCCAGGAAGGGTCAGGAGTTCAGCAACTACTCCATTCTGGGCCGTGTGCTGCTGACCCCGGAGATCTACGACATCCTCGCCGGGACCAAGCCCGGTGCCGGCGGCGAGATCCAGCTGACCGACGCCATGGCCGAGTATGCCCGCAGCTACGGCGGCATGACGGCTGTGGAGTTCACCGGCAAGCACTACGACATGGGCAACAAGCTCAAGGTCGCTGAGGCACAGGTGGAGCTGGCCCTGCAGCACCCCGAGATCGGCGAGGCGTTCCGCGCCTACCTGAAAGAGTTCTGCAAGACGCTGTAAATAACTGCATAAAAGCAACGCCCGGCATCTCATTGAGGTGTCGGGCGCTTTTTGCTATTTGGAGATGATACCTTGCGGAATGCCATGGCCTTCCCTTGATAGGGGCGGTGGCATCGCGCAGCGATGACGGAGAGATTTTGTCCCGCAGCGGCTCACGGTCAGGCTGTCCTTCGTACAACCTCTCAGTCTCGTCGCAAGCTCCTCGCCAGCTCCCCTAGTAGGGGAGCCTCTGGCGAAGAGGTCAACTCTCTAAAGCAAACCAAAAAGCGCCCTCACCTTGTCATCGGTGAGGGCGCTTTGCTGATCGCTGATTATTTTGATTGGGTTGATTATCTCAGATTAGTCGCTGACGTAGGGCATCAGAGCAACGTGACGAGCACGCTTGATAGCCACGGTCAGTGCGCGCTGATGGAAAGCGCAGGTGCCGGTAACACGGCGGGGAATGATCTTTGCACGCTCAGAGACGTACTTACGCAGACGGGGAACGTCCTTGTAATCGATGGTGTCGATGCGATCGACACAGAAGCTGCAAACCTTCTTGCGGCCGCGACGCATGGGGCGTGCGGGACGAGAGCCTTCGGTTCTTTCAAAAGCCATTGCTTATTACCTCCTGTTGGATTTTTACGGTTAAAACACCGGTTCGGGAATCAGAACGGCAGGTCGTCGCTGTCGTCGATGACGGCGAAGTCATCTGCATTGCCGGCGGAATAGCTGGGAGCTGCCTCCACAGCAGCCGGACGGGCAGGGGCTGCGTTCTGGTAGGACGGAGCAGCATTCTGATAGCTGCCGCCGCCCTGATTGCTGCCATTCGATTTGGAGCCGGCAAAGTTGACGTTGTTTGCCACGACCTCCACAGCGGTGCGGTTGTTTCCGTTCTTGTCCTGATACTGGCGGGTCTGGAGACTGCCTTCGATGGCGATCAGACTGCCCTTCTGGAAATACTTGGAGACGAACTCTGCCTGCTGGCGCCATGCGACGATGTCGATGAAATCGGCCTGACGCTGCTCGCCCTGACGGGCAAAGTTGCGGTCACACGCAATGCGGAAGCTGCACACATTGGTGCCGCTCTGGGTGGTGCGAAGCTCGGGATCCGCCACGAGACGGCCCATGATCGCTACAACATTCAACATAATACGGACTCCTTTTTCGTCACGAAAAGATTACTCCTCGTGGGCAACGATCAGGCTGCGCATAACGCCCTCAGTGATCTTGTACACACGGTCGAGCTCAGTGGGGAAGCTGGGGTCAGCAGTGAAGTTGATCACGGTGTAGACGCCTTCCTCCTCATCGTTGATGGGGTAGGCCAGACGGCGCTTGCCCCACTCATCGATGGAATCGATGGTACCGTTAGCCTCGATCAGGGACTTGAACTTACCGATGAGAGCGGAAGAAGCCTCCTCGTCGAGAGCAGCGCTGGTAATCAGCATGGTTTCGTACTTTGCCATTTTGTAGCACCTCCTTTTGGACTTAAGGGCCTCAAGAATACGAGGCCAAGGGTACACAGCCGGCGCGGCGTCGCGCGGACTGTGCGGCGTGTCTGTTCAGACAGCAATTTATTATAGCAAGCCCCGCAAAAATTGTCAAGCCCTCCCGCAGGATTTTTTTCGTATTTTTGAGCGCACGACAGCAAAATCTCCCCCATCATTCTTTTTATGCTTTTCCAGTATATCCGTCATATCTCTTTTGGATGGCGTCCTTAGCCATTCCGAGCTGATTTTCCTTTGCATTTCGCCGAAAGAGGGACTATAATAAAAGGAGGACTATAATAAAAGCTGTTCTTCTCCCCTTCTGTCTTCGTGCGCGGCGCATGGCAGGGCTTACGGGGGAGTGGGACGATCGCTAACGTCAAAGAAAGGATCGCCTATGTATTCCATCTTTCGGAATCTCGCCCTCATCCTCATCAGCGCCAAGTTCTTCGCGCTGCTCGCCCGCAAATGCCGGGCGCCGCAGGTGGTGGGCGAGATCATCGCAGGTCTTGTCATCGGTCCCTGTCTGCTGAATCTCGTGCAGCCCAGCGACTCCATCGCCATTTTTGCCGAGATAGGCGTCGTGCTGCTGATGTTCACCACCGGCCTCGGCACCAACCTTCAGGAGCTGATGCGGGCCGGCCCCATCGCTACCCTCATCGCCTGCGTGGGCGTAGCCGTGCCTCTGGCGGGCGGCACCCTGCTCTACAGCCTGTTCTACGGCTTTTCGGCGCTGGGCAGCCCGGAGTTTTATCGGGCGCTCTTCATCGGCACCATCATGACGGCCACCAGCGTCTCCATCACCGTCGCCACCCTGCAGGAGCTGGGCAAGCTCAAGAGCTTCCTCGGCACCACCATCGTCAGCGCAGCCGTCATTGATGATGTCATCGGCATCGTGGTGCTCACCTGTGTGCTGGGTGCCAGCGGCGGCGCAGACACCAGCCTCGTCGATGTGCTGATGGACACCGTCCTCTTCTTCATCGCAGCCATCGTCATCGGCCTCATCATCCACAAGGCCATGCTCTGGCTGGACCATCGCAACCCCCACACCCAGCGCATCACCATCGTCAGCCTCGCCTTCTGCTTTGCCATGGCCTACATCGCGGAGCAGTATTTCGGCATCGCCGACATCACGGGTGCTTACATCGCGGGCATCGTGCTCTGCTCCCTCGAAGATGCGCCCTACATCGAGCGCCGGGTGGACATCAGCAGCTACACCCTCTTCGCCCCCGTCTTCTTCGCCAGCATCGGCCTCAAGACCGACATCAGCGGCCTGACACCCACCATCCTGCTGTTCAGCGCCTGCTTCGTGGTGGTGGCCCTGCTCACCAAGATCATCGGCTGCGGCCTCGCCGCGAAAGTCTGCCGCTTCAGCTGGCCGGACTCCCTCAAGGTAGGCGTCGGCATGATGACCCGCGGCGAGGTGGCCCTCATCGTGGCCCAGAAGGGCCTCGGCGTGGGGGTGGTGGACTCCGTCTTCTTCACGGCAGTCATCCTCCTCATCGTCGTGTCCTCTATCGTGACGCCGCTGGCGCTGAAGGGGCTGTTTGCGAAGGGTTAAGCCTTGAGCGAAAGCCTCTCCCTTTGGGGAGAGGTGGCACCGAAGGTGACGGAGAGGGCAAGCTCGTCTCCCAAGAGCATCCACACAGCGATACGCACCGGCTTTTGTCAGAGCGATGCTATCGCTGTGTTTTTGTTTTCTGTAGCATCCTTGCCCTCTCAGGCGCTTCGCGCCAGCTCCCCCAAAGGGGGAGCCTCTGGCGTGCCGGTCAAGTTCACACTGGACGAGCAAAGCTTACTCTATCCTAAAACAGGAGTGCCCTGCTACAGAGGGCAGCAGCTTCGGAACAATGTTCCTTGTCAAGCTGCTGTGAATCTCTGTAGCAGGGCACTATCTTTTTACGTTATATCAGGCTTCAGGCGTCCAGCACAATGCTGCCCGACCTGCCAAAGGCTCTCCCTCCGGGAGAGCTGTCACCGAAGGTGACTGAGAGGGCTACGCTCTAAAACTCAAACGACCTGAATGCGGCCTGCGCCATAGGGATTCTCGTAGTTCAGCAGGTAGCCCGGATAGCTTGCCAGCGGGCTGTTGGCGCTGCTCAGGACAGGCACATCGTTCACAGCGTCGAAGATCATGGCGTAGGTGGACATGACGAGGTAGTCCTCAGAGACATAGTCCTTGATGAGCTCTGCGCCGTCGAACATGGCGAAGCCATCGCCCAGGTTGCGCAGGGTGTAGTTCATGCCGGCCAGCGCATAGGTGCGGTTCGGGTCCAGCGGCTCGTAAGCACCGGTCTTCTTGTTGTAGATGCGCACGTTCTGGACGCGGGGCGTGCCGGTGGCGCTGCCCATCCAGACATTCTTGTCGTCGGTGAGGACGGTGTTGGGGATGTCGGTGTGGATCTCGTAGGTCGCACCGGCAACATGCAGGAAGCCGCCGTTCTCCTTGCCCTCCGGGCCGACGAAGCGGGCGCCGAACTCCAGAGCATCCTGGATCTGCTTGCCGGTAACAGACATCAGGCAGGCCACGTTGCCGAAGGGGCTGATCTGCTTGCAGGTCTTGAAGGTCCACTTGCCGGCGGCCACATCGGTGCGGATGCCGCCGCCGTTCATCATAGCGATGTCGCAGTCCAGCTGCTCGACCTCATTGAAGTAAGTATAGATGCCGTCGGCCACGAAGTCGCCGAGGTTGGTCTCGCCCATACGGATGCGGCGCTTGCCGGCAGCGGGGTCGTTGATGTAGAATTTGATGTCCGTGGTGGCGATCTGCTCGCCCAGCATAGTGTCCACATCGTTGATCCAGGCTTCTGCGGTAGCGGCCACAGCGGCGTCGGAGACATCGGCGGTGGAGATGAGCTCGGTGGTGATCGCGCCGTCCTCGGCGATGGTCATCTTACCGACGTTTGCCAGATAAGAGCCGGTCTGAGTCAGGGTGACAGGCTTGCCGGCTGCATCGTAGATCCGCTTGTTCTCCATGACGGTGTGAGAGTGGCCGTCGATGAAGGCGTCAAAGCCGGTGGTGTTGGCAATGACTTCCTCACTGGTCCAGGGAGAAGAGGACGGGTCAACGCCCAGATGGCCCAGACCGATGATGATGTCTGCGCCCAGAGCCTTGGCCTTGTCGATGGCCCTCTGGACGGCGTCGTACAGCTTCCTGCCGTCGTCACCGCCCAGGATGTCGTAGATGTACTTGGTCTGCTTGGCGTTCATGAAGTAGGCAGGAGTGGACTTTGTGAAGGACTCGGGGGTCGTGATGCCCACGAATGCGATCCACTTGCCGCCTGCGGGGAACAGCTTGACAGCGGGCAGGACGCGCAGGCCGGTGCGCAGGTCCACCCAGTTGCAGGAGACATAGGGGAAGTCCGCTTCCTTGATGATGGCCTTTGCGCGGGCCATGCCGTAGTCGAACTCGTGGTTGCCCAGAGTAGCGATGTCGTAGCCAGCCTCATTCATCAGCTCGATGATGGTAGCACCGTCGTCCATGGAGCCGTAGGCAGTACCCTGAATATGGTCGCCTGCGTCCACCAGCAGGACGGGCTTGCCCTCATCCACGTAGCCCTGCTTCATGGCAGCGATAGCGGCATAGGTCAGTTTGGGAGACTTGTTGTCGATGTAGGTGTGGACATCGTTGGTGTACAGGATGGTGACAGCGGCATCCTTGCCCGTCAGGAAACCGGCCGAAGCCTGAGGAACGGCAGCAGCCATGGCGGAGGCAGCGGCGGTGACACCGACAGCCTTCAGGAAATTGCGGCGAGAAATAAAGTGTTTCACGAAAAAAGACCTCCTTTATGTTCCAGACCTGTTTTTGCGGCACAGTCTCTCTTCCGCTGTGCCGCATTCTTTGTTTTAAGCTTACCACAGAACCGCCGAAAGAGCAAGCGCAAAGATGGTCATTCTGCATAATAGTTTTCTTTATGAGTACGACTTTTTATGAATCCTCGCGCAAATCAGCACAAAAGGCCGGGCCGCTGCTTCCTGCCTCAGGCTTGCAGCGACCCGGTCTTTTGTTTTGGGCGGTATTGTTCCGTCGTGAATATCGTCTTGTCAGATAGCGTTATACTGGCGCAGGAACTTCTCGAGGTCGGTGCCTTCGATCTTCTTCAGCGCCTCCTTCAGGGCGATGCGGCCCATAAGGGGCAGCTCCATGTCCGTGAGCTTCCGGCCGTCCCGCAGCTTCACCGAGGCATCCACCAGCGCCCGGACGTCATAGGTGCTGCCCCAGACCTCCGGCACGCCCCGGTCGATGTTCAGCAGCCGGTACACCGCCTCCATGCCGGTGCGCATGGAGTATTCGGTGGTGAAGATGGTGTCCCGGCCGGTCTCAGCGAACTGGCCGAGGAAGGCAAAGTTCACCGCATCCTTCGGCACGATGTCGGGGCGGTCGCCCTTCGCGCGGGGCATGAAGAAGGCGTCGATATAGGGCATCATGACCGGCACGGTGTTGGCGCTGTGCTCGGCAAGCTCTGCGATGTCCTCCACCGGCACGCCCAGATGGTAGAGCCACTCCATGCAGATCTCCCGGCCGGTGCAGTCCCGCATGGGCTTTTTGACGTAATCGCCGGGCTTATCGCTGAACAGGCCGTACACCCAGACGCAGAGCTGGTCTTTGGGCTGTGCCCGGAACTGCTGCTGGCGGTTCAGGGTCCAGCTCAGCAGCCAGGCCGAATCCTTCACGGTGACGATGCCGCCGGTGACGGTGCGGCCGCTGAAGGGGTCGCGCTTGCAGATCTTCTGGATATACTGGGGGATCTTCTCATCCAGCGTCGTGATGGTGGCGCTTTCCCAGTTGCTCAGCTCCGGCTGGCTGCAGAACTTTTCCGGGTGGCCGAAGGAGTCGTCCAGCGCGGCGATGCGCTTCCAGAGGTCCCAGCCGTTGCCCGGCTTGATGGTGGGGTCGAAGCCCGCGGCCTTGTTCTGTGCGCCGATGGTGCAGCTCTCCACGCAGCCGCCGTTGGTGATAAAGAGCAGGTCGTCCTCGGTGAGGTCGATGGTCTCCACCGCGCCCTTGTGGTCTACCGTGATGCCCGCCGCCTGCTTTTTGCCCGGCTCGAGGCTGAACTGGACGTCCACGACCTTTGTGTCGTAGTAGAACTGGACGCCGTGGTCTTTCAGGTAGGTGACCATGGGCAGGATGATGGACTCGTACTGGTTATACCGGGTGAAGCGGAGGGCCGTGAAGTCGGGCAGACCGCCGATGTGGTGGATATACCGCTTGAGGTAGAGCTTCATCTCGAGGGCGCTGTGCCAGTTCTCGAAGGCGAACATGGTGCGCCAGTAGAGCCAGAAGTTGGAGTTGAGCACCTCATCGTCAAAAAAGTCGGTGATTTTTTTGTCCTCAAGCTGCTCGTCGGGGGTGAAGAAGAGCTTCATGATCTCCATGGCTCCCTTATCCGACAGGCCGAACTTACCGTCGGTGTGGGCGTCCTTGCCCCGGTTCACGGTAGCGCGGCAGAGGGAGTAGTTGGGGTCGGCCTTGTTCAGCCAGTAATACTCGTCCAGCACACTGGCCCCCTCGGTCTCCAGCGAAGGGATGGAGCGGAGCAGATCCCACATGACCTCGAAGTGGTTGTCCATCTCACGGCCGCCCCGCATCACATAGCCCACGTCGTACTTGTGGCCGTCGCAGGCACCGCCGGGCAGGGGGTCTTTCTCGAAAATGTGGACGCGCTCCCCCTTCATCTGACCGTCCCGCACCAGATAGCAGGCTGCCGTCAGGGCCGCCAGGCCGCTGCCGATGATATAAGCCGATTTGCGGTCCACGCCTTCGGGCTTGCGGGGCCGCGCAAAGGCTTCGTAATTGCCGCTGGAATAATACATAGACGTAACCTCCATTTTGTTCTGTACCGGCAGCACGTTCGGCTCCGGCTTGTTTGGTTCTGGCATCAGTATACCCCGCCGCCTCCTGCCCTACAACAAGCAAAACCGCCCAACTGCCGCAATTTTTGTCATACAGGCAGGTTTGCATAGAAAAAATCCGCTCCCAGCGTACCGGAGACGGATAAAAAGCTTTATGATGACTCAGAATGTCAGCCGCATCTGATGCCAGACCACATCGCCGTGGGTGGAGACGGAAACGCCCTCATCCACGAAGCCGAACTGCGCATAAAAGCCGATGAGCCGTTCCTTGCAGGTGAGCACGACACCCTTGCGCCCGGCGGCTTTCGCGTCGGCGCAGACCTGACGCAGAACACGGGAGGCGCAGCCCTCGTGCCGATGGGCCGGGGCGGTGACGACGCTGAATATCATCTGCCACCCACCCTTCGGCGTGTGGAGATGGGGGTCATCGTACATCTCATCGGTGAGGTCGGGCATATCGGTGACGAAGCCGTTGACGAAAGCTTTCACCTCGCCGCCCTCGTCCAGCAGCCAGAAACAGTCCGGGTAGACGGCCACACGCCCGGCGATGCTCTGCCGGGATGCCCCCTCAGCGGGCGGGTAGGACGCAGCTTCGATTTCGGCCAGTGTGTCCACGTCAGCGGGCAGTGCGTGACGGATGCTCATGCTCTCCCCTCCTCAGGCTTTGGCGGCGGGAGCCACCTCAAAGTCGATCTTGCCCAGGTTGACGTCGGCGCGGACGATGGTGATCATCATCCTGTCGCCGAGGCTCCAGGTCTTGCCGGAAGCGGGGTCGGTCAGGCGGACGCCCTCGGTCAGGCTGGTGCCGGAGGGAGTCAGGCTGGAGGCAGGCACAAAGCCCTCCACGCCGTTGTCCAGCTCGATGAAGAGGCCGCGCTGGGTCACGCCGGAAATCGTACCCTCGTAGCACTCGCCCAGATGGCGGCGGGCATACTCGGCCTTGTAGCAGTCCTCGGCCTTCCGCTCGATCTGCATGGCGATGACCTCACGCTCGCTGGACTGCTTGGAGGCGCGCTCTGCGAAATCGGTGTAGCGGAGGATCATGGTCTCCTTCTCGGTACCCTTGAGCAGATCGGTCATGATGCGATGGATGGCCAGATCGGGGTAACGGCGGATGGGGCTGGTAAAGTGGGCGTAGTCCTTCAGCACCAGACCGTAGTGGCCCTTGGGCTTCTCTTCGTAGAGAGCCTTGGACATGCAGCGGAGCATGCCGGTGTTGATGATCTGCTCATAGGGGGTGCCGCGCACACCCTCGAGGATGGCGCTCAGCTCCTTGGGAGTGGGAACGTCCTTGGCGAAGTGGTCGTTGATGCCGCAGGCCTGCAGCAGAGCGTGCAGACGCTCCAGCTTCTCGGCGTTGGGCTCTTCATGGACGCGGTAGACGAAGGGGATCTGCTTGACGCGGGCAAAGTGGGCGGCGCACTGGTTGGCCAGCAGCATGAACTCCTCGATCATGCTCTCGCTCTCGCCGGAAGTGCGCTTCTTGACGTCGATGCAGCGGCCATTCTCGTCGAGGATGAGCTTGACTTCGCCGCTCTCGATGTCCATGCAGCCGCGCTCCCTGCGCAGGCGGGCGCGGTGGCCGTACAGTTCCTTCATGGCGGGCAGCTGGTCGATGACGTCGGCATACTTTGCCTTGATCTCGGCGTCGGCAGTACCGGCCAGCAGGGCGTTGATCTCGGAGTAGACACCCTTGACGCGGCTGCGGATGATGGACTTGACAAAGCGGTAATCCGTCAGATTCCCCTCCTTGTCCAGACGCATCAGGCAGGAGAAAGCCAGACGCAGCTCGTTTTCGTTCAGGCTGCAGATGCCGTTGGACAGGGCCTTGGGCAGCATCGGAACGACCTGATCCGCATAATAGACGCTGGTAGCGCGGCTGAACGCCTCGTTGTCCAGCTCGGTGCCGGGCTTGACGTAGTTGGAGACGTCGGCGATGTGGACGCCCAGCTCAAAGCCGCCGTCAGAGGTGCGGGTCAGGCTGATGGCATCGTCGATGTCCTTGGTCTCGGCGCTGTCGATGGTGAAGATGGGCAGGGCGCGCAGGTCCATGCGGCCCTCGCAGTCCTTCTCGGAGACCTCTGCGCCCTCGAACTTCTTGGCCTCATCCCGGACTTTATCCGGGAAGCGGGTGCGGATGTCCTTTGCGTAAAGCAGAGCCTTGGCGCAGCGCTTGGCCTCGTCGGAGCTGCCGAAGCGCATGGCGACGCCCACGCGGTGGTCTTCCTGACGGCTGCCGCGGTTCAGGATCTCGACGGCCACCTTGTCGCCGTCCTTTGCGCCGCCCTCGCAGTCGCGGGCCAGCGGCATGGTGATGGCCGGGCAGTCGTCCGGCACGAAGCGCAGACGGCCCTCGACCCGGCGCACAGTGCCGACCAGGTCGTTCTTCTCGGTCAGGATGGCGAGGATCGCGCCCTCGTCGCTGCCCTCCACACGGGGATGCTCGAATTTCTCCACCAGCACGTCGTCGCCGGGCATTGCGCCCTTGGTGAAGCGGCCGGGGATGAAGATGTCGCTGGTGCCGTCCTCCAGCATGACGAAGGCAAAGTTCTTGCCCAGCTTGACCACCTTGCACAGCAGAGCCTTGTCGGCACGGCCGGAGCGGACGGTAAAGAACACGCCCTGACGCTGGCAGACGACAGCCTCTCGCACCAGTTCGTCCAGAGCTTCCATCACCTTGCGGTCTGCGCCGCGCTCGCCGCCGAACTTCTGCTTCAGCTCTTTGACGGTGCAGGGCTGGTTCTGGATGGCATGTTCGATTTTATCGCGCATTGACATAAATTTTCTTTCTCCTTAACTACCATAGCCCGCCCTCCACCGGGGCGCGGCTTCTTCCCTCTTATCTCTTTTTATAACAACAGATAGACACAAAAACAGCCCCGCTTTCATCACGGGGCTGCGGGCGCATGCTCAGGCCAGACGGCTTGCGAACACGCAGGCCAGGATGGCCACCACAAAGAAGATGATGCCGGCGATGCGGGTCGCCTTTGCCAGCATCTGGTCCGCAGGGGTCAGACGGGCGCTGTTTGCGCCGTAAGCGCTGCCGTTGATGACACCAGCCAGACCCTGACCGTGGGTGTGCTGCATCAGGGTGAGGGCAAAGATGACCACCGAGACGACGAGCAGAATGACGCCGCCGACGATTTCAATGACTGCCATGGATGAAAACGCTCCTTTTATTGTTAAATTTGGATAACAAACATACAAATACAAGTATATAGTAACATACCTCGGCCAAAAAAGCAAGCAGAAAAGCAAAACCATTCACTCCCCGGCGCTCAGTGCGTCGCACAGGCGGGCAAAGACGGCTGCGCTGGACACCTCCGGCTCTGTCTGGGCATCCTGCATCACCACGATGGTCCAGCGGGGCTTTTCTGCCGGGTAAAAACCGGCGAACCAGTGGTTTTTTAGCTCTTCGCCGTCCCGGAACTGGCCGGTCTGGGCGGTGCCGGTCTTTCCGGCGGCAGTCCCCTCGGAGGGGGCGGCCTGCCGGCCCGTTCCCTCTGCCACGACGCCCGCCAGCAGCTCCTGCAGCTTTTCCGCCGTCTGCACCGAGAACACCCGCCGGGACGAGCCATGTGCCAGCGGCGTGAGCTCTTCGCCCGTCGTCTCGTCCACGGTACACTCCACGAAAAGCGGGGTGTGATAGACGCCTCCCGCCGCAATGGTGTTCATCATCCCGGCCACCTGCAAAGGCGTCGCCAGAAGCTCCCCCTGTCCGAAGCAGAAGTTGGCAAACTGCCCCTCGTTTTCGAGTGTCTCTGCTTCGGGCAGAACACCAGAAGCCGACCGGAGGCCGCCTGCAATGTCCTGCCCCTTCCCGAAGCCCAGCGCTGCCGCCATCTGCCGGACACGCTCCGGCCCCAATTCCCGCCCCAGCTCGATAAAGTAGCCGTTGCAGCTCTTTTCCAGAGCGCCGTCCAGCCCCACGAGGCCGTGAGGCACGCTTCCGGCACAGCGGTAGACCTGGCCGTTCAGGGCGTCGTAGCCGGGACACTCCCGGGTGAAGTCCCCTTCTCCTGCTTCCAGCGCCGCTGCGGCCAGCACCGGCTTGAAGACCGAGCCCACCGCATAGGCCGAAAAAGCACGGTTCAGAAGCGGGCTGTCCGGAGCCGTCAGGCTCTCGCCCACATTGGCCGCATCAAAACCCGGCAGGCTCACGCAGGCCCGCACCTTGCCGCCGGCTGCATCTATAATAAGGATGCACCCGGTGGCCATGCTCTCCGCTGCCACCCCTTCTGCGGCCCTCTGGATGCTGCGGGAGAGGGTCAGCCGCACACCCTGCGGGGCAGAGTCTGCTTTTTCTAAAATCGGCTCACTGCCCCGCCGCAGCCGTCCCTGCGCTGTGACCGCACAGTGCAGGGTATCCCGCTCGCCGGTGTAAAGGACATCGTCCAGCGCAGCCTCTAGTCCCGCTGCGCCGTGGCCCTCGCTGTCCAGGTAGCCGATGAGCTGTTCTGCCAGCGGGGCAGCGGCATACCGCCGGGGAACGGCATAGCACCGCACGCCCAGCCCGCTTACATCCTGCGCCACGTCCAGCAGAAAGGGCCGGGAAGTATTCCGCTCCCGGTAAAGCCTGGCCTGCCCGTCGGCGTCCGCATAGGGGTAGAGCCGCGCGTAGCTGTCCTCACCCGGGAAGCAGAGGGCCAGCCAGCGCTGGGAGATGCCCGTCAGCGGCAGACCGCTGCAGTCGTAAAAGTTTCCCCGCGCCGCAGGCAGGCGGAGGACCGCTTCGCTCTGCGCCGCCGCCCGCACGGCGTAGTCCGTGTTCGAGCAGAGCCAGTATAACCGGCAGACCACCGCCGCAAACCCCAGCAGCAGCGCCCCGTACAGCACAAGCACTCTCCGGCCCGACATAAAAAGCCCCCTTCCCTGCTCCGTAGTATGGACAGAAAAGGGGGTCGGTACACAAAAGAGGCAGAGCCTCCGAAGAAGCTCTGCCCCAGATACTGAAACAGTCTGCGTGTTTTGGGAAAGGCTGCGGCTTAGTACATGCCGCCCATACCGCCCATGTCACCGCCAGCGGCAGCAGGAGCAGCCGGGGGTTCGGGCAGATCGGCCACGAGGCTCTCGGTGGTCAGCACCATCTCAGCGACGGATGCTGCGTTCTCCAGAGCGGAGCGGGTGACCTTGGTCGGGTCAACGATACCGGCGGCGATCATATCCTCGACGTAGACTTCATTCTGAGCGTCGAAGCCGTAGTTGGGCTTGTTGGCAGAGATGATCTTGTCGATGATGACGCTGCCCTCGAGGCCGGCGTTCTTGGCGATCTGGCGCAGAGGAGCTTCCAGAGCCTTCAGGACGATCTTAGCGCCGGTGCGCTCGTCGCCTTCCAGCGTATCGCACAGCTCACGGACAGCGGGGATGGCGTTGATGGGAGCAGTGCCGCCGCCAGCGACGACACCTTCCTGAACAGCAGCCTTGGTTGCGTTCAGAGCATCCTCGATGCGGAGCTTCTTGTCCTTCATCTCGACCTCAGTAGCAGCGCCGACCTTGATGACAGCCACGCCGCCAGCCAGCTTTGCCAGACGCTCCTGCAGCTTCTCGCGGTCGAAGTCGCTGGTAGCGGCCTCGATCTGGCTGCGGATCTGACCGATGCGGGATGCGATAGCGTCCTTGTCGCCGGCGCCGCCCACGATGGTGGTGTTCTCCTTGGTGACCTTGACCTGACGGGCATGACCCAGCATGTCAACGGTAGCGTCCTTCAGCTCGTAGCCGAGGTCTGCAGAGACGACCGTGCCGCCGGTCAGGGTAGCAATATCCTGCAGCATCTCCTTGCGGCGGTCGCCGAAGCCGGGAGCCTTGACAGCCACGACGTTCAGGGTGCCGCGCAGGCGGTTGACGATGAGGGTGGACAGAGCCTCGCCCTCAATGTCCTCGGCCACGATGAGCAGCTTCATGCCGTTCTGCATGACCTGCTCCAGCAGAGGAACGAGGTCCTGAATGACGCTGATCTTCCTATCGGTGATGAGGATGGCGGCACTGTCCAGAACAGCCTCCATCTTGTCGGTATCGGTGACCATATAGGGGGTCAGGTAGCCGCGGTCGAACTGCATACCTTCGACGATCTCGTTGTAGGTCTCGGCCGTGGTCTTGTTCTCCTCGATGGTGATGACGCCGTCGGAAGTGACCTTCTCCATCGCCTCGGCGATGAGACGGCCGATCTCGGGGTCGCCTGCGGAGATGGTGCCGACGCGGGCGATGTCGTTGGAATCCTTGACCTTCTGGCTGTGTGCCTTGATGGTCTCGACGGCCTTAGCGACAGCCTTGGTCATGCCGCGGCGGATGTCCATCGGGTTTGCACCGGCGGTGACATTCTTCATGCCCTCGGTGACCATAGCCTGTGCCAGAACGGTCGCGGTGGTGGTGCCGTCGCCTGCGGCGTCGTTGGTCTTGGTAGCGACCTCACGCACCAGCTGTGCGCCCATGTTCTCGAACTCGTCCTTCAGCTCGATCTCCTTTGCAATGGTCACACCGTCGTTGGTGATGACGGGGGCGCCGAACTTCTTGCTCAGCACCACGTTGCGGCCCTTGGGGCCGAGGGTGATCTTAACAGTATCTGCCAGAGTGTCGATACCGGCACACAGTGCCTTGCGGGCTTCCTCGCCCTGCTTGATCTGCTTAGCCATATTTTATCGCTCCTTCGTAAATGCTTGATGATCCAGTGTGAGGGAAAGATGCTTACTCCACGATGGCCAGAATGTCGGCCTGACGCACGATGGTGCATTCTTCGCCGTCCACCTTGACCTCGGTGCCGGAGTACTTGCTGGTGAGCACCTTGTCGCCCACCTTGACAGTCATCTTGACTTCCTTGCCGTCCACGACACCGCCGGGGCCAACGGCCACGACCTGTGCCACCTGGGGCTTCTCTTTCGCGCTGCCGGTCAGGATGAGGCCGCCCTTGGTGGTCTCCTCGACCTCAACAGTCTTGATAACAACACGGTCTGCAAGAGGAATGATCTTCATCGTTCTTGCCCTCCTATTATAAATATAAAAGATAAACTGTTTTATGTCCCGGGGGCTGCGCCCTTCCGGTTATTTAGCACTCTTTTTCCTTGAGTGCTAAATGTATTGTACTCATCTTGGAGTCAAAAATCAAGGGGTTTTGCAAATTTCTTTGTTAAGTTTTTATGTCCTTTCCATGAGCCTGTCGAGTGTATGCTCTTTTTGCCCTCGCCATGTACGAACAATCTACGCTCCATCTACCTTTCAGATAACAAAAAAACGCACCCGTCATAAGACCCGTGCGTTAAACTATATGAGGATCATCTCTCTATTTGGGCAATTCCGGTCCACCTTCATATTTTCGCTCCGAAACACAGTGCAGTCAAAATACTTGACTTCGTCAAGCAACAGTGCTATAATGCTTTCCATTCAAACGGAGAAGGAGTTGACGAAATGGAGCCATCCACAGTATCTTCCTGCATTCTGACCCTGCACAGAGAGTTTGCCGCTTACACGACCCAGCGGTTACAGGAACTGGGTCTGAGCTTCGGGCTGATATATTTTGTCATTTATGTAGGAAAGCATCCGGATTGTACGCCTTCGGAACTGACCAAAGCTCTTCATCTGGATTGGGGCCACTCCCAGCGCAGCCTGAACAAGCTGGCCGAAGACGGCTTTCTGACGAAAGAAAAGAATGGGCGCAGCTACCACCTGAAGCTGACCCAGAGGGGTGAAAACGCCTTTGTGGTCTGTCATCAGGTCTTTATCGGCTGGGATGCGCAGAGTCTGGGCGGACTGACAGCGCAGGAGCGGCAGCAGCTGCTGACATTACTGCAAAAAGCAGTGCAAAAGAAAGTGTGCAAATGATGTACGAAACGATCTTGAGTCCGATCCATTATGGTGGGATGCAGCTGAAAAACCGCATCATCTTTGCGCCGACAACATTCGGGCTGTCGGATGAAGAATACCTCGCAAAGCTCCGTGCCATTGCACAGGGCGGCTGTGCCATGATCATCGTGGGCGATGTCCCGGTGGGCAAAAGCAGATTTGAAAAATCTCTGTTTGACGCCAAAGGCTTTGCATTCTACCAGCAGGTCGTGAAAATCGCCCATGATGCGGATTGCAAAGTCTGTGCCCAGCTGCACCAGAGCGATTCCAACCTGCTGGCGATGTTCAAATATATTCCCGGTCTGCTGCTGAAAAAAATCACCCCGGATCAGCTGCGGGAAAAGCTGAACGCCGAAGTCGCTCCTTACATTACAAAGATGTCCAAACGGAAGATCCGGACCATCATCAGCGGGTTTGGAAAAGCGGCGGTGCTGGCAAAACAGGCCGGCTTTGATATGGTTCAGGTGCATGGCGACCGGATGTGCGGCAGCTTCAGTTCGGCTATCTTCAACCACCGCACCGACGAATACGGCGGCAGCGCAGAAAACCGCGTCCGTTTTGCGGCGGAAGCGGTCTCGGCAGTCCATGCGGCGGTTCCGGGGATGCCCATTGATTACAAGCTGGCCGTCCGGCAGGAAAACCCGCACTTTGGCAATGCCGGTGTGGTGGAAGAAGAACTGCCTATTTTCGTGCCGCTGCTGGAGCAGGCGGGTGTTACCAGCTTCCATGTAACGCTGGCAAACCATTCGGCGTTGGAAAACACGATTCCACCTGCAAACCACCCATACTTTGGTCATCCCGGTTGTTTCCTCAAATTCTGCGATGAGGTGCGGCAGTACACCGACCTGCCCATCTGTGGTGTCGGTAGCCTGAACGACCCGGATCTTGTGGAGCAGCAGCTCGCCAGCGGACGCATCCAGTGCGCCGCCATGAGCCGCCAGCTTCTGGCAGACCCGGATTGGGTGAACAAGCTGAAAAACGGGCAGGCGGAACAGATACACCGCTGCGTCCGCTGCAACAAGAAGTGTCTGGGCGGGCTGATGGCACATCAGGGAACTCGCTGCGTTTATGATGCTTTGCGAGAAAAAGAAGCAAAAAACGCATAAACCCACCCGGCAAAAAATCACGATATACTTAACAAAAAGACATTCACAAAGGAGAAGCTATGAGTTACGCGATCGTATACAGCAGCAAAACAGGCAACACAAAAATCTTGGCAGACACGCTGCACGACTGCCTGCCGCAGGAAGGCTGCGATTATTTCGGCATCCCGGATCCTGCCGCCATGGAAGCGGACACCCTTTATGTGGGCTTCTGGACGGACAAGGGACAAGCCGATGAAAGCACTTCGGACTTTTTGAAGCAGCTGCACGGCAAAAACATCTTTCTCTTTGGCACTGCCGGCTTCGGCGGCAGCAAAGAATACTTTGATAAGATCTTGAAAAAGGCGGAGCATTCGCTGGACAAGAGCAACACTGTTTTCGGCCGCTATATGTGTCAGGGCAAAATGCCGATGTCGGTACGCCAGCGGTATGAGAACATGAAAAAACAGCCGATCCATCTGCCCAATCTGGATGCCATGATCGAGAATTTTGACAAGGCTCTTTCTCACCCGGATGCGGATGACCTGGAGCAGCTGAAACAGGCTGTAAGATAACGGAAAAGGCGGCGGCTTCCCTTGACAAGGAAAGCCGCCGCCTTTGTTGATCCTCCGATGAGCCCCTGAAGAAGCGTGCAGGGCGCTTCTCATCCTTTCATTTTACACGCTGGCCCTCTGGGCCATGAACCGCTCATAGGCCGGTTTGGGCAGCAGGACGCGCCCGGCCAGCGGCTTGAGCTGGGCAGTGATGGCGTCGCAGGGAGCGCACTCGCCGTCGGCGGTCGCCACGATAGGGCCGCGTCCGTCTGCCGGGCGCAGGGAGACGCACTTGGCCCGGCGGTAGATGAAGCAGGGCTTCGCCTGTTCCGTCAGCTCACCGTTCCGGAAGTGCCTGCCGCTCTTGTACATCCCCAGCAGGCGGGCGATCGTCAGGCGGCTCACCCTGCGGATGATGAAGACGTCCAGCCAGCCGTCGTCGGGCTGAGCCTCGGGAGCCGCATAAAAACCGCCTCCATAGGTGCGGCCATTGCAGACGGCACACATCAGGCAGTCCACCGTCAGCTCCTCGCCGTCGATGGTGAAGGTCACGTTCCGGCCGATGTGGCCGCAGAGCTGCTTGACGATGGAGAGCGCATAGGCCATCTCGCCGCCGCAGAACGGGATGCGCCGGAACTGCGGGATGCCGTAAGCCACCTGTGCATCGAGCCCGGCGGCGCAGATGGTCGCCGAAAGGCCGAGGTCGGTCTGCATCAGATCAATGTCCACCTCGCCGCCCGCCAGCTGGGCGTCGAGGTCATTGAACTCTTCCCGCGTGCCGTAGGTGCGCAGAAAATCGTTGCCGCTGCCAAAGGGCAGACACCCCACCGCCGCGAGGCTGCACCCCTGCGCCCCTGTCAGCGCTTCGTTGAAGGTGCCGTCGCCGCCCGCTGTCCAGATGCGCACCGGCTCACCGTCGGCCTGCGCGGTGTGCGCCGCCTCAGCGGCCAGCTCCCGGGCATGGCCCGCGTACTGGGTCACAACGACCTTCCTTTTTCCGGCGGGATGCCCGCCCGCTGGGCTGCGGCCCGGATGGCCGGGGCCAGCTCGGCAGTGCAGTCCCGCTTGCCTGCGGTGGGGTTGAGCAAAAACAGATAGCGCATTCGGCTTCCTCCTCTGGTGGTTCCTGCCCTCTATCATAGCGGAAAACCAGAGCAGATGCAAGAGCTTTTCACCCGACACCCGCCGTCTGCGTCTCCTGCACCACGATCGTGCCGTCCTCGGCGCAGTCTGCCGTCCAGTGCTGTCCGAGGCTCACACTGCCGGAGGCGATCTGGTCGGCAAAGGCCTGCTCCACGGCCCGGTCTACCTGTCGGCGCAGCTCTCGCGCGCCATAGGGCGAATGTGCTTTTGCCGCCAGCGCCGGGCCGACCCGGGCCGTGTGGGTCAGCTGGTAGCCGCTGCGGGCAGCACGCTCTTCCAGCTGGCCCAGCAGCTTTTCGGCGATGGAGCAGAGGCTCTGCTCCTCCAGCGGGCGGAAGACGATGAGCTCATCCAGACGGCCCACCAGCTCCGGCCGGAACCACTTTTTCGCCTCGGCAACGGCGGCCTCCGACTGCTTTTCAAAGGCGGCTTCGCTTCCCGCCCCGAAGCCCAGCGGTGCGCTCTGCCCGGCGAGGAATCGTGCGCCGAGGTTAGAGGTCAGCAGGACGATGGTATTGCGGAAATCCGCCTTGCGGCCCATGGAGTCGGTCAGCTGGCCGTCCTCGAGCATCTGCAGGAGCACATTCTGAATATCCGGGTGCGCCTTTTCGATTTCGTCAAAGAGCACCACGCTGTAGGGGCGGCGGCGGACGGCCTCCGTGAGCTGACCGCCCTCGTCGTGGCCCAGATAGCCCGGAGGCGCACCCAGCAGACGCGCCACGGTGTGCTGCTCCTGATACTCCGACATATCGAACTTGAGCAGGGCCTTCTCGCTGCCGAACCAGCTCTCTGCCAGCGCCTTTGCCAGCGCGGTCTTGCCGACGCCGGTCGGCCCGAGGAAGAGCATCGCGCCGATCGGCCGGCCCGGCTCTCCCAGCCCGGTGCGGCTGCGCCGGATAGCCCCGGCCACGGCGGCAACAGCCCTGCTCTGGCCCACGACTTCGGCGTTCAGGCGCTCTTCGAGGCGGGCCAGACGTTCCCGCTCCTTTTCGCCCACCCGTTCTGCCGGGACGCCGCTGGCCTGCGCCACCACCCGGGCAATTTCCTTCCGGCTGAGGACGGGGTCTTTCTCCCCTTCCCGCTCGGCCCGGATGCGCACCGCCGCACAGGCTTCGTCCACGAGGTCGATGGCCTTATCCGGCAGACAGCGCCCCGGCAGATACCGCACCGAGAGCTCCACGGCCTCCCGCAGGGCTTCGTTGGGCAGGCGGACGCCGTGATACCGCTCGTAGCGGGGTGCCAGACCTTCCAGTATATCCACGGCCTGCTTCGGCGTGGGCTCTTCGATTTGGACGCGGCCAAATCGGCGCTCGAGGGCGGCGTCCTTCTGGATGTGGGTGCGGAACTCCTGATTCGTCGTCGCGCCGATGAGCTGCAGTTCGCCCCGGGCCAGCACCGGCTTTAAGATACTGGCTGCGTCGATGGCCCCCTCTGCCGCACCGGCGCCGACGATGGTGTGGAACTCATCCACGAAGAGGATGGCGCTGCCGTCCCGGACGAGTTCTTCCAGCAGGTTCTTGAACCGCTCTTCAAAGTCGCCGCGATACTTCGTACCAGCCACGAGGCTGGCCATGTCCAGCGCCAGCAGACGCCGCCCCTGGAGCATCCGGGGTACCTGCTTGTCGGCGATGCGCTGGGCAAGCCCTTCGGCCAGCGCGGTCTTGCCCACGCCCGGTTCCCCCACAAGGCAGGGGTTGTTCTTCTGGCGGCGGCATAAGATCTCTACCATCCGGTCCAGCTCTTTCTCCCGGCAGAACACCGGGTCCAGCTCGCCGTCCGCCGCCCGGCGGGTCAAATCGCGGCAGTATTTGTCGCTGGCCCGGCTCCCCCGCGGCAGCGACGACGCCGAGCGCGGCTGGATCGGCAGGATGAACTGCCCTGAAAGCTGGCGGCACTCCCGCACCGCCTCGGTGAGCTGGACACCCATGGATGCCAGCATAACGCCCGCGGCGCAGTCGGTGTCTTCCAGCATGGCGCAGAGCAGATGCTCCGGCTCGGCCCGGCTCAGGTGGGCGTTCTGCGCCCCGATGATGGCGTAGTCCATCGCCCGGCGCAGGTCCGCCGCCATATCGCCCCGGGCAAGCCTGGTGACCGAACCATCCCGCCCGGCGGACAGCTGACGCCGCACTTCCAGCTCCGAGATGTTCTTCCCGGCCAGAAAGCGGGCCGCCGGGCCGCCGTCCGCTTGCAGCATCGCCCACAGCAGGTGGCCGGTGTCTGCCTTTTTACAGCCCAGCCCTCCGGCCAGCTCCACCGCCTTATCCAGCAGCTGCCCCGCCTCCCGGGAGAAGCCCTTATACCGTCCTTTGCCGAATGCGTCCCAAATGCTCATTTGCCTGGCTCCTATCTTCCGTATTGCCCTGTTGCATCAAGAAACAGTATAGCCCCGGCAGGCGAGAAAAAATCAGAGCTTTGTGTCGCACCGGCCCAAAAACGCGCCGAGAGATAAAACAAAAAAGCCATCTGAACGAATCAGATGGCTTTTTGGTTGACCTTACACTCCCCGAGTCGAACATCCTCGTCACTGTTTTTGGGTCAGGATTTTGTATCTCTCGTTCTCTCTCTTAACGCAACACCGCCCCTCTCCCAGAGCAATTCCGGGGGGAGGGGCGAGGAGCAGCGCGACGCCATCTTTGGCACCGGCAGCGAGGGCGCAAAGGATGTGCAGGCTACGGTCTACATCCCGGGTCCGCTCGCCGAAAAGATGGCAGCTCGAATAGATGCAGAGCAGTGCAACCGAAATGAGCTTATCCTGCAGGCTCTGCGGGAATATCTCAAATAAATAAACCCCCGATGCTCCAAACGGAACACCGGGGGTTTATTTTATCCAATAATTTTATCAATGCCTTTCAGGCCGTATGTAGTGCTGCTCATGGTCTTACCCCTTACTCAGCGCCGCCTTTGCCCGGTCGAAGAAAAACTGGATCACCGCGCCGATGGTCTCATCGGTGATGGCCCAGCTGATGAGCCTGCCGTATTTGCTGGCGCTGAGGGCCATGCGGAGCATCTGCGCCACCCAAGGTCGGCGTCCGTGTACGCGCCGTGGGTGTTGTCCACCCGGCGCACCGCGTCGGCCAGATACTCTTGTTGTCTCCGGTGTCCATCCACTGGTTGATCCGGTCGAACTCGTCCGGTACGCTGTCCTTGGCAAAGCTGGCTCTCAGCTCCTGCGCCCGGCCGCTGCCGTAGGCCATGGCCCCGCTGCCCACGTTCTCCAGCACGTTCCCGCTCTTCGCAGGTACGCCCCACTTCTGCCCCATGTCCAGCGCCCTTTCGGTGGGGCTTCCTTTAAGAAGGGCGCTTTGCGCCCGGGTTGCGGCTCCCAGCGTCTGCTGCGTTGCCGCTTGCATCCCGCTGGCCGCTGCCCCAACAGCTCCTCCCTGTTTCGGCCACTGGCCGCGGTCGTCGCCGTTGCCCCTATCAGGGGAGTTCCGTTCTCGCGCGGCGTCAGCCGACGGGAACGGTGAGAGGTTTTCTTTCCGCCCGCTGATGTTTTCCGTGGCTGTGGGCGAAGCTGCCTGAGAGGGTTCATTCCTCGCATCCACCTCCCCCATGTCGCTTATGTGCCTCTCGGTATACTGCTGTAAGGCTTTGTCCCGGGTGTTCTGCTCCTGTTCTGCCTGACGTTGTGCTTCCTTTTTGTCAAACTCCCGGCTCCACTGGCTCAGCTGCTCCTTGGTGACACTGCTCTTCTTTGTGGTGATGTTCTGCGCAGTGCTGCCCGCCCCACTCACCTTGTCCGGGTTCTTTGCGGCAAATTCCCTGCTCCATTGTGCGAGCTGCTGTTTGGTTACTGCCATTCCGTCTTCTTCCCTTCTTTTTGTCTTGACGAATAGTATTGTATTTGTTATTCTGTTATTGATGGGATGATGTCGTGAAAAGTTATTTGTCCCGCGAGGTCATAAAGGCGCTCAAGGCCGACGGCTGGTATGAGGTCAACTGCGTGGGCAGCCACCACCAGTATAAACACCCCGCCAAGCCCGGTCGCGTCACCGTAAAAGACCCCGATAAAGATATTCCCCGGGCTACGCTTAACCGCATTGAGCAGCAGTCCGGCCTTAAATTCCGCTGAATGATAGGAGGCTTTTCTGATGAAAAAGAATCTTCCCGACCGTTACTTCTATCCTGCCGTGTTTATCTACGAGGACGGGCAGGAGATCGCTGTCGATTTTCCCGACCTCGGTGTCGCCACCAGCGGTACGTCCGAGGACGACGCCCTGCTTTCCGCCCGCGAGCTGCTTGGCTGCGTGATGTGCGGGCTGGAAGAGGACGGCGAGCCTATCCCCGCCCCCTCGGCCCTGTCCGCTATCCAGCCTAAAGAAAACGAGCGGGTCGTGCTGGTCGATGCCTATATGCCGTCCGTCCGGCTCGCCAGCGTCAATCGTTCGGTAAACCGCACCGTCACTCTCCCGGCGTGGCTCAATGCCGCCGCCCTTGAACGCAATGTAAACTTCAGTCAGGTCCTTCAGGACGCGCTCAAGCACCAGCTCCACCTCGCCTGACTTTATCCCAAAGCCTTCTGCACACGGTCGTGCAGGAGGCTTTTCTGTTACCCTGCCAGCTCAAAGGCTTTCCAGATCTCGTCGTCCGTGTATCCCTGATACTTCAGGCTGTCAAAAATAGTCTGGTCATCCGAGCCGTGGTTCCTCTGGCCCTTGATGGCGTTCGCCGCCACCTGCGCCCGCTGCGGGACACTCGACAGGTTCGGGGTGTCGTCCTTTATCCAGCCCGCATCCGTCAGCGTCCGCTTGTAGTAATCATATCGAGGGTCACTCGCTTTCATTGTGACAAACTCCTTCGACATACTCAGCAGCTGAGCATAGGTCGGCGCAGATCTCTCATTTCCCGTGCTGCCGCTGCTCCTGCTGCCCGAAGAGCCGCCCGAGCTGCCTGCGCTCTTTTTCGCCAGCGTCGTTGCAAACTGCCGTCCTGCAATCGTCCCGTAACTCCCCACAGAGTTCGGATCCAGGCCGTACAGCTCCAACACCGCCCGTGCGGCCTCGTCGCTGCCGCTGCCTGCCAGCCCCGCCGCAGTCGTGAGCGCACCCGCCTTGTCTGCGCGGGTGATGGGTGCGCCGCTGTAATTGTCGAAGATTCCAGTGTCCAGACCATACCGGCCCAGCACGGCGTTCGCGGCATCGCCCGCTCCCTGCTGGTACAGGTTGAACGCCTGCTCGTAGGCATTCAGTGCATCGCTCTGGCCGGTGCGCTCTTTGTTGTACTCCCACTGTTCCCGGGCAAACTCGTTCTCCCACTGCTGCTGGGTGTAGCCCTTGTAGGTGTCGTAGGCCGTCAGACCGGCTCTGCCCACACTCTTCGCCATCTCCCACAGGTTCGAGAGAAAATCGCTCTTCTCCTGCGCCGCCTGGTCTGCCCGGCTCTTCTTGTAGTCCCGCCAGTCCTGCGCGTTGGCCACAGCCCCCTGATGCTCCGCCGCCTCGAGACTGTCCTGATTCTGCAGCGCACTCAGCAGCCCCGAGAGGCCGTTCTGCTTCAGCTGGTACATGGTCAGGGCCTTGTCCCGCAGCCCGGCCAGCCCGTCGTCCACGTTGGCCATGGCCTGCTGGTATCCCTGCTGGGCCACACTGTTTGCGTAGCTCGAGCCGTACCCACCGCTCAGCGCGGCAGCGCCCGCAGCGGCGTTCTCAGCCGCCGCCCTAGCATTCGCCTGCGCGCCCGCGCGGTACTGCCGGTAGAGCTCGCTGTCCGTGCCTACGTCATAGCCCGCATTGCTGGCCGCGCCCATGCTGTCCAGTGTCTCGTTGATCCGGTCGGTGTAGTTGCTCTGGTACGCCCCCGGCATCGCGTTCTCCGCGTCCTTCTGCGCCGCCTGTGCGTCCTTGTATCTCTTGAATACGCCCATCTTTAACTCCTCTCTTGACAGATACGTAAAACACGTATATATTATAATTGCAGATTCGGAGGTGCGTCTTCATGCCAATGCCCCCCAAAGAGATCGTTCGCCTGCTCGAACAGAACGGTTTCGTGTTCGTCAGCTCCAACGGTTCTCATCGCAAATACCACAACCCCACCACCGGCAAGACCACGATCGTCCCTTTCCACGCCAAAGACCTCAAACCCGGCACAGAGAAAAATATCCTCAAACTGGCCGGTCTGAAGAAATAAGGAGGCATTTCTATGAACGCTGTTTTCTATCCCGCGGTGTTCCACCCCGAAGAAACGGGTTATTCTGTCACCGTCCCCGACATCGAGGGCTGCTTTACGCAGGGTGATACGATGGATGAGGCTGTGCGGATGGCACAGGATGCCATCGGCCTGATGCTGGAAGAGTGCGCTGTCTGCCCCACTCCTTCCGTTCCTTCCTCTCTTCCGGTGGAGGCCGGAGACTTTGTGGTCATGGTCCCCTTTGATATGGCTGCTTACCAAAAGCAGTTCCGCCCTGTTAAAAAGACCCTCTCCGTCCCCGCTTGGCTCAATGATGCAGCCGAGGCCGCACACATCAACTTCTCCGGCGTTCTTCAGGACGCCTTGAAGGAAAAGCTCCATCTTGCATAATTCTTGATAGCTCAGCCCCTTCGGGCTGGGCATTTTTAATTCTGTTTCATCTTGGCTGTCCGGGTTGCGGCTCCCAGCGTCTGCTGCGCTGCCGCTTGCATCCTGCTGGCCGCGGCCCCAACAGCTCCTCCCTGTTTCCGCCACTGGCGCTCGGGTTGCGTTTGCTGCTTTTTCTTCGGCCCCTTGGCGGGGACTTTGAAAAAGCAGAACGCTGCCCTAGCCTCGCCTCCCTTCATCTGCCGCTGGCAGCGGTCGGCTCCGCTACAGTCGTCGCCGTTGCCCTTCCGGGCCGGGCGCTTTATTTTCACAGCAGAAACGGCAGCAGGCTTGCGGCAACGCTCAGGATCGTCCCAAAGATGCCCGTACTCCGGCTCTTCTTTGCCTGGCTTTCGCTGGCCGCCTGATTGTACGCGCTCTGATAGTAGTTGCGCTGGTTCTCCCAGTTCTGGTAGTTGGTCTGGTACTTCTCGTAGTCCTGCGCCTCGGCCTGCTGGTAGCCGCTCAGCTGGTTTTGCAGGTCGCTCTTTTTCTGGGTGTACTGGTTCAGCGCCTGGCTGTACAGACTGTTGGTGGCATTGCTCAGGCCCGCCATGGCATTCTGGTAGGCGCTCTGGCCCGCCTGGGTGCCGTAGCTGGAGCCGTACCCGCCCGAGATGGCGCTTGCGTTGGCCTGGGCGTTCTCGTTGGCCAGCTTCGCCTGCCGGGTGTAGCTGTTCTTATACTGCTCGTAGGCCGCATCCCGGGTGGGGTCGTAGCTGAAATCCTTCATCCCGTCCAGCTTGCCCATCACGCCGTCGATCTTGTCCTTGTACTGGCTGGTGTAGCTTTCCGGCTTCTTCGCCTCCCACGCATCCAGCTGCGCTCTCGCATTGCTCAAACTGCTCATAATTACACTCCTTCCTTTAAGACATTCTGCACGCTCCTTTCATGTACAAGTTTCTTGGACGTTTTTACAATAGCACAGGATTCTTGTTTAGTCGGGAGCTTTGTTCAATTTTCTTGAACTTTCATCTTGACTTTTCAAGACGCGGCCTTTATACTTGCACCAGAACGAGATTTTTTAAGGAGGTGGTTCAAATGTCTTTTGCTTCTCGGCTCCGACAGGCGCGTGAGCAGGCTGGATTTACTCAGCAGGATTTAGCCAAGAAACTTGGTGTGACCAAAAACGCCATCAGCAACTATGAGAATGGTGTAAGCAGTCCAAAGTGGGAAATTCTGGTGGAAATTTTTGATATTCTTCACGTTGACCCCAATTTCCTGTATCAGGATGATTTTTCGTCCGAGCTTGCCGAAGCTCACGTCCTCACTCCCCAGCAGTCCACCCTTTTAGCAGCCTTCGATCAGCTCAACGACGAAGGTCAGACCAAGGCGGTGGAGTATGTCGAAGATCTCGTCCTCACCGGGCGTTATAAAAAACATCCTGCGTCTGGCCTGGACGCAAAGGACGCATAAATAAAAAAATCCCCGACACGAATGTGTCAGAAATATGAATAAAATTTTAATTTTATATGTGTGTCAATAGTATTTTTGGATTTTCTTTGTTGCAAAAGCAACATTTCACTTTTTTTTCGTGTACAATTATGCTCATTGGGCGTATAATAAAGGTGCAAGAACATCAAGTTCCTGCCATGACATGAAAAGACTGCTTTGTCTTTGCTTGTCCGCTGAAAGAGGGTAACCCCTCCCTGCCATGAAAAATAGGGGAATTAAAAAAGCGGTGAGCTCTTACCGTGAGTAGAGAATTAAAAAAGCGGAGAACCTCTGCCGTATAGTGAGGAATGAAAAAGGGTGCGGGGCGGCTAGCTGTTCCGCACCTTCTTGGGTTAAAGGAGCTGAATCATGGGGAAGTTTCAATTTTACCACATAAATGAACACTATGTCAGCTATTTACATAGCATCGATAATCGAGTCCAGTATAATAAAGGTCAGCGTCGCCCGTATGTCGGAGTGGTACTTTCTATTAATGGCGTCGATTATTATGTTCCTTTAGAGTCTCCGAAAGATAATCACGCTAATATCAAAGGTGGCGGTCCTGTCATGAAGTTGGATGAAGGGCGCCTTGGTGTGATGGGTTTCAATAATATGATTCCCGTTTTGGATTCCTGTTTAATTAAATTTGACATTCAGGCGGTTAGAGATACGAAGTATAAAATGCTTCTCTTAAACCAACTTGAATACTGTAACAAAAATCGAGACCTTATTCTTCAGCGCGCTCAGACCACTTACCGCCGGGCTTTGAGTCGAAAAATTCCTCTCTACCAAAAGGTATGCTGTAATTTTGAGAAGCTGGAGAGAAAGAGTAAGAGATACGATCCCAACTATGTTCCATCCAAAAAGAAGATTCATGTCACCGTACCTTCCGAATAAAACATTTCAAGAGCGCCTTATCAGGTGCTCTTTTTTAGTATTTACAATATTTTGAATGGAGATAAATCTTATGTCCACCCACCCCCATCCCGAATCTGCCCGCATCATCCGCGAGGCACGGCAGGCCACCGGGCTGACGCAGCTGGAGCTTGCGGAGAAGCTTGATGTCACCATCGGCACGATCGGCTATTATGAGCGAGGCGCAGGCCAGATCAAGGCGGTGGAGTATGTCGAAAACCTCGTCCTCACCGGACGTTATAAAAAATGTCCTGCGTCTGGTCTGGGCGTAAAGGAAGCATAAAAAATAACCGCTCTGGCTGTACCAAAGCGGTTATTTTATAAGCTGTTCAATTTTCGAGCTTGTAGCTTGGCGGCAAAACCAGCGGCGGCGCACCAAATGCAGAGGTGAGCTGCGCAATGATCATAGAAACTCTTCCCAAAAGTCCCTGATTCTCCTGAACATAAAAGCGGACCTGTTCCCTCACCTCTTTGTCGATTTCTTCATCAGAGAGGGCATCCAGCGAGTGCTGCTCCAAAAGAAAGTGCTCCACCACATAAGAAACACTTACTTCAAAATTGCATTCGGGGTCAAATCCTGCTTTCCTTGTGCATTTTATGCTGATGCAGTCATCTTGTCTTTTCCATTCTACCGAGTCCTCTGCAATCAGTTTTACTTCCTCGCCTGGATTTGAAGGTCCTTCCAACGCTTTCCATTCTATCTGCATCGGTACAACACGGCAAGTTCCGTCCAAAAGGTCTTTCAGCATGCCTTGACCCTCCTTTTCTCATTTACAGAGTTCCCCCACAGCCCGGCACCTGCAGCGCCGGATCCGCTTGCCTTTACCGTCTGGATCGGCTGTGTGAATTGCTTTGCAAACTCCGGCGGCAAAACCATAACAGCTGCCTTCTGCTGGTCGGGCTCCAGATAATCTTCCAGCGCACTCTCTACGATCTGATTCAGCGAGGTTCGCTCCTCCTGTGCTTTCTGTGCCGCCTTCCGGTGCAGCTCTGCCGAAATGCGGACATTGAATGTCCCGCTAAATGCCTTCTGCGGCTGCTTTCCTACCTCTTCGCAAAATTCAAGATAGTCATCCACCGCTGCACGAAATTCTTTCTCGATCTCTTTTGCGTTTTCCGTATAAAAGTCCACCAGATCATCAATGCCCAGGATCTTCCCATAGAAGACCTGGTCATCTGCCGAATATTCCGGCCTTGCCGAATACCCCTTATAGCGTAAAATACTATTCATATGTGTCCATGCTCCCTTAAAAACACCACTACGCTCTCGACAGCTCCTTTTACCATCTGGTCTCCCGGATGCGGCTTATGCAGCATCATGGAAGCCTTGTTCTCCGGATTGTAAAATCGAACCCGTGAGCCTGAAGTTGCGCCTTTATTGGACTCCACATATCCAAAATAGGCCATGATCTTCCTGAGGTCTGAATATCGAAAATCTGCCGGAGTGGGCTTTTGGCAGAGTTTCTTTATCAGCGTATCCACTTTACTCATATGTTATGCAGCCCACCCTCTTTCTGTAACTAAATATTAGTTACAGCCTTATTGTAGACGATTTGCCCTCCCTTTGTCAATGTGAGCTTTGCCAATTTGGAATCACTTTTTTGTGCATATTTTCTAAAAATCGCAAAACAAAAATCCCGGCAGCCTTGTACGATAAAAGCTGCCGGGCGCGCATGGGGTGCATGTCGGAGAAAAACAACGCAGTCAATGACTCTTCGCCTGCTGACACATCCAGTATACCATACCTCATGTGCATCGGCAAGCAAGTCAGCAAGGAGTTTTTATGGCCAGAAAAAAAGAGAGCACACAGCCCCGCCTTGTCGCCTACTACCGCTACTCTGGCGGCAGCCGCCAGACGGAGCAGTCCATCGAGGGCCAGCGCCGGGACTGCGAGGCCTACGCCCGCGCCCATGGCATGACCATCCTGCGCGAGTATGTGGACCGCCATATCAGCGGCAAAACAGACGACCGCGCCCAGTTCCGGCAGATGATCGATGACAGCGCAAAGCGCACCTTTGACTTGGTCATCTGCTGGAAGACCGACCGCTTTGCCCGCAACCGGCACGACAGCGCCGTGTACAAAAAGCAGCTGCGTGACAATGGTGTCAGCGTCATCTATGCCGCCGAGAGCAACATCGAGGGCGCCGAGGGCATCATCATCGAGGGCCTGATGGAGGCTCTGGCCGAGTATTACTCCGCCGAGCTGGCCGAGAAGGCCCGCCGGGGGATGCGGGAGTCAGCCCTCAAAGGCCAGACTCTGGGCCGGACTCCCCCTCTGGGTCTGACGGTAGACAGCACCAAGCACTACGTCATAGATCCGGCGGGTGCGGATACGGTGCGCCTTATCTTTGAGCTGTACGCAAGCGGCCTCAGCATCGCCTCCATCATAAGACGGCTCAATGGCATGGGCCTTCGCACCGTCCGGGGCAATCCTTTTGATAAGAGCAGCATCAGCCGCATCAGCCGCGACGAGAGGTATCGCGGCGTATACGTCAGCAAAAAATTCGACGTCCGCATCGAGGGCGCTATCCCGCCCATCATCGACGACGACCTGTGGGAAAGGACACAAAAAGTGATCAACCTCAACCGTCAGAGCCGTGCTCCCCACTCTGCCAAGGCAGACTATATCCTCTCCGGCAAGCTGTACTGCGGCGAATGCGGCTGCCTGATGAAGGGCATCTGCGGCCACAACCCCTCTGGCCGCGTCTATCATTACTATTCCTGCCCGGGCCGCAGCCTTGGCCGCCCCTGTACCCGGAAAAATATGCCGAAGGATGTGCTGGAAAAGCTCGTAGTGGAGTCCACTTCCAATCTGCTGCTCCGGCCGGAAAACATCCAGCAGCTTGCAGACGCCATCGTGAGCTTGCAGCAGGCCGAGGCGTCCCGCCCCGATCCGGAGCGTGCAGCCCTGGAGCAGGCGCTTGCTGAGATCCGCCGCAAAATCGGCAACATCCTGAGCGCCATCGAAAACGGCACCGCCAGCACCGCCCTGACCTCCCGGCTGTCCGATCTGGAGCAGCAGGAAAGTGCCCTCGATCACCAGCTTGCCTCGCTCTCCACACCGGAGCCGTTTACGTTGAGCCGTGACGAGGTCATCTTCCTGCTTGAGCAGTTCCGTGTCTCCCCGTCCGAGCGCACCAACGCCTACTGCCGCCGCCTTGTGGATACCTTTGTCGATAAGGTCGAGCTGACCAACCGGGAGCTGATCATCCACTTCAACATTTCTAAATCCACCGAAAACAAAAATTCCCAGTCGAACAATAGATGTTCGACTGGGAAGCGTCTGGTTGGGGATGAGAGAATCGAACTCCCACAAGTAGAGTCAGAGTCTACCGCACTACCACTATGCAAATCCCCATTATTCGGTTTTGTTTTGCGACATTGGGCCGGTCAACGTGTGCTATTATAGCCGCCTCCGGGCGCTTTGTCAAGCGGATTTTTGAAAAAAGTTGTACTTTTTTCTCGCAAGCCGCGATTCAGACGTACTTTCGAGCAATTCAGAGAAGCCGACGCCTGACCGTGCAGAAGCAATTTCTTCTGCACTCTCTTGTGGCATTTTCTGCACGTTCCGCACCATACAATAAGGTGTACCTGATTTTCTACTTGTTAATAAAGGAGGACGCCTTATGCTGCAAACCCCATCCAAGACCACCCGGACTCTGCTTTCGCCCCGCATCCCCCGCGACAACGAGCACGAGCGCTACCACCCCGAGCTGGAAGAAGAGCTGAAAGAGTGCCTGTTCTGCCTGCAGCGGAACGCGATGATGTTCGACCTCGAGGTGGACTCCGACCTCATCGAGCAGCGCATCTACGAGCGGCAGGCGCTTTTGTGCCGCTACCGCTACCTGCTGGCCCGCGCCCGGGAGCTGGGGCTGCACACCATCCTTAAAAAGTATCAGCCTATTGGGTAAAGTCAGCCTTGCCCTATCAGCAAGGCACTTCCGCTCCCAAAATCGCAAAACTTTCTCGTTTTGCATGGACTTGCCCGGCCCGCCAGTGGCTCTCCCCTTGGGAGAGCTGTCAAAACCTACAAGGTTTTGACTGAGAGGGCTACAAAAATCTTGACAGAATCCGCACATCGTGTTATCATACATAAAGATAACACTGTATACAGAGAGCTGTATGCGAAACTTTGGAGCTTAGAGAGGTTTTCAACTATGGAACGTATTAAGACTATCGCTACTCGTGACCTGACCAAGAGCGTCGTGACCGGCGGCTGCGGCGAGTGCCAGACTTCTTGCCAGTCTGCCTGCAAGACCTCCTGCGGCGTCGCAAACCAGAAGTGCGAGAACAGCAATAAGTAATCATTGCAGACCCTATGCCGCCTTTGCAGGGCGGCATTTTTTATGGCAATTATAGATTGGAGAATGAAATGGTACATCAGTATCAACTGAACGGATATAACATCGTGCTGGACAGCTGCAGCGGCTCGGTCCACGTCGTGGACGACGTGGCTTACGACGTCATTGCGATGTACAAAGAACACTCTGCCGACGAGATCGCGGCCGCCATGCTGGCAAAGTATGCCGACCGCCCCGACGTCACCGAGGCCGACCTGCGCCAGTGCCTCGAGGATGTGGCCTCTCTGGAAGCCGCCGGCAAGCTTTGGGCTCCCGACGTCTACAAGGACATGGCGTTCGACTTCAAGAACCGCCAGACCGTGGTCAAGGCGCTCTGCCTCCACGTCGCCCACACCTGCAACCTCAACTGCTCCTACTGCTTCGCCTCGCAGGGCCGCTATCAGGGCGACCGCGCCCTGATGAGCTTCGAGGTAGGCAAGCGGGCTATGGACTTCCTCATCGAGAACTCCGGCACCCGCCGCAACCTCGAGGTCGATTTCTTCGGCGGCGAGCCTCTGATGAACTTCGACATGGTCAAAAAGCTCGTCGCCTACTGCCGCGAGCAGGAGAAGATCCACAACAAGAACTTCCGCTTCACCATGACCACCAACGGGATGCTCATCGACGACGATGTCATCGACTTCTGCAACAAGGAGTGCCACAATGTCGTGCTGAGCCTCGACGGCCGCAAGGAAGTCCATGACCGCTTCCGCAAGGACTACGCAGGCCGCGGCAGCTATGACACCATCGTGCCGAAGTTTCAGGAGTTCGTGAAAAAGCGCGGCGACAAGAACTATTACATGCGCGGCACCTACACCCACTACAACACCGACTTCACCAACGACATCTTCCACATGGCCGACCTCGGCTTCACGGAGCTGAGCATGGAGCCTGTCGTCACCAAGCCCACCGACCCCAGCGCCCTCACCGCCGAGGACCTGCCCATCCTGAAGGAGCAGTACGAGATCCTCGCCAAGGAGATGATCAAGCGCGACCGCGAGGGCCGCGGCTTTACCTTCTACCATTACATGATCGACCTCACCGGCGGCCCCTGCATCTACAAGCGCATCTCCGGCTGCGGCTCCGGTACCGAGTACATGGCCGTCACCCCCTGGGGCGACCTCTACCCCTGCCACCAGTTCGTCGGCGACCCCAAGTACCTGATGGGCGACATCTGGAAGGGCGTCACCAACACCGCCGTGCGGGATGAGTTCAAGCACTGCAACGCCTACGCCCGCCCCGAGTGCAAGGACTGCTGGGCCAAGCTCTACTGCTCCGGCGGCTGTGCCGCCAACGCCTACCACGCCACCGGCAGCATCACCGGCGTCTACGAGTACGGCTGTGAGCTGTTCAAGAAGCGCGTCGAGTGCGCCATCATGATAAAAGTTGCTGAGAACCAGGAGCTGGCAGCTCAGGGCATCGAAGTTCCCATCGAGCTGGGCGGCACCTGCAACGCCTGCGCAGACGGCGAAGCCTGCGAATAAAGCCATGAACACTCCTGTCGTCGATTTTGTCCGTCGCTACGCCCAGCAGCGCACCACCCGGATGCATATGCCGGGTCACAAGGGCCGCGGCCCGCTGGGCTGTGAAGAGCTGGACATCACCGAAATTGCGGGCGCAGACGAGCTGTACGAAGCCGAGGGCATCATCGCCCAGAGCGAGGCCAACGCCACGCAGCTCTTCGGCACTGCCCGCACCTATTACAGCACCGAGGGCAGCAGCCAGTGCATCCGGGCCATGCTCCACCTTGCGCTCCAAATGTGGCCCGCAAAGACAGGCCGGCCTGTCCTGCTGGCGGCGCGGAACGCCCACAAGGCCCTGCTCTACGCGGCAGCTCTGCTGGACTTCGACATCCAGTGGCTCTGGCCTGCGCCGGATGCCGCCGGTGCGCTCTGCACCTGCCCTGTGGAGCCGGAAGCTCTTGCCTCTGCGCTGGACGAGCTGTCCGCCGAGGGCCGTACGCCCTTCGGCGTCTACCTCACCAGCCCGGACTATCTGGGCTTCGTGCAGGACATCGCGGGGCTGTCGGCGGTCTGCCACGCCCACGGCCTGCCCCTTCTGGTGGACAACGCTCACGGCGCCTATCTCCACTTTTTGAAGGAGGGCAGCCGCCACCCCATCCAGCTGGGCGCGGACCTTTGCTGTGACTCGGCTCACAAGACCCTGCCCGTCCTCACGGGCGGTGCGTATCTCCATCTTGGGCCATCGGTGCAGGCCGACGAGGCCGCGGTGCGCAATGCGCTGGCTCTCTTCGGCTCCACCAGCCCCTCTTATCTCATTTTACAGTCGCTGGACGCCGCCAACGCGGTTCTGGCCGACGGCTTCCGGGAGAAGCTGGACGTCTGCCGCTGGCGGCTGGGGATGCTCTGCCGGGAGCTGGATGCCCTCCGGCCTGGGCTGGCGCTCCCCCTCACCGGGGCGCACCGTGAACCCCTCAAGCTGACGCTGGACGCCGCCGTGCTGGGTCTTTCCGGCCAGCAGCTGGCGCAGGCTCTGCGGGAGCGGGGTGTGGAGTGCGAGTATGCCGACCCCCGTTACGTCGTGCTGATGCCCTCCGCCGAGAGTTCTGCGGCAGAGTTTGCCTGCCTGCAAACGGCCCTGCACGCCATCTGCGATGAGGCCCCTGCTGCCGATGTCTCCGTTACGGCTGACGATCCTGCCGCTTTCGCGGCATTGGCCGGGGCGCTCGAGGCACAGCCCCGCCATTTCACCATCCGGGAAGCTGTCCTTGCACCGCAGGAGATGATCCCTGCCGCCGAGGCCGTGGGCCGCATCTGCGCCGCACCGGCGGTCTCCTGCCCGCCTGCCATCCCCATCGTGGTCAGCGGCGAGACGGTCCCGCCGGAGGCCCTCCCCCTCTTTGCCCGCTATGGCATCGAGAAGGCGGCCGTTGTAAAAGAATAAAGTGCAAAAATCATTTTCGTACCCTTCAGCCTCTTTTTTCACTCTATATTCAGTGTCCCCCCTAAGATTCAGCTAAAAGTCCCGCACATTTCTTGACAGGCTTCGCATATTCTGGTTTAATAGAATTGGATAAAAGGGAGTAAAGGGCGCTCCACCTTATGGGAGCGCTGCATGGCAGCGTCAACACGGCAGAAATGCCCGATGTCATGTGTTCGCTTGAGACTTTTGTCACAGTAATTGGTGCTGTGGCGGAAGTCTCTTTTTTCGTCATTGCACCGCAGATTTCAAAGGAGGCAATGACATGGATTTCTGGAACGCATTCGCCAGTCTCTTTTCCAATTTCGGGAACCTGACCTGGCAGATGGTGGTGATGTGGGGCATCGGCGCCCTGCTCATCTACCTCGCCATCGCAAAAAAGATGGAGCCGAGCCTGCTTCTCCCCATGGGCTTCGGTGCCATCCTCGTCAACCTGCCCTTATCGGGCGCTATCACGCAGGACGACACCGTCGGCCCCATCTCGGCTTTGTTTGAGGCCGGAATGTCCAACGAGCTGTTCCCCCTGCTGCTCTTCATCGGCATCGGTGCGATGATCGACTTCGGCCCGCTGCTCGAGAAGCCGTGGCTGATGCTCTTCGGCGCAGCGGCGCAGTTCGGCATCTTCTTCACCCTCTTCCTCGCGGGCTTCTTCTTCGATTTGAAGGACGCCGCTTCCATCGCCGTCATCGGCGCGGCAGACGGCCCCACGGCCATCTTCGTGGCCAACGTCCTGCACTCCCAGTACCTTGGTGCCATCATGGTGGCGGCCTACAGCTACATGGCGCTGGTCCCCATCGTGCAGCCGCCGGTCATCAAACTGCTGACCACCCAGAAGGAGCGCCGCATCCGGATGCCCTACCAGAAGGGCAGTGTCAGCCAGCTGACCAAGATCTTGTTCCCCATCGTCGTGACCATCATCGCCGGGCTCGTGGCTCCGGCCAGCGTAGCACTGGTGGGCTTTCTGATGTTCGGCAACCTGCTGCGGGAGTGCGGCGTACTGAACACCCTGAGTGAAACGGCGCAGAACGTCCTCGCAAACCTCATCACCATCGTGCTGGGCCTGACCGTGGCCGGCCAGATGACCGCTGACAAGTTCGTGCGGCCCGACACTCTGCTCATCCTTGCGCTGGGCCTCGTAGCCTTTGTGTTTGACACCGCCGGCGGTGTGCTGTTCGCAAAACTGACGAACCTCTTTCTCCCGGAGGGCAAAAAACTCAACCCCATGATCGGCGCAGCCGGCATCTCTGCCTTCCCCATGAGCGGACGCGTCGTCAACAAGCTGGGCCTCGAGGAGGACAACCAGAATTTCCTGCTGATGTACTCCATCAGTGTCAACGTCTCGGGCCAGATAGCCTCTGTCATCGCCGGCGGACTGCTGCTGACCCTGCTGAGCTAAAGGAGGGACTGATATGCTGCATCTTACTTCGTGGATGACGACTCTGCCCATCATGGTCATCGGGATGGTGAGCATCGTGCTGGTCATCGGCGTCATCGTGCTGGCTGTGATGTTTTTGAACAAGCTGACGAGCCGGAAATAACTGCAAAGGGCTGATGTACCGTGTTGTACAGCAGCCCTTGTTTTATTGATCCGCCCACGCCTTTCCGATCGCCGCTCTTGGCGTTCTGCCCGGTGTCATCCGGCTCGTCGCAGCCGTCGTGCGGTTCCTCAGAACAGGTCGAGCATATTGTCCAGATAGATGGCTTCCCGGACATGCAGCTGGTATTCCGGTTTTGTCATGTAGTAGAGCAGAAATTCCAGTACCAGCGCACTGCCCAGGCCCCTGCCCTCGATCTTGAAATTGGAAAATCCCATCGGCATATAGACATCCTGAATGTCCCTGATGCCGATAAACCCCGGATTTTCCATCGCCTTCGAGAAGCGGTAGCCCTCCTCCGCGCCCGGTGCGTGACAGATGTGGTCGGGGCAGGCTTCGCCGAGATTTTTTCGGCTGACATTCTCATAGCAGCGCTTTCTGTCCCGGCATCCGACCCAGCAGCACTCGTTGCAGAGAAATTCCACCTTGTCTTTCTGCGCCTGCGGCAGACTGTCCAGCTCTCCAAAGGCTTTGTTCAGCCGGAAATCCGGCACCACATAGCGGAACTCCTCCCGGGCCGTCTCCGCCCGGAGCTGCCGAAACTCTGTCAGCACCTTGGTCGTGGAGGACACGAAATAAAGCTGCGGATAGTGTGTTTTCAGGTAGTCCAGCAGCAGCTCCGAGTGGACGATGACGCCGCTCTGTACCGGGTTTTCCTGCTCAAGCAGGGCGCAGAGGGCGTTGCACTTTTTATCCGAAAGGTGTTCCTCCCGGAGGAGCGAGTTGCTGAAGGTCAGCCGCGCGGAGATGCCGTATTCCCGCGTCAGGGCAAGGACCTCTTTGGGGTCATGCTCCCCGAAGCCAGCCCGTCCCCCGCCCCAGACGCAGTCGGCTGGTGCGCCGTAGATGGAGCCGATGTCGCACCAGTCATAAAAGTATTCTCTGTGCGCCCGGAACAGGGGCAGGAACTCCCGGTACAGCTCGTAGAACTCGAACAGTCCGGGCAGATGATAATAAGCTTTTTCTTGTTTCATTTTTCACTTTTTCTTATGCGTTTTGCGTCCTGACCTCTACCGTCCGGCCGCCGAGGTTCTCATAGATGCGGTGGGAGACGGAGAGCACCGTGCGCCCTTCGGACGCGCGGCGAAGCGCTTCGAGGACACGGGCCTCGGTCTCAGCATCGAGGTTGGCCGTTATCTCGTCCAGCAGTAACACGGCAGGGTCTGCCGCTGCGGCGCGGGCGATGGACAGAAGCTGCCACTCGCCCTGCGAGAACATCCCGTCAGCACACACCGTATCATAGCCGTTCGGCAGGGTCTGGATGGCGGCATCCAGACCGGCAAGCTTCGCGGCGTTCCTTGCCATCTCTTCGGTGATGCCGGGGTCGCCCAGCGTGATCTGTTCCAGCACCGTACCCGGCACACGGGCAAAATGCTGCTCCACACAGCCGATGCAGGTGCGGCGCTCGGCGTCCGTGATGTCCGCCACGTCCACGCCGCCAATGGTCACCGACCCGGTTTCCGGGTGATAAAGTCCCAGCAGCAGCTTGAAGACTGTGCTCTTTCCGGCACCCGTCCGGCCCACCAGCGTCACCTGCTCGCCCTGCTTGACGGTCATGGAAAAATCGTTCAAGACCTGCTTTTCGCCGTAACCGAAGGTCACATGAGAGAGCACCACATCACCCCGGGCAGAGGTCTCCCGCTCCTTGGGGATGGTGCGTTCCGGCTGGTCAAGGAAGGCGTCGATGCGCTTCACGCCCGCCATCGCCGACTGGATGGTCTGTATCTCCATGCCAAGGCTCTCGAGTGGGCGCAAAGATGCGGGAAATGTAGTTGATGACGGCCACCGAGGTGCCGACCGACATCCCGAACAAGGTCAGGACAGCCGCATTGCCGGAAGCCGAGAGGAGCATAACGATGCCGACCACGGCGGCATTCAGCACCAGCACGACGGGCGAATAGATCGCGTCGTAAAAATTCGTCCGCTCCATCGCGGCATAGCTTTCGCCGATGCACCGGTCATAGCGATGCTCCATGTAGTCTTCCAGACCCAGAGCCCGGATGGTGCGGATATTGTGCAGTGTTTCCGGGACCTGGCCGGACACAGCGGCGGCCGCCCGGCGGTTATCCAGCTGAGCCGCCAGCATCCGCGTCTGCACATGGCGGGTGAACGCGGCGAACAGCGGCAGCACCAGCAGCAAAATCAGCGCAAGGCCGGTATTCTTCACGGCGATGACCGCCATGATGGAGAGGATGCGGCAGGCGTCCGCCGCCATGCTGATGATGCCGGAGGTGAACAGCGCCTCCACCGTATCCACATCGCCCGAGAAGCGCGCGGCCACCTCGCCGGGGTTCTGCCCTGCCAGCGTGCTGGCGGGAAGCTTGGTCAGCTTCCGGGACATTTCAGAGCGCAGGGCGTGGGTCATTTTCTGGCCGAAGAGCACCAGCAGGCCCTCCTGCGCCGAGGAGAGCATCCCTTCCAGCGCCAGACTGCCGAAATAAAGAAGCACCGCAGGGAATGTCAGCGGAAGTCCTGCCGTCAGCCCGTCGATGATGCGGGCCAGCAGCAGCGGCGGCACCAGAGACGCCGCCACCGATGCCGCCGCACACAGGACGGTCCCCGCTGTGAGAAGGCGGTGGGTCACGGCGGCCATCCGGATGGCCTCAAATACACCATTTTTACGCCTGCTCTCCATGCTGTTTCCCTCCTGTCTGGCTTTCGTACAGCTGGCGGTAGACCGGGGCCGACGCCAAAAGCTCCTCATGGGTGCCGACAGTGGTCTTTCCTCCGTCCATAAAGACGATCTTCTGCATCTGCGGGAAGTGGTACAGGCGGTGCGAGATGAGAAAGACGACCTTATCCCTGGCATATTCCTGCAGGTCGGCAAAGACCGTATCCTCCGTGTCCCGGTCGAGGGCCGAGAACGGGTCGTCGAGGATGAGGACAGGGCGCGGATGGGCCAGCGTCCGGGCCAGTGCCAGACGCTGGGCCTGTCCGCCGGAAAGACGGGTGCCGCTGCTGCCGATGACGGTATCGAGGCCGTTCTCCATCGCCAGCACCTCGCCTTTCAGCGCAGCAGCGGCGAGATAGGGCATTGCGTCCTGCTTGCTGCCGCAGAGGACATTGTTCTGCACCGTATCGGCGCTCAGCTCCGGGTCGTGGCCCAGATAGCCGACGGTGGCCGAAATCTGACGCGGAGTCAGAGCAGAGAACTCCTTTCTGCCAAACTGCACCGAGCCTTCATAGGGGGCCTCGCAGAGGAAGACCCGGCCAAAGGTGGATTTGCCGCAGGCCACCGGGCCGGTGACACCGATGATGTCGCCGGGATGGGCTGTCAGACTCAGACCCGAGAAGATGGGGGTGTCGCCGTAGGCGAAGGAGAGGTTCCTGAGGGTCACATCTTCCGCCGCCGGGACATCCAGCGCGTCCAGCTGCTCCGGCGACTTCATCAGAGGCTTGATGCGCTTCCAGGAGACCTCGGCCTTCTGCACCGAGTTGAAGAGCTTGGCCACCTTGGAGGATTTGACCACCAGCTTGGTGAAGCAGGAAAGGAAGGTGGTAAAGGCCGCGATGTCCCACACACGCCAGCCGGTGCCGAGGACATTCTTTGCGCCGAACCACAAAATGAACAGTACGCCCGCCTCTGACGCCGCCAGATAGAGCGGCGGCAGGGCCGACTGCCACACGTTGTTCTTCACTGCCGTCTTTTCGTAGGTATCCAGTACCTCTTCGTACCGCTCCGCGCGGGCGTCTTCGCAGCCGTAGATGCGGTAAGTCACGGCGTTCCGGGCGCGGTCGAGGGTGGCGGTACTCAGTGCGCCCGCCGCCTTTTTGTAGGCCGCACCGGCCCGCTGGACCGGCTTTTTCATCCATGCCGCGCAGATGTAGGAGAAGGGCGTGAACAGCAGGCTCAGCAGAGCCAGCCGCCAGTCGTACACCAGCAGCATGACCACATGACCCGCCAGCGCCACGCCGGTATCGAAAACTTCGGTGGTGAACTTGCGCATACCCTCGACGCAGTCGTCCACATCGGAGATGGCTTTGGTCATCAGCTCACCGGCACCCTCTTTTTCCAGCGAAGCCCGGCTCTGGCGCACCAGATTGGCGTAGAGGATGCCCTTCATCCGGCGGTTGATGTTGTTGGCAAAGCGGCGGACATAAAAGCGCTTGATGAACCGCGACGCCTGCACCAGCAGGGTGACGAGGATATAGGCCAGAACCAGCAGCGCCATTTGGGCCGCTGTTTCGCTGCCGCTCAGGATGTCCGCCAGGCACTGGGCCAGACGGCCCTCGAACCACGGGGTGGCCAGCAGGCCGATGTTATAGCTGAGGCCCGACAGGGTCACGAAGGCCAGCGGGAGCCACTCGACCCGGAAATAAGAGAATATCCGGTCCGGGCGGAAGGTCTTCTCATTTTTCATCGGTAATATCCATAGACAGCCTCCGAGTCTTATCTCAAAAAGATGTATCTGCATCGTTGTATGTACAACAATCATAGTACAAAACCACTCTTTGTCAAGAGCGGCAGTGGATTCTTTCGTCTTCTCGCCAAAGTCGGCGACCATGGGATGAAAATGCAGATCGTAAAGATGGAATGGAGGTTTTGATATGAAGCATCTGAAAATACCGCGGGGAACGCGGGCGATGAAGGAGCCGGGCCTGACCCCTGCCCTATGCCATCCGGATCGCACCATGCTTTTCCCTGCCGAAAAGATGCCGGAACACAAAAAGCCCCCGGAGAGCCTTTGGGCAGCTCTCCGGGGACAAGTCCTATGTACCGGTATTTTACACCGGTACATAACCGTTATTCAATTTCGATCAGGTTCGGGTTCACAGGCAGAGCCTTCTGCTGCTGAGGTGCGGGCAGCGTGATGTGCAGGATGCCATCCTCGAACTTTGCGTGGATGTCCTCCTTCTTCACGGCGTCGCCCACATAGAAGCTGCGGGCGCAGGTGCCGGAGAAGGTCTCGCGGCGCAGGTAGCGGCCCTCTTTATCCTTCTCGTCATTGGAGTGGCTGCGGACGGCCTGAATGGTCAGGCAGCCGTCGTTCAGCTCCATCTGAACGTCTTCCTTCTTGCAGCCGGGCAGGTCAACGGCAACGTCATAGCTGCCGTCGGCGGTCTGCTTCACATCGGTCTTCATCATGTTTGCACCGCGCTTGCCGAAGGTCTCACGCTCTTCACGGTTCATCGCACGCTCCAGCGCACCATCGTTCCAGAACGGGCCAAAGAAATCATCGAACAGGTTTTCATGGAAAATAGTCGGCATAAACATAAATCATTCCTCCAATCCCGGCGTTCGGGTCGGGTAAAAAATTTATGAGATGTGCATCAGGAGCGGAGTCTTCCCGGGAGCCTTGCGGCTCCCTCATGCCCCTCTCTCCTGAGCACGGCTTCGTTATAGCACATGTTTTTAGCACTGTCAAGTGCTGAGTGCTAAAATTCACAGAAGAGTAACATCTTGATAAGATTTCATGCAATCTTTTCAAAAAGCAGTCGTATCACCGCCTTTATGCAGCAAAGGCGCCGGATACAGCAGTTCTTTGCACCGCCTGCGATTTCTCTGTATTTCACACTCTTGAGCAGTTCCATTACCTTATCCATAGGCACGCAGTCCGCATAGCGGTCCGGCCAGAGAAACTTATTATAATAGCAGCAGCTCCGCTCCCCTGTCATATAGACCACCATTTTCTACAAGCAGAAAACGATTCTGAACCCTCTTTCCCCGTTCATATTGTATAAAAGAATGGTTTTGGAGGTGTTCCGTATGCTGTTGACCCTGCTGCAATTTTTGCATCCAAGTTCCTCGTGCTTGCGCTCCATCTGGAAGCGGGCAGCTTCCCCCGCCCGCTCAGCCCACAGGAAGAGATCCGGACCTTTGCCGCCCTGCGGGCCGGCGATCCATCCGCCCGGGAAAAGCTCATCCGCCACAATCTGCGCTTAGTGGCGCACATCGCAAAGAAATACTATGCTCTCCCCTCTGAGCAGGACGATTTGATTTCCATCGGCACCATTGGCCTGATGAAAGCCGTGGACACCTTCGACTCCACCCGCCGGGCGCGCTTCTCCACCTATGCCAGCCGGTGCATCGAAAATGCTATCCTCTCCCCAGCGCACTTTGGGATGGAAAAGAGAACCCACTCATTTTGCAAAGCAGCGTAAATGCGTCAAAATGGATTTTTTGGAGCCGAGAGAGCAGTTCCTTTTTTCTACTTCAGAGGGTGTCATGTGAGGGTTGTGGTCTAACCCCTCTGTTTCAATTATTCTGATATTCGCTCTGACTTACATGGCGTTCCGTAAAACACGCAGTCGTTCTTCAAACGTTGCTTTCCATGCCGGATGCTCGGAGAATACGGTGTGCTCCACCTGACGGACTTGGTTCAGTCCGATGTTCCGCACCGCTTCCACTGCAGCATCTTTTTGGCTCAGATGGCGTTTTCCCACGGTCAGACAGTTTGCGCCTTCTGGCGTGTCGTACTGCTGAAACGCCCGGTTGAAGTCCATCAGGTCATGCAGACGGATGGGCTGATTGGTTTCGTTGTCTACCAGCAGACCCCAATTTTCCCAATGACGGTCGGTATTGCCCACCAGATAATCCAGAATGTTCATCATATAGTAGCCGGGAGCATCCAACTCTAAGATCTTATCCAGCGTATTCCAATCACGGTTCGTGCAGTAGACGTCATAGGCTGCATAGGTCACAAGACTGTATCGCTGAGATGTCATGATTTTGCTGATAGAAACCGGCTCATTTTCAAACATCCCCTGCTCATACAGTACCTGATGGCAGTCAAAGCACCGGCAGATTTTGCTTGCCAGCACTTCACGTTCCACCGCTTCCCTGCCACCATCCTTGTAAAGATAGAAGCCATCCTCTTTTCGCACCCACGCCTTGGGGTACAAGCCGCCCGTAGACAGGTCATCTGCCAGAAGATGGGCGTTTGTCACCGTCATTTGGTGCCCCCGCAGCGCAATATCCACAAGCGCATTGCTTAAGGAGTGTGCAAAAAGGTTGATATCCTCGAATCGAATCTTCTCGTTTTCTTCTTTCACCCAGAACACATCCAGCAAAGACAGACAATGGTAGGATAATGCAATCTGTGCTCGTTCCCTGTCCGTAACACTCTGAGATGCACCGATACTGTTCAGGATTTCCTTGGCGTAGGTGCGATCCAACGTCAACATCCGGGAGGCGCACCAATAGTAAAAGTTCGTTACATTATTGATGCGCTCGTCAAAATCATCCGATTCCACCAGAACCAGATCATAGGGCATGAAATCCTCGAGGCAGACCCTGCATTCCCCTGTCGTGCTGAGTTGTGCCACACAGCTTTCCCGGTGCATGATCTCGTAAAACATGGTTTTCATCCCTCCCTGCGTTCTGTGTCTTGCTCTGTATTTATATTACCTTCTTTTTTCACGGGACGCAAGAGCTTTTACTTTTCAAAAAGCTTTTTCTGCTGCTCCATCAGGATGTAACACAAAAAGCCCCACGCTCAACACTGCCTCTGAATCTGACCGTCTCTGGTCGGAGCAGAAAAGCATATGTTGAGCGTGGGGCTTTGTTTATCGGCTCGGCTGCCAGCCGGGCTTTTGGTGTTCTTTGGGTTTGTAGGTTCCTTTGGTAGTATCGATCACCGCCTGCAGCAATTCGAGCTTCTGCCATGTGGGGCAGTTCAGACGGTCGATTTTTTCGATCACATAGTTGGCGTGGGCGGTTGCGACCCGTTTTCCGAGTTCGTCCCATCCCTCTTTCGTTTTGGGGTAATGTACCACCACTTCAATGGGGGCACTCTTTCGCATGGCTCACTCACCTCCGGTTACATCGCTATCACCTCATTTTTACGGGTTACTGGTTGTCCGCTATTCGCTCCCGCTCCCTTTCGGAGGTGGGCCGCTGCCGTGACAATCGTGTATCGTACTTTCGAGCAAAAGTTTATGGACTCGTAGTCCAAGTCACCCACCCTCTTAGTCCATGCATTGTATACAACAGTCCCAAAAAGCAAAAAATCCCGCCTGAAGAGCAAAACCTTCGCTTTGCCCTCAGACGGGATGTCTTTCGACACGACTGTTATAAATTCAAAAAAGCTCTTGACCTGAAGTCAACTTTAAGGATTATACTGAACCTGTCAGAAAAATTTTTGCCGTTCTTATGCGGCATGCATGATGATAAAGGAGAATTTACCACTTCCAAGTGGTGGGTTACGGTGTTCGTAACCCACCACAGAGTGACCATATTACAGAAATTTGGTGAGACTCGACAAAATGTCAAGTCGAGGTCAAACGTAACACGAACAGTATCCATGTAGACAATTTGTCCACACGGATACAAACCAGAGAGAATAACCTCATGTGCTCATTTTGAACACATGAGGTTGGATGTGCCGTTCTCCCTGCATGGATTTCCTGCCCCCTTCCGGCGGCGTTTTCCGGCTCTCCTCTTGTGCTTAGCCAATTTTTGCGGCGCGCTGTTCGCTTGCTTGCAAAAATTGGAGCACTGCGCCAGCACTTCCTCCTTGCTTCGCCTGTTGGCGCAGTCGTCAGTGCTGCCCTTGTGGGGTCATCGCCGTGTATCCCATGCAGACGGTCTTTCGATTTTCAAGGTGCGGTGCGAGATTTGGCAATAAAAAATCGTCACACAACAACCTGAACCTGACCATCCCTTCCGGGATAGCCTTGGTTCGGGTTTGCTATGTAGCGATAAGAAAGCCAAAAACTTGCTCCGGCTCCTTTGGACGTCGAACGGAAATACTAAGTGTTTATGTCATATTAAATTGTTGGAATACACTGCCACAGAACTCGAACTGTGTCAACAAAAGTTTTGAAAGCACGCTACTTTCGGCTGCTTGCAAGAAAAATGAGGGAAACTTTGGCAAAAAGAGAGAGGGCTGGACGGTGCCAGCCCTCTTGATATACGCAAAAGCATAAAAAACCGTATAACAGCTGTACAGCCGCCATACGGTTCAAAAAGATTGCTTTACTTCTTGATTTTAATAAGCTTTGCGTTCAGGCTCTCGATGAAGCCGTCCGGCATGATGGAGATCATGCCGGCCATGACCTCAGGGGTCATCTTCTTCATCATGGCCCACATGCCCTCGCCGGGCTTGATGTCGAAGTTGGTGGCCAGCTTCACGGCCTTGGCGGTAACAGCAAAAGCTTCCTCGTTCTTAGCCAGCTCTTCCAGACTGTCCTTGATGCTGTAATAGCCCTCGGGGAACTCCATGGGAGCGGTCAGATCCATGCTGCCCATCTGCTTGAACCAGTTGGCCACGCCCTCCTGACGCTCGTTGAACTCCGGCAGGGTGTAGCAGGCAGGCTCAGTTTCCACCTTTTCCAGCGTGATGCTGTCCTTCACGGTGTCGGCCACAGCCATCAGCACATTGAAGCCCTCGTCCAGCGCCACATCGAACTTGAACACGCGATGTGCGGTCTGGGTGCCGACCTCCTTGCCGTTGCAGTACAGGGTCACGGTGTCCTGATTGGAGTACACCTTCACCTCGGTGGTCTCACCGGCACGCTGTGCGTGGCGGCGGCCTGCGATGTGCACCATGGGATCCTTTGCCCAGTAAGCCTGATAGACATAGAAGCTGTCCTTGCGGGTCTTGCGGTCGATGGTGACCAGACCCTTGTTGTTGCGACCCTTCACGCCGCCCTCGCTGCGGGCAGCGCAGCCAAAGTCGAACATATTCCAGACGTGGCTTGCCCAGATCCACGGGCGATCCTCAAAGGCCTGTGCCATGTACTCGTGGTACAGTGCCTGATACTCCTCAGAGTAGTCCTTGCACTGGGGGGTGTTGCTGTGCCAGTTGATAATGCCCTCGCAGCCGTACTCGGAGATGCCAAGGCAGATATCCGGGTTCTCGGCGTGGAACTTGTCCAGCCAAGGGCCGTTCTGCTCGATCTTGCCGCCGTACCAGCCAAAGTAGTGGTTGTAGCTCTCCACATCGGTAATGCGGTGCATGGGACCGGTGGTGGGGGTGCTGGAAACGTGGGCAATGGTGGTCAGGCGGGTGGGATCCAGCTCCTTGCACAGCTTCTGCAGGTCATGGTGGCAGTCCACCAGCTCCTGACTGATGCCGCCGATCAGGATCTCGTTGGAGATGCCCCAGAACATGATGGAGGGGTGGTTGTAGTTCTGGACGATCAGCTCGGTCAGCTCGCGGCGGCAGTGCTCGTGGGCGTCCTTGCCAGACTTGAATACGCTGATGAAGGGGATCTCTGCCCAGACGGCAAAGCCCAGCTCATCGCAGGCATCGTAGAAATCCTGACTATGCTGATAGTGTGCCAGACGGATGGTGTTGGCACCCAGTTCCTTGATGATCTGTGCGTCCTGATAGTGGTCCTCCACGGTCAGGGCGTTGCCCTTGTACAGCTTATCCTGATGGCGGGAGACACCGCGCAGCGGGGTGGCCTCGCCGTTGATGGAGAAGCCGCCGTCCGGGGTAACGGTGTAGCTGCGCACGCCTACGTTGGCGTAGATCTCGTCAAAGGCCTCGTTGTTGCGCTGCAGACGTGCCACCACGGTGTAGAGGTTCGGCTCGTCCATGCTCCACAGCTCAGCGTCCGGGACGTAAATCGAAATGGCAGTATTGTCAGACGGACGAACAGCGGAAGCCACTTCGCATCCGTAGGGGTCCTCGATGCTGTACATCACGGTAAAGCTGTCGTCGGGGTTGGTGACGAAGCTCTTGATTTCAAAGGTAGCGCCGCCGTCTGCGGTGGGCTTGGGGGTGACCATGATGCCGGGGCCGCCGTAGTAGTCCAGATCAAAGTGTGCGTTGGGCACGCTGATCAGGTTCACGCCCCGGTACAATCCGCCGTAGAAGGTAAAGTCCGCAGAGGCGGGGTACATGGAGGGGGTGTCCTCGTTGCTGACCTCGATGGTCAGCTCGTTGTCGCCGTCACGGCACAGGTCGGTGATGTCGGCGCGGAAGATGGAGAAGCCGCCTTCGTGGGTGGTGGCAACAGTGCCGTTCACCTTGACGGTGGCATCCAGCGCAGCTGCCAGCACCTCCACATACACGCGGCCGCCGGTCAGCGGTTGCACGGGTTTTTTAAAGGTGCGGCTGTATACGCCGGTGGTGCGCAGGTAGCTGCCGTTGCCGTCCATGCCGTCCACGGCGTTCCAGGTGTGGGGCAGGGTGACGGTCTCGGCGGCGCGCTCGCCCTTGGGGAAGTGCAGGGTCCAGCCTTCGTTCAGGGAAATGATCTCTCGCATGATGAATTCTCCTGTCTTATTTCTTGTTTTGTTTCTATCGTTCAGGGTTTGGCATCTTCTTTTACTGATGCTATTCTAGCATGGAAAACGCTGGGAGAGGTAGAACATTTTCGTGCCGGAATCGTAGATTTTTTTACTTTTCCGGTTTTCCCGGCGGTAGCGGGTGGGGGTCATGCCGAAGGTGCGCTTAAAAATTTTGGCAAAGTAATTTACGTCCAGAATGCCCATTTCTTCCGCCACCTCGGAGATGGAGCGGTCGGTGGTGGTCAGCTGCTGTGCGGCACGTTTGACCCGCTGGGTGTTGATATAGTCGATCAAGGTACTGCCGGTCTCCTGCTTGAACAGGGAGGAAAGATACGACGGGCTGATGTGGCACAGCGCCGCAAGGCTTTTCAGGGTGTGCGGCTCCGAGAGATTCAGATTGATATGGTTGATCACCTTCTGCACCGTAGGGGAGTAGCCTTTCAGGGAGTAGCGGCGGGCGTAGGCACAGTAGTCCCGCAGCATTTGCTGCAGCGTGGCCTGCACGTCCTCCACCGTGTCCAGCGTCTCGATGCGGCGGGCGTAGCTGGAGGAAATTTTATCCACATAAAAGGGGTGCACCGCGTTCTGCTCAATGGCCTTGCGCAGCAGGGTGTTCATAATAATGAACTGGCTCTTTTCTCGGTAAAGCGTCCCGATGAACCGGTCACCCAGCGAAAAGCGGCCGAACTGGTGGATGCTGAGGATCGCGGCATTCTCATCGCCCTGGGTAACAGCCTCCAGCATCTCGTTTTCGATCTGATAGCGCTGCTCGATCATGGCAACGGGGATGTCCCGCTCAAAGGTGGGTTCGGTGAAGTAGCGGATATCCGGCTGGAACATGAAGGGCAGAAACTCCTTCACTTCCTGTGTGCGCAGTTCCTCCTGCCCCAGCATAACAGACACCACGGCGTAGATGGCGGTGGCAAAGTCATCGCCGGAAAGAGTGTGGACGCCGTTGTAGTATTCCTGCACAGCTTCGTCCCCGGCTTTACCGAGATTTTTCTGCGCCCACCGGCGGGAATCCTCGCTGCGGGGGCCATCCGTCCACGGGCCGATCATGAACACGGTGTCCTTTTCGTCCGGCACGCGGAACAGAGCAAACTTCAACTCAAAGGTGCCCTCGGCGATCAGCAGCGTCTGCTCCGGGGTGTGCTTCAGCAGGGTATAGCCGAACTCCTGCCAGTCAAACTCCGGGTCCAGCGCCTTGCGCAGACCGTAATCGAAATTTTCCAGCCCGGCAAAGGGCGGGGTCACCCGGCAGGCGGGGATATTGTAAACAGCGGAAAGCTTTGCCAGCACCTGTAAGGGATCTACGTTCATGGTCTGCTCCTTTCCCGTGCGGTGGTTCATACAGGCTCAGTATACCGCCTTTTTTCACTGAGAACAAGCACCCTGCCGAGCACATTTCTGTGCTCCGGCAGAGTGCCTGCTCTGCGCAACGGAGGTAAATGACAAGGAAGGGAAAACAGCTTAGTTTTCCTTGCCCTCACGGCGTGCAGCCAGCGTAGCGATGTTCTGTTCCACGCGGGTCTTGCTCAGCGGATAGAGGAAAACAAGGATCAGTGCCAGTGCCACAAAGCCTGCAAAGGGTGCAAGACAGGACAGATTGAAGATCTTGCCGGTGACGGCGGGGTCGAAGGCAGTAGCCTCGGAGTAGCCAATCATGGTCAACAGAGCGCCGATGAGGCCGGAGGAGATGGCCTGACCCAGCTTGCGGGCAAAGGAGTAGACAGAGTACACAGTGCCGTCCTCACGCACGCCGGTGCGCACCTCGGTGTCGTCGATAACGTCGGTGATCATAGCCCAGACCACAGTGTTGAAGTAGCCCATGCTGACGGTAGCCACAGCAGCAAAGGCAACATAGACGAAGGGGTTAGAAGGACGCAGGAGGAAGCACAGCAGGTAGGCAACTGCGCCCACAATGGCACCGGCGGTAGCCAGCTCCTTTTTACCGAACTTCTGGGAGAGCTTGACGGCGGTGGGGGCGCAGATGAGCAGGGTACCTGCCATGCCCACCAGACTTGCCAGAGACTGTGCGGCAGCGCTGCCGTAGTAGTTGGGGTACACATAGCTGCTCATGCCGCTCATGGTCAGCTGAGAGAGCAGCAGCATCAGGGCGGCGGCGATGATGCCCATCAGGGAGCGGTTGGTTGCAATGCTCTTGACCAGCTTGCCGAAGTCCATCTTCTCGCTCTTGGTGGTCAGCTGCACGCGCTCCTGCACCATCTTGAAGCACAGCAGGTAGCAGATAATAGCCATCACGGAGAACACACCGGCGATGATGGTCATGCGGGAGCCGGAGAGCATGGTCTTGCCGTCCACGGTAACGTAGGCGATCATCGGGGTGCCCACGCCGATGACAAGGCTTGCAAGACTGGCTCCGATGGTGCGCCAGGTGGACAGCTCGGCACGGTCCTTGGACTCGGGAGAAACGGCAGAAGCCATGGAGCCGTAGGGGATGTTGATGGAGGTGTAGAAGATGGAGCCCCACAGGATGTAGGTGACTGCCAGCCAGGCCACCTTGAAGCCGTAAGGCATCCCGGCCAGACCGGACTGGAAGATCAGAAAGGAGGCAATGGCCACAGGGCCGCACATCCGCTTGAGCCACGGGCGGAACTTGCCGTCCTTGGTGGGCTTGCAGCGGTCCACGATCTGACCCATGGTGATATCGGTAAAGGCGTCCACGATGCGGGCCGCCATCATGACAATGCCCACCACACCGGCGGAAACGCCCATCACGTCGGTGTAGAATTTCATCAGGAACAGGGACGAGAGGATGAAGGTGAAGTCGTTGCCGAAGTCACCGAACATATAGCCCAGCTTGTCCTTCATGCCGAAGGGACGCAGGGCACTCTTGCTTTCAGATGCCATAAAAATCTCCTTTTCTTCTTTGCGTTTGCTTTGCCCCGCAGGCCGTGCGGAGCCGAAGTCAGTATGTGTTTGTCATGCATTTATCATACTGGTTTTGCCGCAGAAGGGGTTAGAAGATTTTCAAGGTAAAAACGGTCATTTTTGCGATTTTGTACGATTGCGTCTGCACCGCATCCGGGAGATATCGTGCTTGTTGACCAGCTAAAAGCGTAAAACAATCCCATTTTATAATAAGAACGTTCTGGCAAAGACTGTCCGTCTCTGTTATACTCTAGCCAATGAATACAGCTGTAACAGGAGGATGTTATGGAAAAGAATGTACTGAACACCGATCTTACCGGCAAGGTGGCCGTTGTCACCGGCGCAAGCGGCACGCTGTGCTCCATTTTTGCCAAGGCGCTGGCACGGGCGGGTGCAAAGGTGGCGCTGCTGGGCCGCAACATGGATAGGCTCAAGGAGCTGGCAGATGAGATTGAGGCCGAGGGCGGCATTGCCAAGGGATACACCTGCAACGTGATGAACAAGGCCAACTGTCTGCAGATGGCCGAGGATGTACTGGCAGACCTTGGCTTGCGTGAACAGAATTAGCTAAATCAACCAATAAAGGCCTCCGAATCTCTTTCTTATTAGGAAAAAATTCGGAGGCCTCTGTTTTACGATTTTTTCGGAATAGCGGCTTTCACCAGCAGCGTCATGGGACGGCGCAGTTCATCTTTCATTCTGGGAGTATTCAGCATCTCTGCAGAGGTTCGTTGTCATATTCGCTGGTATGGAGTGCTTTCACTGGCTGCATTGAGCTTCTGATAACATCCAAAATGGTCTGATCCGCCGGGAGCCACGGAACGGAATCAAACTCCTCCTTCGTCAGCCACCGCGCAGCTTCCGCTTCTTTCAGAACAAGATTGCCGGAAACCACTTCACACCAGAAGCAGTCCATGGAAAGATGAAACGCCGGATAATCGTACTCGATTGTCCCTATTAAATCCTCCACGGTGATTTCCGTGTCCAGTTCTTCTTCGATTTCCCGCTTCAGAGCCTGCTGCGGGGTTTCGCCCGGCTCGATTTTGCCGCCCGGAAACTCCCACTGGCCTTTATAGTCGCCATAACCGCGGGCAGTGGCGTAGATTTTGCGCTTTTCCTGCATGGAGTCGCAGATCACAGCGGCCACAACACGAATCGTTTTCATAACGTTCTCCTTTTGGATTCATTATAATGGCCGACCGTCAGAAGTCCCGCCGACACGATAGAACACCCTGTTTCCTGCTTTTCTTGCAGTAAGCAGCCCCATCTCATGGAATTTCATCACAAACGTCCGAATGGTTGCATACGCAGCGTTTCGGAAATCCTTTTCCAGCTGCTTTGTGGTAAACTCCTCTGCACCATAAGCAGACAGAACATACTCCCAGAGCAGCCGTTCTTTTCTGTAATTTTCCTTCCGCAAGAGCAGTTTGATATACCTCAAGATCAGTTTTCGGCGGGACTGCATCCACCTGCAGGCGGTTATAGACCTCATTGCAGAAGTAGAACAGAAAGGGAGTTACATCCGTATAGCCGGAAATCAGAGCATTTCTCTCCACGCGTTCGTAGGCTTTGTAATATGCGTCCTTGTTTTCAGCGATGTATCGGGAAAACGGCGTGAACAGTGCCGCAGGATAGCCCTGCTGAACAAGATACCAGAGGTGGAATAGCCGTGCAGTGCGTCCATTCCCGTCAAAATAGGGGTGGTAGTACGCAAAGGCAAAGTGCAGAATGGCAGCCTTATGCAGCTCATTGATGCCGTCATTGGCATTCGCAAAATCGACAAGACATTTCATGGCACCGGGAAGCCGCTCTGCCGGAAGTCCCGGTCTGGGTTCTTCACCGCCCACAATAAAAACCTCGCCATGCCGATAAAAGTGGTTTGGCAGTAATCGATCTTCATCTGGGAGATAATCCCCTGTGCTGATCTGATATAGGTGATGCAGATTCTCCTCGGTGATCGCATTCTGACGATTCGCGATAAACTCCAGTCCGCGCTTCATACCATAGATGCGGGCTTCTTGTTCATCACGAGGGGCATAACCATCGAGGATATAACGGATACTGCTGCGGGTCGAGCGGATACTTTCAATTTGAAAAGTCGCATAAATTTCCTCGGTCATCGCCGACAAACCGAAGTTTTGTCCACTGACAGGGACAGAGAGCAACTGCTTCATACCATTTGTTGAAATTTGCGCGAGGTTCGGCAGGTAAAACAGCTTATTCCCAGAAAAATCAGTCAACGGCAGAGGCTGCGCAAAGTTTTGACGCAGCAATTCGGCAAATTCTTTGACGCTGACAGTCGAGTACTTGTATTCCATCCGATTGAGTTCAAACAAATGCTTATCTGAAAGCATTTTGGCAAACTGTGCCCCATCCATTCTGTCCACCTCGCAGTTGATACTTATTGATATCATATAGTATCAATATACCGATTCTTTATAAAAAAGTCAACCGAAACAGGCCGAACCAACTTTTTTCCATACTCTCCGTCAAAATTCCCGTGGTTCCGTCACGGATCACATCTCCATCGGCTTATTCCCCACTTCGTCCAGATACGCATTCAAAAATTCCGCTGCAAGGCTGTTGGGACGGATTTCGGGCAATAAGGCGCAATGCCCTCTTCTTCCAGTTCTTTTTCAATCAATGCCGTGCCGCATTCAAAGCAATGCTTCTGAATCATTTTTACACTCCAAACACTGTTTTCGTCAGCCGGATACCTGCTGCCGTTTTCATCGTATGTTCCATAAAGGTTCGGATTGCCTGCCGGCTGTACCCACTTTCAGACGCATTGACGATATAATCCGCCTCAATCAGAATCTGATAGTCAATGCCGTCGATCTGCGCCGGGCTATGGTGGTGCCCTACCAGATAGACCACCCGGTCGATCTGTTCTGCTGTCATGCCGGTATCCGCCAAGAACTCCCGCACCAGCGGGGCACCCTCCTGCTCCTGATATTTACCATTGGTGTTGCCGTACTTTTTGCGGCAGAGCGGGCAGGCGATATCGTGGGTGATGGCCGCCACCTCCAGAATAAACTGCGTGTCTGCGTCCATCCCCTCCAGCTCACCAATGGTTTTGGCATAGGTCCACACGCAGCTCAGGTGCGTGATGTCATGGATATTCCCTTCGGAAAAGGCGATCATCTTTTCCATGATCTGTGCAATGGTCATCATTTGTTTCACTCCCGTTTTTAATACTTAAATGTTCACCTTGATAAACGCGAACTTGTCGGGGCGAGGCCCCTCCATCTTGCTGCCGCAAGACCGTTCTGTCACTTAAAAGCCCCACTGGGGCTTTCATTGTTCCGCTTCGCTCCACAAACGCGAATTTGTTATTCTCCTATGGAGGTACCGCTATCGTCTTTAAGACCACAAATCGCAACTATACCATTATTTTTATAACTCACAACGAGAATGGTATCATTTCCTATTTTCCAACATACTGTGCCGTTTTCACTGGTATCAGGCTTCCCCCATACCTCTCTAAGCTGGTCAATATGATACCCAGGCAAAAGGCTATTAACATCGGCTTCACTCATTTCTGCGATTGCCGCCAGAGTGGGAAGATTGTCGTTGCTTTTGTGATTGTAGTATCCATAAAACCACGCCGATACACATATCGCAAGAACCAAGATGATTACAGCTATAACAGATAGCTTCTTTTTCATACAATCACACTCCTCGTCAAGTTCCGATTCATAAAATCCCCGTCAGCGCCACTGCAACCAGAAGGGACGGCAGCAGGTTTGCCACCTTGATGGTTCTTGGCCACACCAGATTGATGCCCACACAAAAAATCAGAATATCCCCGCATTTTCGTTTTTCCTTTGCTTACTGATTCCTGTATTTGTTTAAGACTTCATCCGGGATATGACAGTAGCTGCAATCTTCCGGGTACCGCTCCAGATGGTGCTGATGCTCCTCTGCACTCCGGACGTAATTCGTCAGCGGCAGCACTTCCACAACGATTTTATCCCGGTCCTTCCGGCCGTCAATAAAGGCTCTTGCTTCTTCCAGATGTCCGGGATTTGTGCTGTAAAGCCCCGTGCGATACTTTTTTCCAACATCAACGCCCTGTTTGTTCAGGCTGTACGGGTCGATGATTTCAAACAGATGCTCCATAAGCTCTGTAACACTGGTACATTTCTCATCAAAGACCACTTTAACGCACTCTGCGTATCCATCATACGGGCCGTCCAGCGTGTTTGTTGTTCCGTTGGCTCTCCCGGCTTCGGTCGTCCGTACACCGGGCACCGTGTCAAAAAAATGCTGGACGCCCCAAAGGCACCCGCCTGCAATGTATACCGTTTCCATACTCTTGACTTTCCTTCTTTTACTGGTACAGTTTGCATCCATGCTCTGTACTCCTTACGGTTTCCTTGCTAGCTGCAAATCGATCCATCACATAATGCCGTTTTTCTCCGCATAGGCAGTACACTCACGAATCTGCCCTTCCATGGATTCCTCGCGCTGGTTGCCTGAGGAATAGCGGGCGTAGATTACGGCGGTCATGCAAACACCCCTTTCACTTCGTTCTCCGCAGGCGGCGCACAAGGTCAGATGCACTGTACAGCACACGGGCCACCGACAAGGCATCCTCGCCCACGATGCAGAGCACCGAGTAGTTATCCACCAGCATCTGTCGCAGCCCTTGGGTGCGCTCCGGCTCGCTTTCCGCCAGCGCACAGCGTTCCGGCAGGATGTTCAGCGACTGGATGGCTTCTGCAATGTGGTTATACTGCCCCATAGCCGTGTCAGGCTCCAGCAGACGGTCGGCAATGTAGCTATAAATCTGCTCCATATCGCTGAGGGCTGCATGGGAAATTTTCACGTCATACTGCTTCATCTGTGCTGTTCTCTGAACTGTGCGAATGCGCTTGCAGCATCCACGGTATCACCGTTCTGGATC
>ENA-OQIF01000059-OQIF01000059.1-human-gut-metagenome-genome-assembly--contig:-NODE-59-length-62815-cov-5.204648_pt1 | contig 62815 bp, 49 predicted proteins | sample MGYA00242574_ERZ504738 | MGnify/ENA primary metagenome ERZ504738 (study PRJEB26092, sample SAMD00036437) | human gut metagenome | host: Homo sapiens | study: EMG produced TPA metagenomics assembly of...
ACATAAAAATGGCATGCATTTTCTTCATAAAATTACATAGAAAATCATTTAATGCCTTCTCCCGACTATCACCGGAAACCACTTGATTGATCATACCTTCTTCATTTAATCCGAAGGTCCGCGCTATCTCGTCATCTGATAATTCATGATCTACATAAGGAGTAGTCGCCTCTCTGAATGCTGCTAAACATAGCGGAATAGTATCTCCTATCGTACCATCCAGATCAAAAGCTACCAGCCGGATCATAATTTTCAGATTTATTGATTTGACGAATCACCCTACATGGGTTTCCAACAGCCAGACTGTTTGCAGGAACATTTTTGGTAACAACACTTCCGGCACCAATAACACTTCCCTTACCAATAGTAACCCCGGGCAATATAATAACTCCACCACCGATCCAGCAACCATCTTCAACAGTGACCGGAAGTGCAAATGTATGACGGACATATCGAACTCCCTCCGGTGCCTCAACAGGTGTTAACCGTTCATTCAAATCAATGGGATGCGTTGCCGTATAAATCTGGACATTAGGAGCAATCAGTACATTATTACCAACTGTAATCTTATTGCAATCGACAAACACACAGCCTATATTTACCGTAACATTATCACCAATATGAATATTACATCCATAATCGCAGAGAAAAGAATGTCCTACGGAAACCTCTGTTCCGATACTACCGAACATTTCTTTCAGAATCGCATATTTTTCTTCTTTTTGTTCATAAGACAGTGAATTGTATCTCATCAACAAACGGTGAGTTTTTCCTTTTAGTTCTAGAAAAACCGGAGCATGGCAATCATACCATTCACCAGCCAAGCATTTCTCCATCTCTGTTTTCATTCGTTCCCTCCCATGCGGATTTATAAGAAAGTAACAATTTCATCCTTGTCCTTTCGGGTAGTAAAGTGATCAGGTTGCTCTTGGATATATCCCAATGATACAATAGCTACCGGATATCTTTCGGACGACAGCCTGAAATTAGCTTTAAACAATTCCGGATCAAAGTTGCACACCCAACAACTTCCCAGCCCTATTTCGGCTGCGGCTAAACAGATATGCTCTGTAGCAATAGCAGCATCGATATCCGCATGATTTTTGTTATCGGATTTACGTACCCATGCTATCGATCTATCGGCACAAACAACAATGTATACCGGTGCCCGTGCGAACCATTCTCTATTATAACATTGCCGTAAATTCTGTTTTTGTTCTTCACTGACCACCACCATGAAATGCCAAGGCTGATAATTAACTGCAGAAGGAGCTAAACGGGCACATTCAATGATATAGTCGATTTTATCCTGTTCGACCCTGTCTGACTTATAATTTCTCACCGAGAAACGTTTTTTTGTAAGTTCTAAAAAGTTCATATCTTATCAATTTTTAATATTTAAAGCAAAGTTATACCATTTTTAGGTCTATTATTATGTATTACTTTTCGTTATATCGGTAAAATTACGTTTTTTAGACTATATTTGTCTTATGAAAAGAGAAAACTTACATCAACCGTTTGAGATTAGTTTCAGTGAGTTTGACGAGTCAATGCTAAAAGAACACGACCATACTTTTTTTGAGTTGGTCTACATCTTATCGGGTACAGGTATCCAATGGATTAACAATAATAAATTTTCTTATCACGACGGACACCTATTTATGATAACTCCCGGAGACTCACATTCATTTGAAATACATTCCACTACTAAGTTTATCAATATTAAGTTCAATGATATCTACATTCATTCCGCTGTTTTCGGTACAGAAAACATAAAACGATTAGAATTTATCTTACAGCATGCTAACCACCAACCTGGCTGTATTTTACGAAATCGAACAGACAAACTACTCGTAAAACCTATGATTGAAGCCATCATCAGGGAATACGTCAATAGAAACTTATATAGCAAAGAAATCATAACGCAACTGATAAACACCATAATAATAGTCGTTGCACGCAATATCGCCATGTTTCTGCCTGAGCAAGTCAATGAATGCTCCGAAGAGAAATCACTCGGTATACTGCAATATATCCAGACCTACATTTATCAATCCGAGAAAATCAAAACGAAAACTATCAGTCAACATTTCGGCATTTCAGAGAATTATTTGGGACGTTACTTTAAAAAACACACAAACGAAACAATGCAACAGTACATACTGAATTATAAACTGAAACTGGTAGAAAACAGATTATTGCATAGTGAAATGAGAATCAGTGAGATTGTAGCAGAATTAGGTTTCACCGATGAAAGCCATTTAAATAAACTATTTAAAAAATACAGAGGTTGCAGCCCCACAAATTTCAGAAAGAATAATGCAGTATAGCCCCAATAATAAGTTATACAAGTTTCAGACGCCCTATTCGTCTGATATGCCCGATATCTTCTCCTTCTTTACATTTTCCTTTTGTTGCTCTCTATACTGTCGCGGAGGCATGCCATACCTTTTTGAGAACAGTTTATAGAATGTTCCGCGGTTGTTGAATCCGGTCTGGTCCATAATCTCTTCAATAGTAAGATTCTTGGCTATTAACAGCCGTTCTGCCATTGTTAGACGGTATTCCTTAATGATATCAGCAGGAGACTGTTCGGTTATCGGTTTTAGTTTCCGGTAGAACTGGCGGGTACTATACCCCATCTCACTACTTAGCAATTCCACTTGTAAATCGGGATTTGCAATATTCTTCTCTATAATCTCGAGCATTTTATCCAGGAACTCCTGATCTTCTTTATGTATACAATTGCCATGTTCCATAGTGAAGGAACTGAAAATAGAGCTATAATATTCTTTCAAGTCTGCCTCCCGTTTGATGAGACGATAAACGATTTTCTCCAGATACTTCACGTTAAAAGGTTTGGTAACATAGGCTTCTGCTCCTGACTCGATGCCCTTTACCTGATCGTCTTCGTGATGTAGGGCGGAAAGGAGGATCAGTGGAATGTGACTCCATAATTTGTGTTGCTTTATCTTCTGAGCAAACGACAGTCCATCGATACCGGGCATCATGACGTCTGAAATAATTAAGTCGGGTTGCTTATGCTCCAGACTGCTCAATGCACCTTTTGCATTATCAAAAGAGCACACATTGTATTTGTCTGCAAAAAGTTCTGAAACGAACCATAACATGGAATTATCATCATCAATAACCATGATGGTCCGTTTACCTGTATCAAACTCTATGGCAGTCTTTTCTAAAACAATAGGTTCCTCCGTAGCCGTATGTAATAGTCCGGTTTCATAAGTAGTTTGTGTAGTGTCCCGTTCAGTTATGGGAAGATTGGGCAAGGTAACGGTGAATGTTGTCATTTCATAGAGAACACTATTTACGCTGATTTCCCCATTCAACTGCGTAATCATGCTCTTACAAATAGCTAATCCAAGTCCTGTCCGAGAATTCTTACCGTTCATCTCAACAGAATCCAATATTTTATAACGATCGAATATTTTGGATAAATTTTCTTTGGCTATCCCTTTTCCAGAATTGGATATACAAAAAATTAACGACTGGTTTTCCACTTTCAACTCTATTGTGATAATTCCTTTGTCGGGCGTGTACTTAAAAGCGTTGGATATTAAATTGCTGACAATCTTATTGAAGCAACTGATATCCGTATTCCATTCAATGTCCGGAGAAATATGCAACTGATAATTCATTTCTTTATTTTCAGCCAGTTCTTCGAAAGATTCCGCTATGCTTCTAACCTTTTCCGACACGGATAACTGTTGAATAGAAAGTACTTTATTGCCAGTTTCCAATCTGCGAAATTCAAGTAACTCTAAAATCAGATTATTCAGTTTTTCAGTATTTTGTTGTATCATCTTTGCATACTTCTGAGTGTATGCGTCAATCTCCGGATTGGCAAGTATCTTCTCACAAGGACCATAAATCAAGGTCAGTGGCGTACAGAATTCATGAGTGATATTAGTGAAAAAACGCAATTTTGATTCGTAGATTTCTTCTTTCTTCTCCCGGTTCATCTTGTCCAACATACGGTGTTGTTTGCGACGGTATATATAAATGAGCCTATATATCCCTGCAGTGCACAACAGTGCAAATAGAATGAAATATACCATATAGGCCAGCGGACTGAGATACCACGGCGGAGTGATACGGATAATGACGGATTGTGTTTGGCTTTCTTGCCCGTTTATATTGTTTTTGTATTTTACTAATAAAGAATATTCACCCGGAGCAAGATTAGAGAAAATAGCGCTGGTGGATGTTCCGTTTTCTATCCATTGGTTGCTCATTTCTTCAAGCTTATAATAAAAAGAATAGTTGTTGCCATTGATGTAATCAATAGCCATAAAATTTAGCTGAAAAAAGTTTTGACTGTAATCCAGTTGAAGGATTGTTTTACCCTCCTTTTCATAAAGAAACTTATGAATATTGTGTTCTTTGCCAAAGATAGACAGTCCTTTCAGGGTGATTTGCGGCATATACTCTTCGGTGATACAGTCATTTGTCTGAATGGAAATAAAACCATTTGTACCTCCAAAAAACAGTGTTTCCGAAACGACATCTTTATAGAAAGCACCATCACTGAACTCGGTGATTTCCAATCCATTTCCACTGTTATAGGTTTGCCCTGTACGAGTCTCGGGGTTGAAGCGTATCAATCCCTGGTTGGTACTCAACCAAAGATCGCCTTGGTGGTCCTCTAAAACTCCGTGTACAGTGTTATTTAAAAATAAGTCCGCTTTCGTATATAAGGAATCATCTTGTTCAAGATGCAACAACCCCGAGCTAGTTCCTAACCAATAACCTTTTGCGTTTTTGTAAATAGCAAAAATGTCGTTAGCTGTCTGACTGCTTACAATACTGTCAAAACGATGCGGAATCATTTCCCCTGTCTCTACATTCATGCGGTATGCACCGCAACCACGATTGCCAAACCAAAGTATGGAGTCGTTTTCCTGGTAAGAAGTAAAGAAATAGTTCGAAGCCATACGCCCGTTATCAATAACAGTACGGGAAGCAGATTTTACAGTAGGAGTAGCAGTAGAAGCATCAAAGATAACTTTTACAATGCCTTCACCTACCGTAGATACCCATAAGGTCGTATCATTCGGTTGTTTTATAGAATGCACATACTTCACTTTTTCTCCATTGGCAATGATAGGCAGTTCTTTTAATTGCCTGCTTAAGTACGAATAATAATTAATTCCATTTTCGGTTCCGATCCACAATTTATCTTTGCATCCGGGAGCAAAACAATAGACGGAATTATCTGCCAGCGCACTATTATATGGTGTAATCCGATCAGACGACATAGGCATACTGTTATCCGGAGTATACTTTTTAATGCGGAGTATCCCACTTCCTTTGGTTCCTATCCAAAGCGTTTGCTCCTGATCGTAGTAAAGAGCCCTAACCGGATTACTTATTTGATATACAGGAGTGTCTAAAAGAGTATTGGTAATAGAAAAGGTGTCATTATAATACATGTATACACCTTGTCCGTCTGTTCCTATCCATACAATATCTTGAAATTTATCTTTCATCAGACAGAAAATACCGGAATGTATTTCTGTTTTCTGTATCTGATATTTCATCTTTTGAGAGGACATATATTTTAGAACAATGAGACCACTGTTTTTGAAACCGATGTAGTAATCGTTTTTTTGCTTGATGATGGAAGATACTTCCCCATGCACTTCAATCTGACCTCTTAGGTCAGCTATATAGTATGCTTGCCGGTTATTAAAATCATATTCGTAAAGAGCGTAGGTTTCGTCAATAAAGTAAGCCATATCTTTCTCGGCAAAGGCATGGTATAATTTACACGAATGCGTAAAAAGATTCTTACGGGTTAATGTCAGCCCCTGTTTTGTATTCTCAATACGATAACTTTGAGTCTCTTCATTGGAGGTAAATATCCATAAAATATCGTTTGAATCCACAGTCATAGAGAGTACATGGCTAAATTCAAGATTGGGAATCTCCAATCTATTGAAAGATTGTGCTTCTCGCTGATAATAATAAAGATAGCCATCATCTTTCAGAATAAAAAGCATGTCATCCTTATTGTTAGCCATAAAGTATTGCCCTTTGAATTCAGTGAAACTCTGACTGGTCTGTTGCTTGGTATCTAAGCGATTCAATCCATAATTAGTCTGCACCCATAATATATCCTTCTCCGATTCGATGATTTGATTTATCAAGTTTCCGGAAAGTAAGGTTTTGGAAGAGTTTATTGGGGTATACAAATGTATGTCGGTTCCATCAAAGATATTCATGCCATCGCAAGAGCCGATCCAAATGATGCCCCGATCATCCTGATAAAGAGAGAGAATAGCACTATTTGAAAGACCATCTCTATTGGAAAATTGTCTCAAACTGTATGCATGAACCTTCAAAGGCAGGCAAAATAGTAAGCAAAGAAAATACAGTAGTGACAAGTATGTTCGATAAATGTATTTCATGTTAGATATAATGCATTAGTGGGTTCACAAAGATAATACATGCCGGACAAATAATTCTCAAGTGCATGATAAATGTTTTCTCCCGAAGAGATTGCCATTTCTATCAAAATAGTATCCGAATCCGGACTTGCTCCACAACTTCTCCCTGCAAAGCAATATAAAAGGAGAGAAATGATGCAACCAGTCCGGATTGGATAAAGATCGAGATAGGATTATCACTCAATGACAGAGGCAAATCCTCCGTTACGTGCCAGACGCACTATTATTTTATCTCCTTTTTTAAGAGTATATTCTTTTTTTCTGTAATCCATAGCTTGTCGGTTAGCATTAACCCCATCCTCAAAAGAAGTCATCCGATAAGATTGTCCTTCTTTCAGGAAGTCAAAATCCAATTCAAAGGTTCTCTCTTGCTGTCGGTTGTTAGTCATGCCACCGATATACCACTTATCTCCTTTACGTTTTGCCACAATCACATATTCCCCAGCCTTAGCTTTCAAAGCAATGGTTTCATCCCATGTCTGCGGGACTTGAGTAATATATCGGGTACATTCGTCATTGCGATAGTAAAGTGTAGGATTGTCCGCCATCATCTGCAACCCACTTTCGAAAATAACAAATAAAGCCATTTGGTAAGCTCGTGTACCTATACTGGCTGAATTAGGACGTTCGGAACAATAAATTTCCGGTTGCATACTAAGCATGGCACCCGGCGTATAGTCCATTGCACCAACCGCATTTCTCATAAAAGGCAGATATATGCTGTTGTCCGGTCGACATCCACCCATTTGTTCCATTCCTCTTACGCCCTCATAAGACAATACATTCGGATACTTATATTCCAATCCGGCAGGCTTAAATGCCCCATGAAAATCGACAAACAGATGGTGCTTGGCAGCCTCTCGGGCTACTCTTTCATAATAATTCACCATCCACTGGTCACTTCTGTCCATGAAGTCGATTTTGACTCCCTTCACACCCCATTTCTCGAAAGTCTCAAACAGCCCGAAATTGTTTTCTACAGTGAGCCATGTCAACCAAAGCACAATGCCTACATTTTTTTCTTTGCCATAACGAATGAGTTCATGCACATCTACCGCAGGATTTGGTGTATAGGGATCACGGGTACTCATAGCCCAGCCCTCGTCCATAATAATATATGGTATACCATAATTAGCAGCAAAATCAATAAAATATTTGTAAGTATCGAGATTGCATCCTGCTACAAAATTAACATCCGGTCCGTAGGGAGTAGCACCGTTCCACCATTCCCAGCTTGCCAATCCGGGCTTAATCCAGGAAGTATCTTCCAATATGTTCTTTTCGGCCAATCTATAAGACATCGTATTCTCAATGAGTTGGCTATCTTCTGTACTAATGACAAAATAGCGCCAAGGGAAATTACGCTTTCCACTGGTTTGTGCTATATAGTCGGCTTCTTTCAGTATTTTGACACTCCGATCACCGTCTTCTCCAAATTCAAGAGGTACTTTGGGAAATACAGAAACCATACCATTGCTGCCATTACTTTTCAGAAAAACAGCCGGATAATCGGTTAGTGATGTTTCACTGATTAATATCTTACTTCCTTTTTGAGTATCAATCAGAATTGGCAATAAAGCCATTGAGGCAGATGATTTCCATTCTTTGCTATACAAATGGGTATATTCTTCTTCATAAGCCGTTTTAAAACTTCCGGACTGTTGCATGTGTAGCAAATAATTATCAGGGAAGTTCACTTGGAGGGTCTCATTCTTCACATTGATCATTCCTTTTTTATTGGTTATAAAACGGTAGGCAATTCCGTCATTGAAGGCACGAAACTCTACGGAATAACCTCCTTTGAAGTCTAGAAGAAGTTGGTTGTACCGATTACTTACAGACGAAAATTTCAATGGAATAACAGGCTTTAAAGACTCGTCTATATTCTTATGGCTTACTTTAGTCATTTTAGGATTCGTTCCCAATTCCTGGTCACCGATTTCCATTGCAAGGTGACACTGCTTTAACAATGTCTCATTCCGGCAAATGACATCGTAGTAGATTTTATCTGAAAGATTCACTGAAATCTGAATATTCCCATCCGGCGAAGCCAGCTTGTGTATGTTCTGTCCCTGAACATACAAAGAAATACTGAAAATTAATAGCAGCAGTAATTGTTTTTTCATACTAAATGATGTGTTTTAAAGTTTTATTGTTTGCAAAATTAGCACATAAATAGAACATTCTGTTCTGCATTTGTGACATATATGTATTCATTTATGTCATTATGGGTTCTATATACTTTAATGTCATGTATTGGGGTGCGTTTTTAAGTATAGATTTCTATCTTTGTACAAATGAATAAAACTAAAATAATGTGTATATCAAAGTAAAAACGAAAGGGTATGAAAAACAAATGTATGCTAGTTGTAATTTTACTGATCTTGTCAGGTACAGCATTTGCAAAAAATAGTGCTGCCACCTATTTTCTCTGATAATATGGTGTTGCAGCAACAAACCAATGCCCCCATTTGGGGTGAAGCGCAGCCTATGAAAACTGTAAAAGTAACCACCTCATGGGATGGGAAGACGTATGCGGTTCAGGCTGATAAAGCAGGAAAATGGAAAGTAACTGTTCACACGCCTGTTGCCGGAGGACCATACGAGATTGCCTTGACAGATGGTAAGAAAGTAAATTTAAAAAATGTGATGATTGGCGAAGTATGGATATGTTCGGGACAATCGAATATGGAAATGCCATTAGGGGGATGGGGAAAGATTACAAATTACCAGAAAGAAATTGCAGAAGCCGGACACTCTAATATACGACTCCTGCAAATAGAACAAATCAACAGTACCCAACCGGAAACGAATATAAAAGTCCGCAATGACAGTTGGCAGGTTTGTTCACCGATAACCATCCCTGAGTTTTCTGCTACGGCTTATTTCTTTGGCAGAGAAATCTCAGAGAAACAAAATGTTCCGGTTGGCTTGATACATACTTCTTGGGGAGGCACAAACGTTGAATCCTGGATAAGTGGAGAAGTCTTGAAGGAGATGCCGGAATTTGTGAAAACAGTGGAGTCCATTCAGAAGATGCCGGGTGATAAGAAAATACTCAAAGCAGAATATTTAAAGGAGCTCACTGCCTGGAATAACCGTGTGGACGAAGGTTTTGCTGAAGGAAAACCGGTAAGAGCTGCTGCATCATTAGATGACAAAGATTGGGAAAGTATGAATTTCCCGGGTGAAGTGGGTCCACAATTGGCCGGCTTTGATGGAGTTATGTGGGTTAGAAAAGAAATCGAAATTCCCGCTAGTTGGGCAGGTAAAGATGTACAACTATCCCTGGGGGCTATTGATGATAATGATATTACTTATTGGAATGGAATAGAAATAGGCCGTACAGATGGGCCGACTCTTCAACGCAAATACATCATTCCGGAAAAAATGGTAAAGGCTGGAAAAGCAATATTAGCCATTCGAGTATTGGATACAGGTGGTAACTGTGGCATTTGGGGAGACCTTTATCTTCGCTCTACAAATGATGAACAGATTAGTCTGTCCGGTGATTGGAAATATCAGGTTGCTGCGGATACTCATAAGGTAGGGGCACTTCCGGTAGACAGATCCGTAGATCCCAATTTACCGACTTCCCTTTATAATGCAATGATTCATCCACTGATATCTTATGGTATTCGAGGAGCAATTTGGTATCAGGGTGAGAATAATTCTTCCAGAGCCTATCAGTATCGGGAACTTTTCCCATTGGTAATAGAGAATTGGCGCCGGGATTGGAAACAGGATTTTCCATTCTATTTTGTGCAACTGGCCAATTTTATGCATGAAGTTTCCCAACCGGCAGAATCAGAGTGGGCAGAGCTTCGTGAAGCACAAATGCGTGCATTGGCAGTAGGCAATACCGGTATGGCTGTAATAATAGACAGAGGTGACGCCAACGACATTCACCCTAAAGATAAACAAACCGTAGGACATCGACTGGCTTTGATTGCCCGTGCCAAAACATATGGGGAAAAACTACCTTATTCCGGCCCGATCTATCGCTCCCATCAGATTGTAGGAAATAAGATAATTCTTTCTTTTGATCATACCGATGGTGGATTGAAAAGTAGCGATGGCAAGGAGTTGAAAGGCTTTGCTATAGCCGGGCGCAATCATGAATTCCATTGGGCCAAAGCTGAGATAGACGGAGACAAAATTATAGTCAGTGCACCTGAAGCGGTACCTTATCCGGTTGCTGTGCGATATGCTTGGGCCAATAATCCGGTCTGCAATTTGTATAATGGAGCAGGACTTCCGGCTTCACCTTTCCGAACAGATGACTGGAGAGGAATTACACAAAAGGATTAATTGTTCTCATAAAATACCCTCATCCTTTGTCACTGTTAAACGAAAGGTATGAGGGTATTTTGTAAATGCTGATATATGGTCTCCAAGGGTATCCTGAATGTTACATAAATAAATTACCGGATTACTACTTTCTGCACCCTTGTCGTATGGGATAAACATTTATCGTCCACGTAAACTATAAAACCTTTTCCCCTACCATATTTTTTCCCTTTCTTATCAAAAATAATGGTAATGGTTTTGCCTTGGCAATATACATTATCCAAACAAAAATAGTCCCAACATCCATCAGGAACAAGAGGGTTTATGATAATACTTCCATCTTCCTGCGGACGAACTCCCATTAATCCTGAAATAATCAAATTACAAAAAGAAGAGTGGTTATAATCTTTCCCTCTTTCTACACCACCTTTAGAATCATCCCAAGTTCCGTTTTTCCATGATTTCAGGCGAGTCCTCGATATCCAGTCTCCCGTATAGGGATTGATATTTTCATCAATCCAACAAATCGTATCGTTATTGACTGATAAAATACGATGACTATTACTGTATATGTTCAAAAGACTTAAATAATCTTTTTTAGTGATGATGGGAGAATCATAACTATTGAAATAGTTAGCCATTGCTGCCAGTGTCATGGAAGTCAAATAGGGCCAGCTGGGACCATTCCATTGACATTCGTGTCCTTCGTATGAAATCTTGAAATCAGGGCAACGCTGTTCTACAGTAGTTGGGCCATAGGCTGCTTCAAATCCCTTGGAATCAAATAGTTGTTTCCATGCTATGGAATAGTTATCCGGCGGTATATTATAGAACCAGGGAATGTATCCAAGAAGTTCACGTGCATAAGAGAATTCCATCTTGCCATTTAGAGGTATAACCTTATAGAAATCAGCCCGTTTATCCCATAGCCTCCGGTTTATTATTCCTTTTAACTTATCAGCCTTCTTCTGATAGGTCCGGGCTTCCATGTCACGATCTACTATTGAAGCTATTTTTGCCAACGCAACAGCCTCACCGTACATATAGCTGTTAATGGTAGGACGATAACCACGTCCACCTTCTGACAAATGTCCGGAAACAGACATCTCCATTCCATCCCTGTCGTCAACCTGCCAGAACATTCCAGTCGAATCCCGCTTTTCTTCTTCCCACTTTGCAAAGTTATCTTTTAGCTTGGGATACAAATCGGCCAGTAGCATTTTATCATTGTGAATTAAATAGTAATTGTAGATAGCGTCTGCAGCCCCAAAGCTGTATAGCCTCGGACTCCCGCTACCAGAAAACCAGAAAGAAGCATAATCAGATAAAATTTCAGCGTTTCTCAGCCACCGGCCCTCGTAGAAATGATGGTTAGCCGCACAACTGATGGTATTATACTTTCCGGCCCAAGGAACATCCGGCAAGAATTCAGTAATAACGAACCCGTCAGGAGTCTTCTTTATATGCTTTCTATAGGTCCACCATCGAAAATAATATGTTTTCTCCAACTCCTTATCCGGACACTCAAAAAATGGAATATTCTTTCTTAAAAAATCAGATGCACCACAGTTAGGGATATCTTGTTTATACAATTCATTATCTTCACGATTGAATTGATTGACGTAAGACTCGATTACTTCCGGAGCATCTTTAATGAGGAAGTTTTGCCCCTGCATGTGCAGGGGCAAAACTATACCTAAAGCTATAAATAACTTCTTTATTTGCATATAGCTTAGAAATTTAAGTCATGATTGTCATAAATAGCCAAACCAATCTGTTCCAAATGTTCATTCCGCCCATTGTACCAAAGCATCCAGCAGTCTTTCTCTTGAATGGCAAATGGCTTGTAAGTGGCACTGGCATCCCACCCACCTTCCGTAGGAGAAATGATTGGGTTTTCGGAGTATCTTTCCCAATCATTGATTCCGTCTTTGGAACGTGCCATTCCTATCTGCGCAAAATTAATGTCATAGAAACCGATATAAAACATTAAATAATCATTTTCGCGTTCTATCACCTGACATGCGGTAACCTTATGCTGTTCCCAACTTTGTGCAGGATCGGCTTTAAATATCGGATTTTTGTCCCATTTAGTCCAATGTAACCCGTCTTTACTCGTTGCATAACCGATAGCATCGGGTTCATATTGTTCTCCTCCGGAATACCACATTTTAAAAATATTCTCGTGTTTATCCCAAATTACATGAGGACACATGACCGCAACTTTCTCCCAAGGCTGTTCCGCTGACAAGACCGGTTCTTTGCTTTGCCGTTCAAAGTTATAGCCGTCTTTACTTATAGCATATCCAATCCATGACTTACCGTCATTTTGTCCCGTATACCACATGTGATACAGTCCGTCTTTGTAAACAACAACCGGACGATTCATATCAGCCTCCCAACTACTGCCTTCAACAGGTGGCAAAACTATTTGCGGCGCACTCCAATTTTTTCCATCTTTACTTGTGGACAATGCAATACTTTTTTGGGGGCGCCAAGAACTGTACATCTTATAAGAGTCACTATCTTTCAGTACACAAATATCGAATACCGTACCTAAATCGCCACCACCCAAGACAGGATTATTTTCATATTTTACCCATTTTCCTGTGGGCTCCTCTTTTTGTGTTGTTTTCTTTGGGGAGGTAGTGCAACTACAAATTCCGATGATGACGGTAAGGCTAATCAATGTCTGAATTACATTTTTCTTCATGTTCATTTTCTGTTTTTTACCTTTGCTTTTCCCCCTCCCTACAGACAGGGAAAAACAAAGGTATGGATATTACATTAAATTTTTAACTTTAACTATTACTATTTTTCCCAGCCGGGATTCTGTTTCAAGTCAGGATTCAACACCAATTGTTCAGTAGGAATCGGCTGAAGATACGCTTTTGTTGGGTCGAAATGAAAATGTCCGTCCGGAATGTGGCGTTGATAAGGTTCAAAATAACCTTCACTGTCCACCCAGTAGTTGTCCTGATTACGTTCGGGACTCCAATGCCCCACCTTTTCCATGAAATCTGCCTTATTGATTGCGGCGGGAATGTGGAAGTCGTTTTGGAAATACTTCACTAACCAATCCAGGTTTTCAAACTGAGCAGCGTTTGCCCCCTGTATTCTATCGTGATTCCATAAGTGGTGGGCACGCCAACGCTTTAAGTCATCGTGGCGGTAACCTTCACATGCTAATTCTATACGGCGTTCACGTCGAATCTCCTGTAGCAGATTGGAAACCGGTACCCCCTCATAACCTCTTGCTGCCGTAAAGTCTCCCTTCGGATCGGTATAACCTACGGAAAGTGTGAGATGTGGCATACCTACCCTATCACGCAGTTTATTAATGGTAATGTCTAAATCATTCTGTGTGATGTTACCCAGTTCGGCTCTTGCCTCTGCATAAATCAGCAGTGCTTCAGCATAGCGAAAAATGATACTTCCTTTGATACTTCCCGAAATGGTCTCCTGTTCGTTGGCATCGGGATCAGCACCTTTGGCCAATTCATATCCTGTGGAACACTTCTCTACACCGGAAAGGGTAATATTCGGCTTTATGAACACAACCGTTGTATCCTTCCCGTTGATAGTTCTCGGACGTCCGGGAGTAAACATTGTTTGTGCCAAGCGTGGGTCACGGTTGGCAACCACATTCAATAAATTAGTATCCCCTGCATAATTTTCGGCCAGGCTTATCGGCAATGCCTGTGTACCGTCTTCACTGATGCAGAGATAGGAATCAACCAATGCCCTGGTCAATCCTACACCGGCACCATTACGTCCGGGATTACGGTTATCATTGTGCCAAAATCCCAGTGAGCGATCAAATTTCTTCCATAGCATAATCTCCTTGCTGCTTGAATAGTCCCAACGGTTGAACAGTGTGTGATAGCCGTCTTCCACGCCCATGTTGTCCAAGTCAAACAACTGGCTGTCAATGACCAACTTCGCCATTCTGGCCGCTTCTTCCATATAAGCCTGTACATTTCCCTCTCCGGCGAAAGGCGTACCGGCATGATACTTTTCCCAAGTGGCTTCGAACAGGGCAATTCGTGCTTTGTATAGCATAGCTGCCTCTTTTGAGACACGTCCGGTCTCCTGCTGACTATATGTCGGTAATCTGTCTATGGCATCATCCATGTCATTCAGAATCTTATCAGCTAACTCGTGCCGCTTCAGGCGAGGGCCGTACAATTCTCCTGATTCAAGATCCAGTGTTTTATCAATCCAGGGAGCACCGCCAAACTTCCGCAGAAACTGTTCATAGTAGAGCATAGCTCTAAAGAAGTAAGCTTCACCAATGTATTTGCGGGCTTTTTCCGGTTCGGGAGACTTGTCACAGTTATCCAACAAAAAGTTGACACTGCGTATTTTTCCCCATTCAGTAGTTCCCCAGCCTTCGCCACTGGAAGGAACCTGGTGCAAACCTTCAATCAAGTCTTTGTTATCTTGATAATTGTCACTAAGCAGGTTATCCGAACCTCGGTCAATATGATAAATATAGTTGTTAGGCGAGCCCCAAAATGAGGTATAAAACTGATTTACGTACAGTTTGCATTCATCTGCCGTATAGGTCAGATTCACATCCGCAATCTGATCCAGTGGGTCTCTTGCCAACCAGTCTTCACAAGAAGAGATTGCCATGCCGGTAAATAGGCAAAGTGTATAGATTAACTTTTTCATCTTTTGTATTTTAGAGTTTTAGAATGTAACGTTAACACCAAAGGAAATTGACTTGGAGATGGGATATGCACCGCCCCACGGAGCTTCGGGATCAAAGTTCTCGTTAATACCGGAGAAAGTCAGCAGGTTATCTCCACTGAAGTAAATGCGTACTTTTTCCAGCCCTACCTTATTAATAATAGCTCCCGGTAACGAATATCCCAACTGAATGTTCTTCAGGCGGCAATAAGCACCAGTATCCATGTAACGGGTCTGTTTCTGCAAATTCTTACTGGTGCTCCACAAATAGAGTCTTGGTAACCATGGATCCGGATTACTTCCATCCTCACGCCAGCAGTCCAGTGTGTTTTTCCATACATTGGAACCCCATTGCCCACCTCCGAGTCCAAAGGCAACAGGACCTTCCAGCCATAAGTCACGTTTCATGGTTCCTTGTAAGAACATCGAAAAGTCGATACCGTTCCAGTCTGCATTGAAGCCAAAACCAAAATTATAGCGGGGAGTATCATTACCAATGATAGAGAGGTCTCCATGGTCTTCCAGCGTCTGATTTCCATCGTTAATGTTAGGATCATCATCCAGATTCACATACTTGATGTCACCTACAACCCAGTCACCACCAAACTTGTTCTGTACGCCAGAATCGTTAATGGCTTTCGCTTCAGCAGGATCGGTCATTATATGATCGGTGGTATATCCCCATATGGTCCCCATCTTCTTACCTACGTAGTAGTCATATATCAGCCCCTTGGGATTTGAATATTTCAAAACAGTTCCTTGGTAATCTGAAAGATTGAACGATACACTGTAGTTGAATGATTTAGATGCCAGCGAGAACTGGTCTCTCCATCCGAGTGTCAGTTCCCAACCCTCATTACGTATATCGGCATTGTTCGTATCAGGAGAGTTTACACCCAGCACGGCAGGCAAAGTGACACCCTTTGTAATAAGTCCGATAATATCTCTTCTGTACCAGTCGAACGACATAGTAAGCCGATTGTTCAGTGCGGCGATGTCAACGCCAAAGTCCAAAGTACGATTCTTCTCCCATGTATTATAGGCAATCATATTAGGAGCACCAAAGGCACTGATTCGTTTGTCACCCATAATATAATCGGTCGTAGCGTTATAAGGTACGGTAGAGATATATTGGTAATTTTTTCCCCGCATATTGCCCAATTCTCCCCAAGATCCTCTTAAACGTAATTCGGAAAGTATTGAAGTATAAGGTTCGAAGAAAGCTTCCTTAGCCACATTCCAACCGGCGGAAAAAGCTGGGAAAGTTCCCCACTGGTGTCCTTTGGCATAACGGGAAGAACCGTCTCTGCGCAGGTCGAACTCAAAGAGATAGCGACTCTTGTAGTCATAGTTGAAACGACCGAAGAAACCGAGAGTAGCATAATGATCCAAAGAATCCCAGGCCTCTATCTTTCCTGTACTGGTAGAAATGGACGGTTGGCCCGGTAATACCATCCCCATTTTATTGGCATAAAGACCGAAGTTCTTCTTATATTCCGACTGCATACCGGCCATTATCTTGAAATTGTGTCCCTTGAACTCTTTTTCATACGTAGTATATGCATTCATTGATGTGAAGTCATCATTGTTAGATTCCTGCCATACACGCGTATCTTCAGTTCCAAATCCACCTTCAAGGTAAGGCTCGTTGCTCACCGAGTAGGAATAAATGAGACCTTTGGAGTAACTACGTTTGTTCATCCATTTGTTGTAGGTAAAGTCGGCATTGATAGTCCAACCTTTCAATGGCTTGATGACTACGTTAGCAGTGCCCCAGAAGTTATCGGTGTATGAAGTCTGAGGATTGGCATCGGCAATGAATACCATACGTCCGGCCGGAGAGAAATGTCCATTGGGATCACGCACAGGAATAGTAGGCCACACTACTTGTGTCCAACCAATCATATCGTTGACACTGCCACCCGGATTCATGCCGTAAGCGGGAGATACACTCTTTTCGTGTGAATAACGTACATTCAAGCCCACGGTCAGCCACTTCGTCACGTCAGTCGTAATTTTGGCCAACGCATTGTAACGTTGATAATGATCATCGTAATATCTCAGTTTGCCTTCGTCTTTCAGATATCCCAGAGACATGACGTATGTAGTCTTGTCGCTACCACCCCGAATTGAGATGTTGTGTTGTTGGTTAAGCTGGTTATTCTTAAACATAGCTTTTTGCCAGTCTTCGTTGGCATTTGAACGTCCGTCTCCCCAATCAGCCCAACGGTCCGGATTATCTCGTTGCGGCACGTTGTTGGGAATACTGGTCGGATCATAGTAATATTTTTCAATACGCTCCATCGTCTCCAGGTCAATAATACCACTACCGCCTCCATTGATGTCAGCTTCTCTAAAAAGTCTGGAAAACTCCAATGAACCGGCTGTTTTGGGTAGTACGGTCGGACTGTTGAACGAAAAATTATTGTTATAATTGATGACAGTCTTTTCATTCTTCTTACCTGACTTAGTGGTAACCAATATCACACCGTAGGCAGCTTGCGCTCCATAGATAGCACTTGCAGCAGCATCTTTCAATACAGTCAACGTCTCAATGTCATTGGGATTCAAATCATCGAAATAACCAGTTACACCGTCTATGATAACCAATGGACTGTAGGTTGCGTCCAGTCCGGCATAACCTCGGATATTGAACGATGCCTTCTTACCCGGACCACCGTCTCCATTGGAGATATTCAAGTTGGCTACCTTACCCTGAAGTGCTGCGGCAGCATTAGTTACAGGACGGTCCTCAAGTTCCTTCGCCCCTACTGTGGCGATAGCACCCGTAAGGTTGGCTTTCTTTTGTACACCGTAGCCCACTACCACTACTTCGTCTAACAATTCCGTATTGTTCTCTAATGTAATATTTAGAAAATTACCAGTTACTTTTACTTCCTGAGATAAATAACCGATAAAAGATACCACAATAGTAGAACCTTTTACAGCGTCGATGGCAAAACTACCGTCTATGCTAGTAATCACTCCGGTCGTGGTCCCTTTTACAACTACATTAGCACCAATTACAGGTTCGCCAATATTGTCTACAACCTTACCTTTTACTTGTATAGCCTGCTCTATGGCGGCCATCGCGTCCATACTTCCAAAAAGTAGCAATACCATTAGAGGTATTAGAATGTGTTTTTTTATTTTCATAATACTAACTTTGATTAAAAAGACATTTATTTTTCAACATCTGATAGTTCCTTGTTTATGTAAACAGGAAGAATGAGCTAGGAAGAGTTTTCTTTTGTCATACCAATTCTTTTTTAATAAGTGTTTATATTTATTTAGTTACTGCTAACCGAGCATACATCTCTACCATAGCAGCTTGCGTTAACAGCCACTTGCGGTCATCATGGGTTCTTCCACTGAAATCGATATCGAAAAGTCCCTTCTCATCACGCACATGTTCCCATGCATAATCCATGTTTTGATTGAAAGAGTTGATATATGTTTTATTATGGTCAGTTTGGTAGAGTTCAATGAACCCTCTCAGCATAACGGCAGTAAACCATACATCCCCCTTTTTAAGGAGTTTGAAAGGTTCCCCTTCTTCAGGTATAAAATTTATAAAAAATAGTTATAACACGCTTTTGCTATATTTTGAGCATCCTTCAAAAAATAGCTACAACCGGTAAGTTGATATAATAAAGTGGCAGCCTGCATCATTTGCCCACTATTGTAGGCATATTTAGACTTATCAATTTTCCCATCCAAAGAGATATTGTCAAAGTATAAATAATCGGTCGAATCTTGCAGTCTTTTTTTAGTCCACTCATATAGTTCCTGCCCTTTTATCAGGTAAGAACTATCTCGGATAGCTTTGAACATTTTTAATGCGAACACTGATGCCGGTGCGTTAGAACATGTATTTTTAGATACTTTCTTTTGCTCACACCAATAGATACCTCCGCCTAATTTGTCATCTGCTCCACTCTCTATAAATTCCCAGATAAGCTGGGCTTTCTTCAGGTATTTTTCTTCTTTTGTATTTAGATAAGCATCTGTGAAGTCAATACCCAACCAGATATTATCATCGTAGAAGCGGTCGGATTGGGAAGCCGTGTTTATGTACGAGGCATAACCGGCAGGGCTTCTGCTGATATCTAAATATTTTTCAAGTCCCCGCAATACCTTGTTATCGAGTAATGTCTTATAGCTCTCATCCCCGGTTGCTGCCCATAGTGCATTTACAGCAGAAAATGTCCCGGAATAAGGCCATAAGTAAGAATATTGATTGGGGATTTCTTTTTGTTCTTCAGAAGCCAAATACGTGGCTGTGTAATTTCCTACATTAGAAGGATAATTCTCTCTTAACAGACAGGTTCCTGATACAGAATAATTTGCATATAAAGAATCAAGTGTTTGTGTAGCCCGTATCAGAGTTAAGCCACTATCTATAGTAGTTTGTTCTTGTGTATCGCATCCGGTCACAGTCAATGCACAAATGAAGATGATGAAAAGTACTTTTTTTGAGTTCATTGTCGCTCTGTTAGATTATTATTGTGTATCATTACTTTCTTTTAAAGAGGATATTTTTAAGATATCCTCTTTTCCTTTGTTTATAAAACCTCTTTCACCTAATCAATTTCTCTAATAACTACTGAAATCTGCCTGCAAAAGTATAAGATACACTGAAAGGTGCTTTATAAATCCATGACATAAAAGTATAGCTGTATCTTATGACATAAATTTGGATAATTATGTCCCGAAATCGTATAAGAAAAAGTGAGAAAAGAGAAAAAAAGATGATTTATGAAGAAGGAAAGAGAAAATTATATATTATCCATCAACAACCAAAGTACAATTCCGGTCAAACTTTGACGATTGGTAGAGCATCACTTTATCTCTTCCCCCGGTAGTATAATTAAGATCCGAAAGCAATTCATGTTATTTTGATCGCATTTCTTCTTTGGTAACGGGGATTTATTACATCGATTCCTGTTTTTTGCCTCAAATATGATTAAGCAGATAATAAAAAATGAATAAATATCACCCATTGGAAATAAAATGCCATATTTGCACAATATTATATTCATTTTACCTAAAACAAATTATCAAATCCCATGCATACCACCATTTTAGAAACCGAACGTCTCCTTCTTCGTCCTTTCCGGGAAACGGATCTGCAAGAGCTCTTTGAATGTTGCCAAAACCCAAACTTAGGAAATAACGCCGGCTGGGAACCACATAAAAGTATCGAAGATTCCAAAGAGGTCTTACATACTGTATTTATGGGAAATGAAGGAGTTTTTGCCATAATTCTCAAAGAAGATAATTCACTGGTGGGTTCTATCGGTATTATTACTGACCCCAAACGGGAAAATACCCGGACACGTATGCTGGGATACTGGCTGAAAGAGTGCCATTGGGGAAAAGGTATGGCCTCGGAAGCGACACGAACCATATTGGATTATGGATTTAACGTACTGGGATTGCATTTGATTTCAGCGAACTGTTATCCGCATAACACCCGTTCCCGACTTTTATTGGAACGGAACGGATTTGTATACGAAGGTATACTCCATGAAGCAGAAATGACTTATGACGGACATGTATACGACCATTTATGCTTTTATCAGAAAAAAGGAAGAGTGCCCATGGACTAAAAAGATCTTACGATGATATCCGCAAATAGAGTACGGACTGAACAGCCAACAAAATCACAAAAAGATATTCCGCTGTCAGATATACTGCCAGAGAGGCGGTATAATGACTTAGCAGATACAAATAGAACAAATAAATAACAATCGTTATCAACTGGAACCAAAAGGCAATACGGGTTTTACCCGTACCCGTCACCGCATTAATATACACATATCCAGGCAAAGCAAACACATAATTCAGCAACATCACTGCAAAAGGGATACTTGAAATATTAATAAGTTGAGAACTGTCCGTATAGAATCCAGTAATCTGCCGACGAAAGACCATAGCTAATACTACCAGGGGAAGCCCAATTGCATAGCCCAACTTTAAAATTTTCCTACAAAGCGGAAACAGGTATTGCCTCTCTCCTGCTCCGATCAAATTACTGACTAATGCTCCCGTAGTGGCAGCAAACGAATTGACAATCACAAAGAAGATTGTAGAGACACTTCGAATAATATTAGAAACAGCAAGCTGAGCTTCTCCCAGTCGTTCAATAACCACGAAAAAAAGAACCACGGAGCAACACTGATAAAGGCATGGAGTATACTCCATACGGAGAGGTGCCATAGCTCCACTAACAAACATTTGTCAAATATAAATTTTAGTCCAAAGTCTGTTCTATCGATTTTCAGCCAAGTATAAACCACAATAATCAGAAGAGAAGCAGCTTCGGACAAAGAAGAAGCTATCGCCGCACCCGCTATTCCTCTATCAAGAACAAAAACAAACCAATAATTACAGGGAATATTTATTAGAACGGCTGCCAGTGCCGCCCATGACAAAGCATTGGTTCGGACAATACCAATATAAAAAGAACGAAATGCCAGAAAGGGAAAAGAAAAAAGCAAACCGAAACATCTCCAATCCAGATAATCAATCACGGCACAATATATCTCAGAAGAGTGCACAAAATATCTCAAAAGAAACGGAGAAAAAAATAAGAAGAGAGGCTAAGCAAGATAGCAAGTACACATAGAAAGACTAACCCCTGAAAGAAAGTTCCGCCTGTTCCGGTATAATGTCCCTTTCCATTGTACTGTCCAACCATCACTTGTACTCCCAAGCTAAAACCAAATCCTAACATATAAATAGCAAGATAATAAATACTGCCAAGAGCGGAAGCACCAAGTTCCACCTCACCAACATGCCCTAGAAAAACAGCATCGGTTATATTGATTAATTGTTCCATCAGAATGCTCAACATCACAGGATAGTTGATAAGCCAAATTTGTCGATAAGTATAATTCATTGCTCAACTTTATGAATACTGCACATTTTATGACACAAGGAAGATATCCTACCCAACAGGTATCAACATGTACATAACTGATAATAAATAAATAGATATGAAACTCAGGGAGAGAAGCCGAGGCATCTATCCTATAGCTGAATAATTTTATTTAGAAAAAATTATTCGTCGAGCTTAGCTATATACAAAGTTTCATGTAGGAGATTAATGACTTAATGATGAATACGGAACAAAAGTATAAAAAAGAAGCGGATAAACAATTTTCTCCCTCAAACGTTTTATTTTCACATAGAATGAAAAACAAATAAGAATATGGAACAGTCATTCAAAAAGGGAATTGTACTCCATCTAGCCTCATTAGTAGAATATTCTGAAGGTGGAATTATCAGTAAGCAGTTAATCAAAAGCCCTGCCGGAAACATTACTTTATTCTCATTCGACAAAGGCGAAGGACTTAGCGAACACAGTGCTCCATTCGATGCTTTAGTACAGGTATTGGAAGGATCTGCGAATATTGTTGTAAATGGACAAGTTTTTACGGTAAATGCAGGAGAAAGTATTGTATTTCCGGCTAATGCGCCGCATGCATTGACAGCTATTGAAAGATTTAAAATGTTACTGACAATGATTAAAGAGTAGAATCCTCTGATACAACATTCTGGATTGAGATAGAAGAATAATGTATTAGGTAAGTTTATTCTTGATTTTTTTAATATCTTTGTTGAAATCAAATCTTACCTCAATACGATGAATGTCAAAATAGAAAGTAGCTGGCAACAGCGCCTGCAAGAAGAGTTCGATAAACCCTATTTCGAAAAATTAGTGAACTTTGTCAAGAATGAATACGGGAAGGCACATATACTTCCACCCGGACATCAAATTTTTCATGTATTCAATTCATGTCCTTTTCAGAATGTAAAGGTAGTCATTTTAGGTCAAGATCCATATCCTAATCCGGGACAATATTATGGTATATGTTTTTCCGTACCGGACGGTGTCGCTATTCCCGGTTCACTTTCCAACATTTTTAAAGAGATACATCAGGATCTAGGCAAGCCGCTTCCCAATTCGGGTAATCTGGATAGGTGGGTCAAACAAGGAGTATTCCCCATGAATTCCGTACTTACCGTACGAGCTCACGAAACAGGTTCACACCGTAATATAGGATGGGAAACTTTCACCGACGCAGTCATCAAAAAATTAAGTGAAGAACGTGAAAACCTGGTATTCATGTTATGGGGATCATATGCCAAAGAAAAAGCATCACTAATCGATACCGATAAACATTTAATATTAACCGCCGTACACCCTTCTCCCCGATCCGCCGATTATGGATTTTTCGGTTGCAAACATTTCAGTAAAGCCAATACCTTTTTACGAAGCAGAGGCATAGAAGAAATTGACTGGTAGCATTTTTATTTGCATTCAGCAACATCGGACAAGTGCCCTCTTTCTTTTCACCCTATCTTTGCAACATTGAAATACCAATTGAATCATGGAAGGAAAAAAGACAACGCAAGAAGAATATCAGAAGTGTGTAAATGCAGTAGTAGATTATATTAATCTCCACTTGGGTGAAGAAATTGACCTGAAATCATTGGCCAGAATTTCCCATTTCTCCCCCTTCTACTTTCACCGCATTATGAAAGCGTTTTTGGGTGAACCCATCGGTACCTTTATTGTCCGGACACGAACTGAAGCAGCGGCACGCCTATTACGTTATTCATCAACTTCCATATCCGATATTGCCTATCGGATCGGATATGCTTCTCCATCGTCTTTTTCCAAAATATTCAAACAAATGTATGGTATCTCTCCAACAGAATATCGTAATAATAAAAACTATGTAATTATGAAACCAGCAATTATTAAACCGGATCTGGAATTGAAAAAGGAAATCAGAGAACTCCCCCAACGAAATGTAATTTATATCCGCCTCTTTGGTGATTATAAACTAAATGACTATGCAGGCACATGGATGCACCTCATTCAGTTTGTGAAAGAACAAAATCTTCCGATGGGAGACCCTTCTCCACTCTGTATCTACCATGATGACCCCAAAGTAACCCCAACCGATAAACTTCGTACTGACGTATGTATGTTGTTACCATCAAATGCAAGGCCGAAAGGAAATGTAGGATTCAAGCAATTGCCTGCCGGACGTTATGCAACCTTCCTATACAAGGGTTCATACGATCAGTTGCAAGCCGTGTATGACACAATTTACGGCAAATATCTACCTGAAATGGAGTGTACACTAAGCGATGAACCAAGTGCTGAAAGGTATCTTAATGATCCATCATGTACTCCTCCCGAAGAGTTATTAACCGAAATCTACATTCCAATCCGGTAAATCTTCAAAAGAATATAGGCAGGCAAGGCATTTTCTCCTCTTGCCGGCCTATTGGTACTACTGCAATAAATATATTCAATACAAATAATACATACTAATCTCTCCCCCAACTACCCTTTCTCTTATATAATAATGTAAGCATCGTATCCAATTAAACAATTATTATATAAATTCAAAATATTATCGTAATTCATAGTAATAATTATATTAATAATACTAGTTTTGTTATCACATAAACCAAACGACTAAAAAGACAAATAAATAACCCCAAAACTAAATCATGAAAAACAAGTCAATTGCATCTTTTATGATAAAAATCGTAATGATGCCTCTACTCTTTACAATCTCATGTGTAAATGAAATTTCAGAAGATCCTGTAGATATTCCCGGAGAGATACCCATCCGTCTTTCTACACAAATTTTATGTAACCACACACGTGCTATCAATAACGAATTTCAGGAAAAAGATGCCATCGGTCTGTATGTATTGACACAATTATCAACCATCAACCAGAAACGATACATTGACAATATGCGTTTCACATGTTCCCAAGCAACCGGTTTCGAACCAGAAGAAACAATCTATTATCCCAAGGGAGACGGTAAATGTGATTTTATAAGTTATTACCCTTTTCAAGAAACAGGTATTAACCAAGACCAAAGTATAATGCAAGTCCAAATACATACCGACCAAAGTTCTGTAAGCAAACACTCGCTCTCCGACTTTATGATCGCTACAAACAGTGATATTACCCCCAGTCAAAATATGGTATCTATGGAATATAAACATAAACTCTGCAAACTGAAAATCACTATAAAACCAGCTCCGGGAGAAGATATAGATGAACTTTTAAATGACAATCCATCTCTATCATTAAATGGATTCCATTCGGACGCATCATATGATTTTCTCACAGATCGATTCGAGCCATCGGGACAAACAATTAGTGTCACACCTCATGGAGAATGGAAAATAGAGAATAACGCTCTGACAGGCAAAGAAGTCATATTAATACCCGAAAAAATAGAATCTGACAATCACTATATAAATATAGATATAAACGGTAAAAGCTATAGTTGTCCATTTCCTGATAATTTTCAATTAGCCAGTGAAAAAAATTGTTCTATAGCCATTATTTATAAATCATCCGAAGGTATCCAAATCAACAATTTCGATCATAGCATTACAGACTGGACAGAAGGGGATTCCGGTGAAACGACAGCCCAGGAAACATCAGGCGTAATTCATCTCTCAGCTCTAAAATTCAGTAAAAGTAACGTTTATAAGGCAATTAATGAAGGAACTCAGGTAGCTGAAATATGTAAAGAGTATCTTTTAGCTGATAACATCGACGCACAAGCCATTGTCGTCTATCCCGTCCTAAACGGAGCAACAGATCTGAATAACGGAACAGTAATTTGTTTACTTGACGAACCAGCATCCATTCATGGAGGTAAAGTCTCTTGGAACAAAGTTAATAACGCATTAGACTACACGCCAGGCAATCAAAGCATCATCAGCGACTTCTATATAACCCAAGACAACTCAATATCAATTTCTAAGCCGGAAAACCCTCTACCGGTGCGATTACAAGAAGAGGTCTTGACAGATATACGAAATACGGAAACCCAAACTTACCCTATAGTCAAAATAGGAATCCAATATTGGATGGGACGTAGTCTAGAAGCGACACACTATACTGACGGTAAAGCAATTACTTTAAAAAAAGATTTTACAACAACAGCAGGCTATTACACCGGCAAATTTAAAGATGCACCTCAAGACTTTTACTTTTACAATTCAGAAGCTGTTATTTCAGGCAAGCTATCACCTCAAGGATGGAGTATTCCTACCGAAACCGAGTGGGAACTATTAAAGCAATATATAAACAACGATGCTTCTAAACTGAAATTCGGACCATGGTCGAGCGATGAAAATGGTGACAAGCTTCCCATACTAAACATTACGGGATTCAATGGAGTACCAGAAGGATATATTCTAAAAAGTAAGAACGGATATACCAACGGCTTATATACGGTGGTATACTGGTCTACCAATTCATCTGGAAATCAAACAAACAGAGCAATCTATTTGCTGCATACCACAAATGAAATAAAAGATGGTAATATAACAGACAGAGCTCTTTCTGTCAGATGTATCCGTAAATAACAAGCATTTTGCATAGCATACAGAATCTAAAGTTTAGGTCAGTAACGGTGATAGCGATCTACCTAAACTTTAGATTTTAGATTTTATATTTTATCGTAAAATTATTCTTATCATCCGAATAGGGAATCTTCTTATTTTTCTGTCTTTATAATCAAGAAATCAATTATAAAACCAAAAACAGAAAACATATGCAGAAAGTACTCTTTATCACCACAATCCTACTTACATTATTCGCTCTTTCTATCCGTGCCGAACACAATCCTCGAAAAAGGCCCGATGTATCTGCCCAATTCCAAACCGTCTCCGGTCACAGCATCAGTTTAAATGGCATCGGACTAGCCTATAGTTATGAATATGCTTTTGCCCCCAAAGGGACTATTATTTTTAGCGCAGGATCTTCTTATGCTTTTGGAAGAATACTACAGCTCAAAATGGAATCACTCCGCGAATTTCATATCGACACCAAAGACTATCATTTAGTAACCGGAGATTTAGCCATAGAACCACGTTTTTATTATAACCTGAAGAAAAGACATCGCAATGGCAAACGTACTTGGGGCAATTCCGGCGGGTATTTATCTGTTAATTTCGGATATTCTTTTCCAATAACCATTACCAGTGGAGTGAAAGCAGCCCACATATATGTTATCACCCCCTATTGGGGATTCCGTCGCGTATGGAAGCATTTTCTATTCGATCTATCGGGTGGAGTCGGCTATATCGGATCCTCAAATGGAACTTCTGCCGTTTATCCGGGTTTAAGAATAGGTTTAGGATACAGATTCTGATCCTCCTATTTTAATTGTAGAATAAGCAACCAAAGTGTCTTATACAAAAAATGGCTACTCATCCCGAGCAACCAATCTTTTGTTAACCTTAAATCTAATACTTATGAAAAAAACACAATACAAATATACCGAATTTCAATCAATTAGCAAATATCAGATCAAAAATATTCCGTATTATAACACCGTTTAATATTCACGCCTATTTTGTTAATACTTCGCATTAAAAACGTTAACAATTAACACATTCGTTCACAATTCTCTTGTAACTCTATAGCCTTTGGGAAAACAATATTGTTCTCCAAATGAATATGATGGTGCAAATTATCTTCAAACGTCCTCAACATCTCAAGTAGCAACCTATAACTACTACAAGCATCACCAGGTACCAGATATCCATGAGTTAACCCGGAAATCCTGCGAAAACGTTCTCCTTCGGCATCATGTTCGCTCATCATTACCGAAATAGGGCTACTCACACTTCCACAATGGAAAGCCGGAATAGGACAATGTTGAGCCACCGCATCAAATAAATCATATATATAAGGAAACAAAACCATCTCCTCCTTAGTAAGATGATTGTTCAAATCTATCCAGGATTCCTGAAACAGTTCACGCACTTCATAAAGTTCCGGGTGCTTTCCGGCATGTGCTTCACAAACCCTATCAAGCAACTGGAGAATTTGCGGTCCCTGATAACGGATATTACGATGATGGAACTTCAAAATGTAATCTACTAATAAATCTATAGGCCAACTTTTAAAGTCAAGAGTTAAGGACTGTTCCGATTTTATTTGCTTCAATTCTTCAAGCAAACAATCTGCGTCTATCCCCATTTTCCTGCAAGCATCAGCCAGGGAAACATCTCCATTACAGCAAAAATCAATACCATACTTATTGAAGACCTTTGCATAATCAAAACAATCGGCTACAATTTGTCCAACCGCCATTAGTTTATAATCTTTCATAACTTTCATCTTTTATTATTCAGTGGGCAAAGGTCGGAAATGAGATACAAATAATTTGTAACCAATGTTACAGGATGGATTTTCTTTCGTTTTTTAAATAAATAGAGCGAGTACACCAAATGAGGATGTGTCAAAACCCGGATACGCCACAGATCAGCATCGTTAGTTATCAATAGATTAAGTTCACTTTGTGGAACCCTGTGTTACTCTGTAGTGAGTTATGACACACCTTCAGTACTACTCTCAATTAAAATAATACAAGAAGATAGCGATACCTTCAAGGGCTTTCTTTGGCTGATCTTTAATCTCAATCGCAAATTTAATCTCGGCTTTAGCCACACCACGCAGATTAGTCAAAGAATGGAGACTTGCTTTCAAACGTACACTTTGGCCTGACAATACAGCTTGTCCAAACTTCATCTTGTCCATACCATAATTGATCATCATTTTTAAATTATTGACCTCAATAATCTGATTCCATAAATGAGGAAGCAATGACAATGTCAAATATCCGTGAACAATAGTGCTATGATAAGGACTCTCCACTTTAGCACGTTCCGTATCCACATGAATCCATTGATGATCCAATGTTGCATCAGCAAAAAGATTGATACGTTCCTGAGAAACTTCCAGATAGTCAGAGACTCCAATCTGCTGACCTATCAACTTCTCAAAATCTTCATAAGAATTAATAATCACTTTATCCATATTTCTTTATTTAAAAATGTACATCTTTGCCACAAAGATATATTTTTTTAGATAAGTTAAAATTAATCTGATCTTTTAGATTCTTCCGAAGAAAAACCAAACGGTTTTATACATGAATCTGCTTTCCCAAATATTCTATACCGATATTTCGAAACCAATAAATAAATCGCATCCCTCAGCTTAGCCGGAATAAGAATTAATGGATAAAGACACTGCCAGAATCCCCCCAAATCTTTTAAAATATAGAGTATAGCTGTAGATTTGGAATAACAACGATTATTCCGAAAATAATAAAGAGTTTTATTAGTACTTTCAACAGCATATCGTTTCAAGAGGGATTTCCCCGTTTCGGACTGTAATGAAACAAAACGAAACAAGCCTTTTCTATCCCTCTTTACAACAAATGTAACCGCACCATTGCAAAGGTTACATATACCATCGAAAAGTATAACATTCATTCTAATATTCTAAATGATGGAAGTCTCGAATGCACTGGTCAGCATATCATAATCAGCGTCGCTGTATTCTCCTTTTTCCCTTACTTTCTTCACCTGTTTTATAAATGTTTCCACTTGTGAAAGGAAAGCCTGATAAGACTTCATTTCGCCTTCATGACCATTCACAACAGGAAGTTTTTTCGCCGCATCCAGTTGTTGGGTTAGCTCGGCTACCTTCAGATCAATACGTGGACCGTCCATCCTATGTTTACGTGCATAAAGATTCAGAATACTCTGCATCGTGGAAGACATTTTTCGGACAGACATAATTTGTGCTTTTAACGGATTATCCACCAAAAGTACCAGCTCGGCCTGTTCGGTGAACGGACTCAGAATATCAAAAATATTCTGTTTATATTCGGACATCTGCGTGCTTAACTGATAATTCACATCCAACAATTTCTTCGCATTCGTTACATCTTTCTTTTTCAAATAAGAAAGATAAGTATCAAAGTTGGCATAAAATTCTGTCCTTGCCTGAAACAATCCGGTATAGTTCTGTTTCAGATTCTGGCGGGTCTCCTCGTTGAAACAGTTACCCGGATTCAACACTATTGCCGAGTCTTTTGAAACAACGGCCGGAGGAACAATGGCAGAAAGAGCCGGGGCTTTTCCTTTTTGTTCCATATAATCCAATACAGCATTTACATCTTTTTCCTTCACCATATCTTTCAACACCCCAAGCGAAGTATTATAATACTTGATTACTTCTGCCGCATTTTCAATATCTGCCGTACTGACAACAGGAGCTTTACTCTTATCCCCGCCTGAGCAAGAAGCCAACAGGAAAGCACTTACAAGTGCTCCAACTAACAATAGATTTTTTTTCATAATGTTTCCTTTAATAATTAATAAATAGAACAAGCTTATAGAACGTTGATATTGCACTAATAACAATATAAAAATCATTTTGCTTTCAAAATCATCTATAAATTATAAAGGAAACCAATCGGATGGAAGAATAAAGATTAATATAGGGAAACTATATAACCATATAAAACAAAAAATGGCTACTCATCCCGAGCAACCAATCTTTTGTTAACCTTAAATCTAATACTTATGAAAAAACACAATACAAAAATACCGATTTCCAACTAATTAGCAAATTTACAAGCCATATCCAGTCATAATATAACATGGTTTAATGTTGTCGGCAACTTATTAACATTTTACATTTATACTGTTAACAATTAACAAGTTCTTTTTTACCTCAACAGATATAAAGAAGGCTAATCTATCCCAAACTATTTATTATATCCTCCCAACTCACCGAATATAAAACATCATCCAAAAGCATCGAGTAAAGAAGCACGTATAAATCTATAAAAGCACGATTAATAATCAGATTTCAGCAATTGCAGAGATATGCAATCTGTTACTTCTAGAAGTAGAACAATGAAGTCAACACTGTATTTATAGTCTCTTCATATATGGGCATAAAAAAGGCTATCTATCCCAGACAGCCAATCTTTTGTTAACCTTAAATCTAATACTATGAAAAACACATTGCAAAGATACGGACTTTTATCAACTTTGCAAATTTACCAAGCGAAACGGACCATCTTATAACATGGTTTAATAGAACGACCGACCTGTTAACATTTAGGCTTTCTTTCGTTAACATTTAACGGATTTATAAAGATTTGGCGAAACAAAAGATATACAGATGCAAAAGTCAGGGAAATGGTGCTAAAGAGGGTTTATTCGAATAACAAATTCTGAAACAGACTGTTTATGTAAGTATCAATCCTCAAAACCATCCTATTATGAACAGATTTGAAAATAAGATAATCATTATCACGGGAGCTGCCGGTGGAATCGGCGCATCAACCACACGCCGCATTGTATCTGAAGGCGGCAAAGTAATTATTGCTGACTATTCAAGAGAAAAAGCAGACCAATTTGCTGCCGAACTGAGTAATTCGGGAGCAGATGTACGTCCGGTTTATTTTTCTGCTACAGAATTGAAAAGCTGCAAAGAACTAATCACCTTTACAATGAAGGAATACGGGCAGATCGATGTACTGGTAAACAATGTAGGAGGTACAAATCCCAGACGGGACACAAACATCGAAACTCTGGATATGGATTATTTTGACGAAGCCTTCCATCTGAATTTATCTTGTACCATGTATTTGTCCCAACTGGTTATCCCCATTATGAGCGCACAAGGTGGTGGAAATATTGTAAACGTAGCCTCAATAAGTGGAATCACGGCCGATTCGAATGGTACTCTTTATGGAGCCAGCAAAGCAGGAGTCATCAATCTGACCAAATACATTGCCACCCAAACGGGAAAGAAAAACATCCGTTGCAATGCAGTAGCACCGGGATTGATCCTGACCCCGGCCGCACTGAATAATCTTAATGAAGAGGTACGCAAAATATTTCTCGGGCAATGTGCGACACCCTATTTAGGTGAACCGCAAGATGTTGCCGCGACCATCGCTTTTTAGCCTCCGAAGATGCACGTTACATTACCGGACAGACCATAGTAGTAGATGGCGGATTGACAATACACAATCCGACAATAAACTTAGTATAAAAAGAATCTTATCAAGTTACTGAGGTTATATCAAAATCGAGAATAGCTTATAAATCCCGATAATGCATCCGTCGCTTCCGACAAAGGTATTTTTAATCACAAATCATACAGCGAATATTATTTTAACAAAATGTGCTCCTTCTCTCTAGAAGCGAGCACATCTGAATAAAACAAACAATCTTATTTATCTTCATGAGATAAAAATACAATGACACTTTCCTATTCTACCGAACCAAAAAGTATTCTAACTAAAAACATAAACTAAGCTCGTTTCAAAACGTGAATAGACAGTTTTTATACAAAGGCAAATCAAAGAAAATTAATTGACCACTTACTATATCTGTTATATTCCTGTTCTTTTGTAAAGACATCTACACAGTTCCCCAATATCTCCCGCTCAAAATTACCACAAATCATCCTCTTTAAACAAGCCATATTTCTTCACTAATAGAGATAATTCCGGATCTAGATTGGCTCGGAATCTTATCCGGTCATCCACTTCCGCCGCACTGAGCAACAACGATACAGCCCGCTGCTCATTACCCAGACGAGCATTCAGAATAGCCTGCATATATTGGGTTTCGGCAGTCTGCGACGATTGTTCAAGTATTCGTAAGGCAGCCTTATCATATCCCAAAGACATATAGGCAATTGCAGTATTTACATCCTCGTACGGACGCAGAATTTCCAAAGCTTGCTCATATTTACGTTTCTCTAGATAATCCACAGCTCGGGCATACATTGTATCCGGTTCATTGGTATAGAGTGTGTCCTGCCGCATACCCCGACGGGAGAGACTGAAAAGGAAATCCACCCTACGTACTGCCGGATAGAGTTTGTCAAGCATATAGGCATATTCTGTCTTATACTGACTTTTAATCAGCCATTCGCGCCGATCGGGCTCCTGTTCACGATCAATAATTCTCAAGATTGCACCTTTATTGCCTTGAAAATTTTTATCATTTACAATCAGACGGCGCAGTTTCTCCCACCCCTCAGGTACGGTACGTATCTTTATCAACTCCGGCAAGTTCGGAATCCCGTCCTTCATCTCCTGCCGGATGATGTTGCCCGCCTCATCCATCTCGATAGCAGCACCGATAGCCAATGAATCATAAAGCTGTTTGAAGTCCTCCACCAAGATATTACGGATTGATTCCGCACGTTTTCGGGCTATTTCTCCATTAACGTGCCAGTTACCTTCGGGTGACGAGGTAGCCAAAAGCGTCAGACTGTCTATGATATATACCGGATCGGTCATTAATGCCAGAGTAAGGTTATGTACCTGCTTCACTCCCTGCCGGTTTATGTCAATAGTTTCATCCATACGAAAACTGTTTTTTGGAAAATAAAAGTTTACACTAGCATTTGCTTCCGCATCACGTGTAACTATTTTTCGAACAAAGCGTGGCGTCCTGTCAACAAACTTAGTCATCGAACTCACCAGATAAGTCAGCGTATCCGAGTACGGAAGGGAAAACCTGCTTCCATTACTATTCAGCACATCACCAACTACATATACCTTCATACGTGCCGAATTTTCATCTGCCGGTACTTTCTGCGAGTAGAGGAAATGTACCTGATCAGTAGCATAAATCACCGTATCGAGCTGCGCTTCAGGATTGAACGGAAAACGAACGATATCACGGTATTTTGTATCTTTCATCGCCTTACGCGCCTCATTACGGGCAATTTTCTGTGTATTATAGAACATCTTTATCAGACTGGTCGAATCAAGAGAATTGATACGTGCCAGTCGCTCTTCATAGCTCGCCTGCCGGGCCGCATGCCGCAGAGCAGGCGGATGTATGTTATACAATTTACGTATCAAACGGTATTGCGGATAAGTTGACCGCAGGAACTCGTAACGACCGATATAACGATTGACCGTAGTAGCTGAATCAAACCGGCTGAGTTCAAAATCCCGCCGTGTTTTACGTCCCGGGACACGCGATACTATAGAATCGGGCAAATCACGATGATAGGTATATAGAGGCAGAAGACCACGAAAAGGTCCTATCATTCCCCTATCAGATACCCCTTGTTGCTGCCGGACATAATATTCGTATATATCTTCTTTTGAAAACTTCGACAGCAATGTATGCCGTGTCTGCATTGTATCTATCCGTGTCCTCGTCTCCCACAAAGGAAATAACGTATCCGGATCCGGACGGCGGAAATGAAACATCGGGAAGAAATTTTTCACCTTCTCGTAGCGACGAATATATTTCTCCGTTAATTGGTTGCGGTTCAGGTACGACGAAGTAGTATCACGTCCCACCATAAAAGCTCGCAGAAATCTTACTCCTTCCCTACTTTCAGCACGCGCGCCTTTGGTACGATAATATCGGTAAAGGGTAGCATCCAGCCGTTCCATTTTATCATTAAAATAGCCAAAGCGAGAAGCATATATTCGTATCGCAGCATCAGGGTCCGCTTTATAGAGTGCGCGCTTTGCCTGCCACATAGGGGTACTCAGTGCTTTGTCGCGAAAATAATTCTTGCGGGCTATCAGTCCATCGGATTGGAAAGCGGCATTATCGGCCCATTTATTGTTGAAGAAGCGGAAACGTTCCAGCAGATGCCTACTTTGAAACTGTAAGGTGTCATTCATCCGCTCCCATGCACGACCGTATCGCCACCACTGCCGGGTAATCATTCGTTGAGAGTTATCCAACATACGACTTTTCATCAGGCTGTCCCGCCTGCCTACCTGACGGTTGAACATATCAAAACGCAACAGCAAAGGGTCCGGACGACGTTTCCTGGCATCCTGTATTGCCCAACGTTTCTCTAACCCGCGTTTATACCACTTCAAACGCTCCAGATAGCGCTCGAAAGAGTGATAGTTTACATAAGTCCGGTAAAAATTGACAGAATCCGGGATGATTTTTTCGACAAAACGGTCATAATGCCGATAATCCCGCTCTTGTACCTCCCGAAAACGTTGGCCCGTGAAACGCAATTCTTTTAATGAATCGGGCGTATCCCCCCGCATTAATACCGGACGGATATTAAGCATCCAGTTATCCTTCTGCAGGGCTTGCGGCACCGTTACTACAAATTCTATGTTAACCATCCCGTTGCGCTCCGCCGTGTTACGGGTAGAACGGGCCGACACCACAACCTCATCCAGAGCCAGCGTAGTCAGGTTCTCTTTATGGATACTATCCCATTCTACAGACATACCCACAGGAATAGAATCTCCTTTAGAATTGACAAATGTAAAACTTGAAACCGGAGGCAAGCTAACAGAATCACGCTTTACCACATTCATCGGTCCCGTTTCCTGCCTGGCCGGCAATGCCAGTGTCACCCTGGGCTGATCTTTATGGAGAAGACCGAATGGCGTACATGCAGTAATAACCATTATCAGAAATATAATATAGAAACTTTTAGTATTCTTCATACACTCGTGGGTCGAATAAAAAATCAACCTCAGAATAAATAAACAAGATTAAATGCCAATTTAGGAGTCGGTAAAAAGTAAGTTCCCGATTTTACCTTATCTCCACAATGTTCGCAACGGTATTTTGTGTACGGAGCCACAAGCAATCCCAATCCTGCCTCCACTTCCATATTCCAGCGTTTACTCAGCAACCAGGAACGTCCGTAAGTCATTCCGGCACCATACCCCCATCCCTGATAACGGTAGTCACCACCCAACAGACCATCCCAAGCCACATTGTAACGGGCCCCCATGGCATACATACTGATAAAACTACCTGCATAGGTTTGCCAGAACCAGTACCGTGCACCGGGTTCTATCAGAAAGTGTTTTATCTTACGTGTATCGTTGAAGTTCCACGGATTATAAGAAAAACCAAGATTCAACGTCCAATGGGTACTCAAAAGCATACTGCCCTCGGCATTAAAAGTAGTGGTAGCCAATTTAAGCGTATTGGTCTGTACTGAATAAAACTGTGCCTGCAGATTACTCGTAAGACTACCTGCAAACAATAGAAAAAAGAATAATAAACAATATCGTATGATTCGTCTCATTGATGTTTCAATATATGAAGTTTATTTTTGTCAACAAATAGTTTAGTGCACCATTTGTCATAGCCATTTCGATAGCTATAGACCGTAGGTGGAACGCTAACCTGTATATGGGTATCCGAGACCAGGGTATTGTAATAATCTGAGAGGTTTAACAAACAGGGTTCGGTAACGGGAAGGAAAGGCAGACAGTCTCCATCACTCGTAAAAAATGCCTCGGCAAAGTCATCCAACTCAGGATACATGATACTCAAGTAATACGCAGAACAGCCAAATGCACACCACCTATCATCAACATAAAAAAGATAGATGTGATACAGATTGTCAAGTTCCATCGTTTTTGCTAATACCGGAATTTCCATATTACATTTTATTATTGGTTAATAATCACTTACGCATCTCACATTGCTTGAAGTAGTTTTAAGCTGCCAGGAACACTGAGGCACCCCCTGTTTGAAATCGAAATACCATGCATTAGCAGCATCTTCCTCTGTGGCAGCCCAATATATTTTTGACGATACGTTTTCCATCTGTGCTGCCGGATAGATAACTCCCACAGGCTCACGAAACAGCCACATCAATTGCAGCTCGCGCTGGGTAGGAACACGCCATTTACGGTTTGGGTCACCGGCTATTTTGTAACTACGGCAGCCCGTGGCAGCAGTTGATCTAAAATCTGCATTCAGATTTCCATTTCCATCGCCTGCACCTTCTGCCTGCATCCAGGTGACATTAGCTACATCGGTAGGAGCTATAATGAAACGCATCGGAATCCTGTCATTGACAATCGGATTCCCACCATTTCCACGGGATACCTGGTGACGGATGGTTGCGTCGTTTTTCATCATTTTGAACCCGGAGACCCATTGGGCGGACCCTGCCAATCCTTCCGCATAAATCACGGCATAAACCTGGCTGTTGACAGTCTCTTTTTTGATATACTGCCCGAAAGCATCTGAAGGGAAACAGAGGCATACCCAAACAATCGGCAGGAGGATATAATATTTAAAACTCATAATTTTCACTTTTCAATGGGTTATATTATAATGAATGGTGTTAACTGCATCCGGATCCCGAAAGCCCCGTACATAGTGACGATCATCATTACTATTGACAGGTGCGGTTTTCACTTCTCCTTTATTCGTGATGATAAAAGCATTAGGACTACCAAGGGCGGTAGATGACCAGTAGCTGGCACTCAACTGACTTGCCGTACTTGCAGAAGAAATCCATGTTCCGATCAGTTCCGAGACGGAAGGAAGATACCATGAAAATGATGTATCACCTCCATTAACCAGCCCATTCAATCCTCCATAACAGGCCTGCGCCGCCGGATAATGCAGATAAAAAATATCATTTGCCTCCAGTTGTCGGGTATTGCCATAACCGTCTGTCAGGGAGGTGGCTCCACGATTATTATACGAACCTATAACCTGCCATCTCACATCCTGTCTGCCGTTTTCCTCACCCCCCGCCTGTTGTCCCGTATACTTGCTATCCTGAAAGAAAGCCTCCAGTCTTTTGGAATATTCCCATTTAACGGCAGACGGATCGGTTTTTGAAGCCAAGGCGTTGTCATTTGCATCATACGCTTTAAGTTCTCCGGAGAAATAGCCGGGAATAAACCTTATGACATTGGTGTCGTCGTCCGACCTTCCCTTCAGGGTGATATTATAGGTCAGGTTATTATTGGAGTACACACTGAAATCAGTAGTCAGGTTCTTTCCCAGATAAATCTGATAGAGAACGAAATCTTTTACTACGGGAAATGAACCCACTCCATCAGGAGACATCTCTCTACCCATAATTTGGAGATAAGTACCTCCGATTGGCGCGTTATCACGGCGAGTGCCCGAAGTGGAGATCGCTACTGACTGCTGAAGATTGACAGGGAGATAGGAAGACTTCCCATTCAGAGGAAGAGCCTCGCCTACTGTGGAGGTAAGTGGCTTGAACCAATAAGCCGAAAACTGGTTCAGGGGATCTACAGTGGGGAAAACGGCGAACCGCCCCAATGTGTTAAAGTAACTTTTATTGGGAATACTCATTAATATCAAGTCCCAATTTTTTAAGTTACTAAACGCCGGATTATCTGTCTTAACATTAAAAGTGACCTTCGCTACCGTCCGTTTCAAAGCTATGGATAGCTGTTTGGCTTCACCGGTATTTATGGTGGCATCAACCGAACCAGACATGATTATTGCATCTTTCTTCACTCCGTTTACTGTAACTTTATGCAAAGGGAAGTCTTGGTTTCCTGCTTGCGAAATATGCATATTCTGCAAATCCGAATATGTGGAAGTATTTTCCTGCAAAGTATTAAAATCTGTCCCATCAACGTTCGCTATAACCACGAACCGATGTTTAACGACAGTCCCGCCGGGCCCTGTTGTAGTTGCCTGAAGCTCTACATCCGCTGTTGTGATTACCCCATCCTTACAAGGATAGGTAGCTTTACCGAGTAAAGTGGCAGTTTCCGTTATTCCGGCGAACTGTAATACGGTATAGTTATAGACGGCGTTTTCTTTATCAATGGCTGCGACAGCATCTCTTGTAACGGGTGTTTTCACCAATTCGATGTCCATATCCTGATTGGAAACGGACCAAACAGTACTTTCTCCTCCCGAACGCGTGTCGCCCTGAAAGGGGGTATTAAAAGCCTCGGTGCTGAAATTCAACCTGACGGGAACGGTTTCCGAGGATAGAGGCATTTGGGATGAAGGCATCATGTCGTCGTCCGTACACCCCGCCAACAACGGGCATATCATGCATATTGAGAATATTAATTTTCTAATCATAAGAATATTATTCATTCATGAAATTATATGATGTCGTTATTGAAGTTGCCGGATACAACGTACAGAGAGTCTTGTGCTTTTGTCTTGAGCGGATATGTTAGGGCCTCTACCAACAAGAGTGTTATCATCATAATAGAGCATAGCCCAAGCTTTGTCCTCACTTTCTTCGGTTCCTGTCCAGTAAAGTTTCTCCCGGTTTACATCATTCGTTAGTTTCAAATTTATAAATTGTTTAGTACCGGCACCATATATTGCATATACCAATAGTGCCCTGAGCTCGGATGCCCTTGGAAGCCTCCAGTCTTTAAAGCCCCCCCCGTTATATTTCCTGCAAAGTTCTTTTGCAACCAACTGTCCCATTTCATCTTCCCACGGCACCGGTTCAATGGAAACATCTTTTGTAGTCATCTGAAATAGCCTGCAAGCCGGTTCCTGGGTAGCAACATTAGCATCATCCTCTATGATTATACCTTTGGGAGGAGGCGGATCCGTCACCGGTTTGGCCGGCACATATTCTCCGTTGCCACCATACTTCACAGTAGTAAGGTAATTATAATACCGACGGTCACCAGCTGGCAAGTCTTTGTATTTTGGAGGAAATACTTTGCCATTAGCCGTCGTCCAACCACCATTATCCTCGGCATAGTAGAAACTCATCTCTTGATAATTTGTAGGATTAGTTACATTTTGACCAAAATCTCCATCAATACGTGTTGATGTCCAGTTTAAAAGCCGCATATTCAGAGACGAATTATTGAATTCAACGTTATAAGTATTGGCATAACCCTGCTTGAAACCATATGTGTCTCCGTCATTGTTCAGGTGCTCTCTTCCGAGAGAAAAGATTTCTTTCTTTCCGTCAATTATCAATGTGAAAACAAGGTCGTCGTCTTTAACATTTCTATCCATAAATGCAGGAACCAGAAAGTCGTATATTATAGGAGTTGCTGTATCTCCGGAGGGATCCAGTACCTCTGCAGTCCTCACTTCTCCTATCGGTCCCTGAATAGCTCCCTGCATTGCCATACCCGTTGCCGGATTGATCTTTCCTTTGTTTTTAATCCATCCTCCCGATAGGTTGTCTATGGATACGCCGCTCAGCTTGTGACTGCCTTTATCAACAGATTTCGTTACCTTGATACTTATCCAGGAGTAGGCATGCTGAAACTTCAGAGGAATAGTCACCTTGTCTGAGCCACCGGATGAAGGTATCGTATATGAAGTGTTGGTATTGTAGAGTATTTCCTTCTGTTGGGGGTTATTGGTCTGTGTAAAATCAAACGGAATTCCATCAGTGAAGTTCTCGGTTCCGGCAATGGCAGGATAATAAGCGATTACCCTTAGCGGCTTTCCTTCCGGTCCCCGGGGAGTTACCACTGTACCACTAGCGTTATTGCTGAATTCCCAGTTCCAAGGCGCATCGCCCGAAGATCTACTCATGGTTGCTTTCAGATTACGGGATCCTTCAAAAATCTCACCCCGTGATGCATTATCTTTGGTGACAGACATGCCAAAAATATATTCGTTTTTGGCAAAACCTTCAATGGGAACAAAACTTCTTGTTTCAGTAGTGGTTGCATCAATCGTCGACGCATTGAAATTCAGGAGCACACCGTTTGCCTGAGTCTCTGTCTCGATCCGGTCACTATTATCACAGGCTCCTGCCAGTAATAAAAAGCACGATACAAGGATGATTGTCCCGGATAAATTATGTTTCTTTTGAGTATCCATATTTATTGTATATGATATTTTTTCATTTACTGCGTTTGTCGTACACACCGGATTTTAAATTTTTTCGTTGTTTTGTCATAGGGTGCCGCATTGCCCGGATTCGTAGCATCAAAGTTGATTCCCCAAGCCTGTTCGGAGTGTCTTTTATCTACCTTCGAATCACTTACCAGATATTCCGAACCGCTCCAGTAAGTTCCGCTTAGTGGAGCAAACCCTCTCATTGCCTCCAGGCTCCCTCTGTTTAAATAGAGCAAAGCCAGCTCGGAAAGCCGCGGAAGCCTCCAGTCGCCAAATCCGTCTCCTTCATAGTTGCGGCAAATGTCAAAAGCCGTAAGGGTTTTACCCGTTTTCCACGGATTGGTATCTCCACCCGTCACGTCAGTGACATCATCGGCCGATACCATAAGGGAGGGGTATACTCCCTCATAATCAAAAGCCACCTCTATGGTGTGATATAGCGATCCGTTTCGAGGTTCTATCGGATAGGTTATAGCATAAGCGTTATTTGTTTCGTCATAAAATCCGTTATAGTTAAAGTTCATTTTAGTCCCCTTCCAGGTATCTCTCTTTTTAGGAATAGTAAGTCCGGTTGCTGTATTCCACAACAACATGCCACCATTCGTGTTTTGGTACACCATACGGTAACCGATTATGGAAGGCACGGAAACCGCAGGAGGGAATGTCCATGGAGTAAGCTCGGCAGTAAAGCTTATATCTTTCGGTATACTTTTATAGGCCAGTTCGGCTGTATCATAACCGTCATCCGTTACCTTCGTTACGGTAAACCGATAAACATGGTTACGCAATATGTTCATCGTTTCAGAGGTCTGGTCGTTGGTTAAATCCACCCGGTAAAATGTCTCTTTCTGCGAACCGTTATATTTACCCCCCACGATGATTGCCAGACGGCTCGTATGCTTGGTATCATATACACTTCCCCATTGCAAATCAACTTCGGGAAGATAAATCTTCTCCGCACAGTAAGTGCCGCTTGTTATATATGTATTGTCATAGGCTTTAGTCGCCACAGCACCTACAGGAGAAGGAGCGGTTATGGTCAGTGCACCTCCGGCAGAGGAAAAGCTACCTTCCAAAGGCATGTATGCATACTGTTTTCCCGATTTCCAGATTTGAATCTGGGTCATATTAAATTTTACCCCGTTTTTGCTCCAGGTATTGGTATTGGCATCCTTTTTCCCGATACCGATATCCACACGCGCTACGGCACGCACCAAAGAGACACTCCCCAAATCCAGGGTCTCGTCGATAACTTCAGGAGTTCCGCCTTTAGGTATTCCGAACATCGGAAAACAATTATTTGTATCAAACCCGAGGTTTCCGGTAATCTCCTCGCTCAGGCATGCTTGTTGCACTGCAGCATAGCTTTTGCCTGTCATACCCTGGAAGACACCGTAGCCATTAGGAAAGTTGGCAAGCACAACAAATTTATATTTATCATTTGTATCTACGCTTTGAAGCAGTGTAGCACTGTATTTTCCACCACCTGCCACATTCTCCGTACCGATGCCCACATGCCGCAAGGTTCCGAAATCATTTCCGTTCGCATTAAACTGAAGAATACAAAGGGACTTGATAGCCGAAGCGGGATCATCGGAAACCAATGTCACATCGCTGTTGGAAGCAGAAACAGAAAGGTTTACGAGGGTAGAGCCCGAAGGAGTCCGGTTACTGTACGGCTCCTCCTGCTGGCAGGAAGACAAGGACAGCAACACCAACACCGCAGGAATAATCATTGCCAACCGGTTCAACTTCAATATAGGTTTATTCTTCATATTCTTTACTTTATCATCATTCTATAGTTTTACACTCTATGGAAATCAGTTGTATTCTTTCCAGATATACTCCTCTCCCCACCCGGTGAGTGCCAATTCCACATCCACATCGAGTCTGAAGTTCAACAAAACATTCAGCGTTTTACCCACAACTGGCAGGATGGGTTGATTCCCGCTATCAGTACTTATACTTCTGAGCAGGCTGCCGTTACGATAGATATCGATGGATATTCCGCTACCGACCGTAGTAGGAAAAAGGTTGAAAGGAGGTATGATGTAATCTTTTCCGGCTTCAAAACGGGGTGAGAACGCATAAGAAGCAGGATCTCCTCCGTAACGGCCTTCAAAGTCTACACGACTGGCAGTTTCGTGCACCACAATGGAGTAAACGCCTTCATTGCTCTGGCTGAGAAGCTCCAGCCCGCGTATGGTTATATTCATTGACGCCACCATACGGGAAACGGACATTTCCTTTTCCTCAATGCGGTTGGACGTCGAAGTATTGTCTACATTAAGCTCTCCATAGAATAAATCGGTGGGAGAGATGAAAATGCTCTTCTGTGCCCTTGTGACGGCAGAGGGTTTCAAAGAAATGAAACCGGCAGAGAGCGGATCGCCCGTTTTTAGGGGACTGACATACATTGTACCATCCTGTGTGTTGCCCCAAGCAATACAATGAAGGCTGGGTATGCCCGGATAGCTTAAAATGACAGGCTCTAAACTGCGTATTGGTAGTATGTCCAGCAAGCGGTCGCTACCATCAAATACATAGATGTTTATGTCTTGCATTGTTTCGGATAAAATACCTGCCGGTAATTTCACTTGAAGAGGAACACCTCTGAAACAATCGTCATTATTCTCAGCTATGCATCCCGACAACAGTAGCAGTACGAACATAAAGGATAATATCCCCGGTTGAAACCGGAATTTAATGTTGCCTATCATCATAATAGATATTCTTTCTTGTTACCGATTAAAAGCGGAAGTGCGCCCGAATGCAGATTTACAATCGGGCACATACCGATTTTATTGAATGTTCTTTCCCCATTTTAAAGGAAAAAGCTAGTTGTGAAGTTAGTTAAACTCTTTTGTAATTTCAGCAGTCGTTGTCCATTTTGCAGGATGTACCGTAACGGTAATATTTGCATCTACACTCGGCTTAGACGGATCGTCACTACCACCGCCACCATTGCCGCCCGGTTTAAAATCACCGTTCAGATTTAAACTGATATCATAAGTTTTTCCAGGCTCAAGATACGGCTGATTAGCTGGAGATGATCCTGCTTTCTTTTCACCAAAATAGATTGTAAAATATTTGGTTAAAACATCAGCACTGTTGTACTCTGCATTGTCTTTAGATCTCCATACTACTTCAACTACAAGCCCAGTCGGTTTATCAGAAGAAGCAGGATTTTCAAACAAATACCAAGGATTATCAGCAATGACATTCGCCACTTGATTTCCGGCAGAACTAGCAGCCAGATCTGTCTTTACTAAGTAAGTATCTGTTTGAAGAGGAGTTGGTGTCGGAACTGGTACCCACGGAGTACTCCCCCACGACAAGCCCCCTGCAAACGCCAAACCCGTAGCTGGAGCAAACGCACCAGCCCATGTTACCGTCCCTGCCGGAACGATTACGGCATCTGCAGGTAAAAGATGTGAGTTTGTCTGAGACATCATTAAGTAGACTTGTTTGATGGCAAACCATTTAGACTTATCTGTTTTAAAAACAGACAGAGTTGAATAGTTCTGGTTTGTATTATCAGCTTTCCATGAAATAGCTACCTTATTAATTTTAGCCGATATGAAATGCAGATTTACTGTTGCAGTACCAGTCAGCCCATCTGAACCTATTGTCACTTTCCCCATTCCACTCATATACAGACGATCCTTAGTTTGATTAATTGTATGTTTGGTTGTGGGATCTGTGGTAGTAGTAACAGAAGAAAATACTTTTGTTTTCAGCTGGTCAATACTGCTCACACCAGCTAATTTTTTACCTGTAGTTGTTTCGTCACCCCCTAGATTAGCTATTACAACCACTTGAGAAGCATCCGTAGTGGTCGTAATCGGTTTAGCAATATCCGCCGCGACACCTATGTATTTGGGAGTACCCACAATAAACCCTGTCGTATTAAAAAAGAATACAGTAATATCCTTAATTTTGGCACCTTCTTCAGTAGCTGACACATCGGCTCTTGTATCCACAGCGTCTCCCTCCAGCTTAAGGACAACCCTTGCTTCTTCACCGCCCGCCCCAGCAGGAACCACGTCATCATTCTGCGAACAACTTGCCAATGCCGCTATCGCACACATTGATAATAAGATTTTTTTAACTTTCATTCTGTGATTTTTTTAATGAATAAAATTGATAATGTTTATTTGTTTCAAGCTTAAATATTGTTTTTTACTGCATCTCTATTCTATAATAGAGATTGAAAGGAGAGTAAGCAAATCATAAAACTCTAGTTATCAACAAATTAGTATCACACAACCGACATAATACCTTATGAAAAGAACAATTAATATAATAAGCTAAGGTTTAATTCACAGTATTTTAGTACAATACGAAAAGCTATCAGAACAAGATACTGAAATAATACTGAAGTAAAATGAATAAGCCACCAAACTCAATATGATATGAATAAGAAATCTTCACTTAACAATTTGCTCTATATACAAGAGCATCGTTCATGCAGAAATTACCTGGAAAAGGTAGAAAACGGATTCAAATATATTGAATTCTCACATGAAGAAGTTATTCTGGAAAAAGAAATTTCATGGAACTATCTTTTATTTGTTCTCGAAGGAGAATGTGTCATCAATTGTAATCAGTTTAGAGAACGTTTGTTTCAGGCTAACTGTATGGTGCTACTCCCCAAAACGGCTATGGTTGAAATTAAAGTCATAGCCGGTACCCGGTTACTCTCCTTATCCTTTGATGTTCCCTTAAACGTATGTGATAAGTTCATATTACAATCGTTAACAGGACTATGCAGGAAACTGGATTATAATTTCCAGTCACTCGCTATCCGTTATCCCCTTCCTCCTTATTTGGAGATTGTTACGTATTGCCTGACCAATAAGATGGATTGCGGACATTTTCACACTTTGTTGCAACAGGAATTATTTTTTTACTCCGGGGTTTTTATCTGAAAGAAGAATTAGCCTTATTGTTCCACCCGATCATCTCAGCAGAATTATCTTTCAAAGATTTTGTCATTGGCAATTATTTTAAAGTAAGCAATGTAAATGATCTCATCTCCCTCTCCAATATGTGTAAAAGCAGCTTTTACTGTAAATTTAAAGAAGTATTCGGAATGACGGCCAAGCAATGGTTGCTGAAACAACGGAACACACATATATTAAATAAAGTGATGACCTCAGAGACTACAGTCGGAGAGTTGATGGAGGAGTTTAGATTTGAGTCACAAGCTCATTTCACCCACTATTGCAAGCAGCATTTTAATTGTACACCACGGGAGTTGATTATGAAATATCAGGTTGTAAATCAGTAGTTTTTAACTACTTTGTGAAGTTTTGTACGAAATATCAAAATTATTGTTCTTTTTGGCAATAATGGCAAACTGACAATGTCGTACTTTTGTAGCGAGAAAGATAGATTGATGAAAAATATGAAGTATTAATCTCTATTATAGAATAGAGAAATACAGAGGAACTCATTTTCTCTCCAGAAGATTATTTACCATCTTATTGATCCGGTGAAGAGGAGCCAAATCCAATTCCTTAAGATAGACAAGTGTCATTTCTTCTTTGGTATGCCCTAATCCCGCACTGATTGCCGAAACCGGGGCCCCGTATTCTCTGGCCAGTGTTGCCCATGTATGGCGCGCGGTGTACGTAGTCAACGGAGGATCAATCTTCAGTTTCGCAGAGATTATTTTTAAGTGCCTGTTGGTACGTCCTAAAGCTGTACGATACTGAGTATATTCATTTGCATTGTTTTTGATAACCGAGAATACATACTCTTCTGCATTGTTCGTATTATTCCCATGCTCGTCTATAATGGATTTGATCTGGGGTGTAATGACTATTTGTATCAATTGTTTTGATTTATGTCTTCTATAGATAATCCGATTACCACTTATATTTTTCCACTTCAGATATGCAATGTCAACAAAAGCCATTCCCTGGGCATAGAAACCAAAAAGAAAAAGATCCAATGAACGTTTTAACTCTGCATCGGAATGCAATGACAGACAAGCCAATTTAACCATCTGTTCCCGATCTAATGCACGTTTTACTGTTTTACAGGGCTTGGTACATATTTCCTTGAACGGATAATCGCATGGAGGAACCAAGCCGTCCTTTACCGCGAGATTATACAATGCCCTGAAGTTCCTTAAATAGTATCCGATCGTATTTTCCGTAGCCCCATTTTTGGATAAAAAGTCTCTGTAGCAAGTTACAAAGCGGTGGTTCACTTGCGATATTTTCACCTCTTTCTTACCGATATATTTGGCAAGTGAAGCATAGGTACTTTGATAAGCAGCGGCGGTTCCGTTTTTCATTATTGATTTTTTCCATTCTATTTGTGTATCAATGTAAGGCAGTAATAAGAATTTCCCGGTCACTTTTGAAAACATGACAGTAGTGATATCATTTATTGTATATTCCTCACCACGGCTTTCCAGTCTGCGAACTCGTGCGGTCAGTTGCTTATAGATCCTCAACAATTCGCGACTGATTTTGCAACCGGTATGGCAACCCGAAACAACATTTCCGGCAATAATTATAAAGTCCTCTTCTTTCATACGGTATTTCGTATAAATTATTTTTTGCGCTTTTGGTGGATTAGCTGGAATACCACCGGATAATTCCCATCTTTCAATGCACGGGTCTTGTTCAATTTTAATTTTACTGATGTCATAAGTTTAATTTAATATAACAAAATTATCTTTTCGGGTTGCAAATAAAAGATTCCTCCAGCAATTGCGCAAAAGATCGATACCAAATCCTTTATTGAACTTTTGTATTCCGAAATAATTTTGTTAACGAGCCTCCTGTTTACATCAGGAGGCTACAGTATACCGGACGTCAAGTGACTTTCGCAGTTATTTTATTTGTGTGCTTTAAATTCATTTTTTTAAGAAGTTATACTGCATAATCCAGCGACAGAACTATGTGTGTGCTACTTGTCCTAATGCCTATCATATAAGATCTGCGTCTTTATTAATTCTCTTTTCTTCATTACCATAAATACTGAATATGAGTGCAGGTTATGTCTTCTTATTTCTTGAATACAAAATTATGCAATAAAAAGAAGAAGCTTATTACCAATTTGCGTATAAAATCTACCAATTAAGGCAAGGTACTCATATTATCATCCTTATTGCTGTTTCTTATTTGCATCGGAGCGGCACCCAAATGTTGCTTACAATAAAAATTAAAATGCGAAGAGGTTGCAAATTTAAATTCATACATGATCTGCTTCAATGAGATAGCGGGATTCATCAATCTTTGTTGTATCTGCAAAGCCTTCCGTTTCTGCATCCATTTATAAGGAGATTCATCAAAATTCTCTCTGAAAAGCTTTTCAAACGTCTTTATGCCATAGCCTAAAAGACCGGCTAACTCTTTAACGGTTTTCACTTTTAAATAATTATCCAACACCCGTTCGTTAAAGAGCGGATTGCTGCCTAATATAAGATAAAATATCTGTATTATCTCCTCATACGTATAGAAGTGCTTGAACATGAGATACAGTTCTTTATGTTTCAAAATGTACATATGATGACAGTTTATTCCGGACTCAAGATAATGCTTCATTTGATTCACTACTACTTTGACTTCGTCCTTCATCACTACTCCACGGCAATCGAACTTCACGCCGGCCTTTATTTTATATAAAATTCTTGCCCTGACACTCGTACATGGGAAAATGGTGGCGTTGTATCCTGTAAGAATCAACACTGTTTGCGTAACAGCTTTCCATTTAAAACAGTTGTTTTTAGGCAGAAAAAACATTTCATTTTCCAACACGGACCGATTAGTGTACTGCTCAAAACTAATTGTAATTTCACCTGAAAGAATAAAAATAAAAAACTGGTAGTTCTATTATTCAATTCCATGCACTCTCCCTCTTTCATTATAATATACTGAGGTATCACTTTAAATTCCGGAGAGAAATAAGGACAAATATCCGGTTGTTGGTTTAATTTTTGCATGATTGTTTGTATGCGATTAAGTTTTAAAACTAATAAAAAGATAGAAAAGCACCAACTTATAAGATCTTTTTTGTTTTAATATCAGCTATCATCATTGAAATGAACACCGTGTATAAAGAAAATACTTTATCTTCGGAATGATGATTTTGCCATATGAACCGATACGGAATGGATTACTATAGAATATTTTGTATCTTTGACGAGAATAACAGAGAAAAAGAACCCAATGATCATTCGTACCATACTCGATACAGACCTTTATAAATTCACTACTTCGTATGCTTATATCAAACTATTCCCGTACGCAATAGGCACTTTCAGCTTCAAAGACAGGGACGGGACTGAATATAGCGACGAGTTTGTGGAAAGATTGAGAACGGAAATCAGTCAGCTATCACACGTGGCACTGACCGAAAAGAACTGGAATATATGATAAAGAACTGCCGCTTCCTGCCCAGGGTCTATTGGGAGTGGCTCTCTTCTTTCCGTTTCCAACCCGAGAAAATAGAAATCCGTCTGGACGAGAATCGGCAGCTTCACATCGAAGTGAACGACTATCTTTACAAAGCAACGCTTTATGAAGTACCTCTACTCGCCATCGTTTCGGAGATAAAGAACCAATCGTCCGGCAATGTTGCCAACCTGGAAGACATCCTGTACAAACTGTCCGAAAAGACAGAACTGTCCAATAAGCATCAGCTACTTTTCTCTGAATTCGGAACCCGAAGGCGCTTTTCGTTCGATGTGCAGAATCAAGTCATCGGGCACCTGAAACAGACAGCCCATTACTGTATCGGCACTTCCAATTGCCATTTCGCCATGAAATACGGCATGAAGCCCATGGGTACGCATCCCCATGAATGGTTCATGTTTCACGGAGCGCAATTCGGCTATAAACATGCCAACTATATGGCCCTTGAAAATTGGGTAAATGTATACGATGGCGACCTTGGCATCGCCTTGTCCGACACTTATACATCTGCCATCTTTCTAAGCAATCTAAGCCGCAAACAGGCTAAGTTGTTTGATGGCGTGAGGTGTGATTCCGGTGATGAATTCCGGTTCATCGATCAGCTGACCGCACGTTATAAAGAGTTGGGCATCGACCCGACCACCAAGACAATCGTATTCAGTAACGCACTCGACTTTGGCAAAGCACTGGATATCCAGAAGTATTGCCGGGGAAAGATCCGTTGCTCTTTCGGCATCGGGACAAACCTGACCAACGATACGGGATTCAAGCCATCAAACATTGTCATGAAGCTATCGCAATGCAAGATGAACATGAACCAGGAGTGGCGCGAATGTGTGAAATTATCAGACGACATAGGGAAACATATCGGCAGCCCGGAAGAGGTGCGTGCCTGTCTATACGACTTGCGGTTGGAGTAACCTCCAACCGCAAATACATTTTATCATAACAGTGCTTTGATGGCATCTGTGATTTCTTCATCGGTCCGCCCCATTCGATACCCCCGGATGACCTTTCTGATCACCCGATCCTGATCTAATATAAAGAATAAAGGTGCCGCGCCATAAGTCCGGTATGACTTGACAATACCTTCATCACCGCACAAAAAACTATAATTTATTTGATTCTTATCCGCATAAGTTCGCAGCGAATGGGGTTCACGTCCCCAGGTTTCTATAGAAACCACTTCAAATTCACCGGCATTGAACTTCCCTTTCAATCCGTTCAGAAAAGGAATGGATGCATGGCAAGCACCACAACCGATACCGGTGAGGTTCACCAATAACACTTTACTTTTAAATTCGGATAACGCCACCGGTTTCTCATACATATCTTTCAACATCCAGTCGGGAGCTTTCTGTCCTATAAGATCTGTCGCCGCAGGCTGAGTGTTCTTTTTTTGCTCGCCATACTTGCGGATCTCATAGTCTTGGGGCACATAATCATATAAGTTTAAACCGGCTATCGACAATTGATTCAAGACTACATCCGAACAAGTAGTAGCAGAAATCTGATGCGACATTTCCCTGCGCATTTTATAAGGCAGACCGTCCGCTTTGCTAATCCACAATTCGTAAATCGAGGTCGGGTCTCCCAAATCAAAAGGAGGCTTCGGTATGTAGTACGCTTTTCCAAAAAATTCAACCTGCCTGTCTTCATGTATCACCAACTTGAAGTAATACGCTTCTCCTAAATCCTTCCATTCGGTGGTGATGCTATCTCCCGTACTCAAAGCATATCCGATGATATTCCGGGTATAACAAAAAACGGAGGAGCCACCAACCTGAAAGGAAGGGATCTGGTCGTGAAATCATCGATCATAATCCCTTTATGCTCATGATAACTTATCATCCTCACGTTTCCATCATAACCAAATTCAAATCGCGTCGTATCCTTGGCGTCAAGACACACAGTAGCTCGCGCCGATGGTTGAATCAGAAGGATTGGTGTATTCTTTAATAAAACGATGAAAATTGGTAATGGCAACGGTATCGCCGGGTTGCCAGGACTGAGATTGCTCATGATAGGAAGCTGATTCTATCTTACCAAGATTACCGAGAACTTTTTTCAAATAAGTTCTCATATCCACATCATTCTTACCACAGACATTCATGACTAACAAGAATGAAATAACAGATAACAAAATGGACTTCATAGTATTTTATATTTTAGACACACGCAAATATAGCCAATGAAAACAGAAATCGACAAGCGGTATCCCAACTTTTATACTTAATAATAATATTATAATATCTACTAACTTTTCATAGAAAAGAGACACTTTAATGGCCCGAACACAAATAGACGAAGATATTCCTATTTTAAGATCAGAAAGAAACGATTTCTCTCTTTTTAATAACACACCGTCTATTCAAAACTTATGTAATAGAAAGATACAACGCATAGATATGACATTTACATACAGAAATCTACATTATATTGAGTAAATATACCATTTTACGTACCCAAAGACTTAACTCTTTCCGAAAAAGAAGTTAATGTTTTCCCGGTAAGAAGTTAGTCTTTTCTTCAGAAGAAGTTAGTCTTTTGTCCGGAAGAAATTAATAAAGCAAAAGAAGAGGTAAAATGCATGCTTTCTGAAGTTATCAGAGAGCTCAGAGGGAGCATTTACCAACTATCATTTTAGAGAACGGAATTGAGTTACATCAACAGAATGCTTCTATACCGGAAGATTATCAATCCATAATATCAGATAAAGAGCCCCAATCACATCATTTTAATTTTGACTAATGGCAAAACAACAGCTTTTTCGGGAGCAATCGCAAAGAAGCCCGGAAAGAAACGAATACAGCCCGTATTAAAAATACAGAATGACAGTTCGACGTGCTTCTGTCAAAATGAAAATTTTCATCTGAATCGTTTGTCTTTCCTCCTCTCTTTACTTACACATGCTTTTTCCGCATCAGGAGTTGTCTGATCTTCTCCCTGTCACCCACTATCCATACCAGATCTCCCAAACGGAAAACCGTACTTTGATTCATGGAAATCAACTCGTCTTCCCGCTCAATGGCAACGATAAGGCTGTCATACTGTTTTCCCAACCGTGACTGGGCAATACTTTTATTCAGGAGCGGAGATTCTTCATCTACCGTGAAAGAGTGAAGCGTCACCTCTTGTCGCACATTCTTTTCGTCCGGAAAATCCTGCCGGATGTCGAGTTCCGAACGAAACTTCTGTAACTGGCCGTCTGTACCGACCACGATCAACTTATCCTGCGGATAAATGCACTCGTCACTTTGCGGAATGTATATCCTCCGTTCTCCCCTGACAATCCCCACTACATTGACACCAAACTCACGCCTGAAAGGAAGTTCCTCCAGCGACTTCCCTATATAAGATGAATAAGGAGATACCCAAACGGAGGTCAACTCGATATCTTTATCACTAAACTCACTGTTGAAACGGCTCTTCAGCGGATAGCGATTCCGGGCTGCTTCCTCCCTTCCGTTCAGATTGGTCAGGAAGTGGTTCTCCAAATGCGAATATTGGGTGAGGTTCTCCCTGAGAAGAAGTATCAGTCCCAACACGGCAACAGCTATGACAATACCTATCCCGTAATTAAGACTAAAATAACTGATGACAACTCCCGCTATGAAAAAAACAGCCACCGAAACACGGAACAGAATCAACGCTACCAGCCTCCCGTGATTGTAATTGTCGTCATTCCACAACTTCAGAAACACGTCCGGAGAATTGTACTTATCTGAAACAAGGGCCCACAAGAAAGGAGTCATCAGCAAAAGGGTGAGCAGGCACATCACTACACTCAGCCATCGTCCCGGGGAATCAAACATTCCGTTTATCGTCGGGTATACGGTCTGAACGGACAACAGCCAAATAGCAGTAAGGAGGACACTGTAAATAATCACTCTTCCGACAATCGTTTTCAGTAACCGCTTCCAGTCACTATCATGATTGACGGTCTTCTTGCCGGAAGCGTAACGGTCCAGGAATTCACGGGTCCGAGGGGAAAGTACTTTATAAAGCCATTCGGAAAACGGATTTGCCAACCGGATAAAATAGGGAGTGGTAAAGGTAGTGATAACGGATACCGCAACGATAATCGGGGGAACAAACGGGTCCAGCACCTTGAGCGAGGCTCCCAATCCCGCGATAATAAAAGCAAACTCTCCTATCTGGGCCAGACTGAACCCGGACTTGACGGAAACCTTCAGTGGTTCGCCGGATAGCAAGACCCCCAATGAAGAGAAAATCGATTTACCCACAAGAGTCACCAATGTAATGATAACCACCGGCCAGGCATACTGAAGCAGGACAGACGGATTGACCAGCATACCGACGGATACAAAGAAAATAGCTCCGAAAAGATCTTTCACCGGCTGTATGATGTGTTCTATATGTTCGGCCTCAACCGTCTCAGCAAGAATAGATCCCATAATGAAAGCACCCAGCGCAGCCGAAAAACCGGTACGGGTAGCCAGCACGACCATTGCCAGGCAAAGCCCGAGAGAGACAATCAACAGAGTTTCATTATTCATCAACCGCTTTGCTTTTTTCAGGAAGAACGGAAGGATGAATATACCGACCAGAAACCACAAAATCAGGAAAAAGGCAACTTTCAGGACACTCATCAAGAGTTCCTCACCCACAAACTCTTTGCTCACCGCCATAGTAGAAAGGATGACCATCATCAGGATAGCGATCAGGTCTTCGACCACCAAGGTTCCGAACACAATGCCTGTAAACCGTTGGCTGCGCAAACCAAGATCATCAAAGGCTTTAATAATAATCGTGGTAGACGACATGGACAACATTCCACCCAGAAACACAGAATTCATCGTACTCCACCCCAACAGATGCCCCACCATAAAACCGATCAGTAACATACTGATCACTTCGGTTGTTGCCGTAATAAACGCTGCCGATCCGACATTCATCAATTTTTTAAAGCTAAACTCGAGTCCGAGAGCAAAAAGTAAAAAGACGACTCCTATCTCAGCCCAGGTATTGATGTTCTCCATATCGCCAACAGTCGGGAAGATGCGGACATAAGGCCCGGCCAGCAATCCGGCAACGATATATCCCAGGACCAGGGGTTGCTTCAGCCATTTAAATAAAAGAGTAATGATACTTGCGGACATCAGTATTAAGGCAAGGTCAGCAATCAAGGTAGGTAAATGTGACATAGTATGGTATGTATATTTCGTTAGTACTTCATTCCGTTTTATGCTCGTTTATTGTACCCAAAGAACAATCGGTAGTCCGTTTGTGTTCCGTATATATGACATTTATTTTGAAAAAAAGCTGCGGGGGCATTGCACAAAACTGAACTTTTCGTGCAAAAAGTATCCATCCTATTCAATATTTCTCTATATTTGTCGCCGAATTGGTTCGGAATCCGTGGTCAACGGACGAAGATTAAAAGGGAATCGGGTGTAAATCCCGGACAGTCCCGCTGCTGTGAAACTCTGTATAGCATCTTATCAATCAGCCAATTTCGTACCACTGACAGAAAAAGCAAACTCTGTCGGGAAGGTCCCGGTAAGATGTAGAGTCAGTCAGAAGACCTGCCATTCGTGAATAAGAGCATTCTCTCCTCGTGGGTTAGGAAAGAAAGCATCGTTGTTAAGCCCCAAATCGTAGAAATACTGTGTTTTCATCGGGTGGACGTATGTCCGCAGGGTGGAAAAGCGCGAATATGTATATGCATTTAATTGAGAAATGAATATGATTAAAAGAATCTTAGTCGCCAACCGCGGTGAAATTGCCGTGAGGGTGATGCGCTCCTGTCGGGAGATGGAAATAACGAGCATTGCCGTTTTCTCGGAAGCGGACCGAACAGCGAAACATGTGCTTTACGCCGATGAAGCTTATTGCATCGGACCGGCAGCATCGAAAGAGAGTTATCTGAATATAGAAAAAATCATTGAAGTGGCAAAGTCATGCCACGCAGACGCCATTCACCCGGGATACGGGTTCTTATCGGAAAATGCAACCTTTGCCCGCCGTTGCCGGGAAGAAGGCATCACCTTTATCGGTCCTGACCCTGAAACAATGGAAGCCATGGGAGATAAAATCTCGGCACGCATCAAGATGATCGAAGCCGGGGTACCGGTAGTTCCGGGCACTCAAGACAACCTGAAAAGTGTTGAGGAAGCAGTAGAACTCTGCAACCAAATCGGCTATCCGGTAATGCTGAAAGCCTCGATGGGCGGTGGCGGAAAAGGAATGCGACTGATTCATCATGCAGACGAAGTGGCCGAAGCCTATACAACAGCCAAGAGCGAATCGCTTTCCTCGTTCGGAGACGACACGGTCTATCTGGAGAAGTTTGTGGAAGAACCCCATCACATCGAGTTCCAGATACTGGGCGACAAGCATGGCAACGTAATTCACTTGTGCGAACGTGAATGCTCGGTGCAGCGCCGCAACCAAAAGATCGTAGAAGAGAGCCCTTCAGTTTTTATCACACCGGAACTGCGCCGGGACATGGGCGAAAAGGCAGTAGCTGCTGCCAAGGCCGTGAACTACATCGGCGCGGGAACCATTGAATTCCTGGTGGACAAGCACCGCAATTATTACTTTCTGGAAATGAACACCCGCCTGCAAGTGGAACATCCCATCACAGAAGAAGTAGTCGGCGTAGATCTGGTAAAAGAACAAATTAAGGTAGCCGACGGACAGGTACTGCAACTGAGACAAGAGGACATCCAGCAACGGGGACACGCCATCGAATGCCGCATCTGTGCGGAAGATACGGAAATGAACTTCATGCCCAGCCCGGGTGTCATCAAGCAAATCACAGAACCCAACGGTATCGGAGTACGCATCGACAGCTATGTATACGAAGGATACGAGATTCCGATTTATTACGATCCGATGATCGGCAAACTGATCGTGTGGGCCACCACACGGGAATATGCCATCGAACGGATGCGCCGCGTGCTTCACGAATATAAGTTGACGGGCGTAAAGAACAACATCAGTTACCTGCGCGCCATCATGGATACACCCGACTTTGTGGAAGGACACTATGACACAGGCTTCATCGCCAAAAACGGTGAAGTGCTTCAGCAATGCATCACGCGCACCAGCGAGCGTGCGGAAAACATTGCGCTGATTGCCGCCTACATGGACTACCTGATGAACCTGGAAGAAAACAACAGCGGACTGGCAGCGGATAACCGCCCGATCAGCAAGTGGAAAGAATTTGGATTGCACAAAGGGGTATTAAGAATATAAAAGTATGGAAATACATATAGGAAATCGCGTGGCCGAAATAGAATTGGTCAGCAAGGAAGACAACAAAGTGGTTCTCACCATCGACGGAAAAACGTTCGAAGCGGACGTTGTCATGGCAGAGAACGGGAATTGCAACATCCTGATGGACGGACGCAGCTCCAACGCCCAACTGATTCGCAAAGAGAACGGAAAGAGCTACAAAGTGAATACACACTACAGCAGCTTCAATGTCGAGATTATAGACAGCCAGGCGAAATACCTGCGCATGCGCAAGAAAGGTGAAGAGGAGCAGAACGACCGTATCACTTCGCCCATGCCGGGCAAGGTGGTGAAAATCCCCGTCAGTGTGGGACAAGAGATGAAGGCCGGAGAAACGGTCATCGTCATCGAAGCCATGAAGATGCAGAGCAACTACAAGGTGACTTCGGACTGCCGGATTAAAGAGATTTTGGTGCAGGAGGGCGATAACATTGCCGGAGAGCAGACGCTGATAACGTTAGAATAAAATTAAAGCAAGAATAACAATGGAAGATATAAATAAAGCTTATGCCACGTTCGCCGAACGTGACCGCATCGCTTCTTTGGGTGGAGGCGCAACCAAGATTGATATACAGCACGAAAGCGGAAAAATGACCGCCCGCGAACGCATCGACATGTTGCTGGATAAGGGTACATTTGTAGAGCTGGACAAGCTGATGGTGCACCGTTGCACCAACTACGGCATGGACCGGAACAAGATTCCGGGAGACGGCGTCGTGTCGGGTTACGGAAAGATCGACGGACGGCAAGTATTTGTCTATGCCTATGACTTCACCGTTTACGGCGGTTCGCTATCGGCATCGAATGCCAAGAAGATAGTCAAGGTGCAGCAACTGGCTTTAAAGAACGGTGCTCCGATCATTGCACTGAACGATTCGGGCGGTGCACGTATCCAGGAGGGAATCGAAAGCTTGTCGGGTTACGCTGACATCTTCTACCAGAATACGATGGCAAGCGGAGTGATTCCCCAGATCTCGGCCATTCTGGGTCCTTGTGCCGGAGGAGCCTGCTACTCTCCCGCACTGACGGATTTCATCTTTATGGTGAAAGAGAAAAGCCACATGTTCGTTACCGGGCCGGACGTCGTGAAAACGGTGATCCACGAAGAAGTCAGCAAAGAAGAGCTGGGCGGCGCCATGACACACAGCAGCAAGAGCGGTGTGACACACTTCATGGCCAACACCGAAGAAGAGCTGTTGATGTCGATCCGCGAGCTCCTCTCATTCCTCCCGCAAAACAACATGGACGAGGCACGCAAGCAGAATTGCACCGACGACGTCAACCGTGAAGACGCCTCACTGAACAGCATTGTCCCTGCCGACCCCAACGTACCGTATGACATGAAGGAGATCATCGAAAGAGTAGTCGATGGAGGCTATTTCTTTGAGGTGATGCAGAACTTTGCCAAGAACATTATTATCGGTTTTGCACGCATGGGCGGACGCTCGGTAGGCATCGTAGCTAACCAACCGGCTTATCTGGCCGGAGTGCTCGACATCGACGCCAGCGATAAAGCAAGCCGCTTCATCCGCTTCTGCGACTGCTTCAACATTCCGCTGATTACATTCGAAGACGTACCGGGTTTCCTGCCGGGGTACACCCAAGAGAACAACGGCATCATCCGCCACGGAGCCAAAATTGTGTATGCTTTTGCTGAAGCAACAGTACCCAAGCTGACCGTAATCACCCGGAAGGCTTACGGCGGTGCTTACATCGTAATGAACTCCAAACAGACGGGAGCAGACGTGAACTTTGCCTATCCGAGTGCAGAGATCGCTGTAATGGGTGCCGAAGGTGCGGTGAACATTCTGTTCCGCAAGGCGGACGCAGAGACGAAAGCCCAAGAGCTGAATGCCTACAAAGAAAAGTTTGCCACCCCCTATCAGGCTGCCGAACTGGGATTCATTGACGAAATCATCCTGCCGAAGCAGACCCGCAAACGCCTGATACAGGCATTGGAGATGACGGAGAACAAGATGCAGACCAATCCGCCCAAGAAGCACGGAAACATGCCACTTTAAACAGCTGGCGGATGGAGTAATCATAAGAGAGAGGAGGGTGAATACCAGTTTCAAACCTCCTCTCTCTCTTTTTGACCTGACTACTTTAAAAAAACGCTTTCACTTATCGCTGCCGCATCTCGTTTACAAATTCATCCGTTGTATACACCTTTTCCGCCAACAACGTGAAGTTGATAAACGCTGCCGTATCGGCATCCATCCCCGGAAGTTTGGCAGAAGCCGTAGCATCAAACACCACCGCTGCCTCAAATCCCCGTTCCTGCAACTCGCGCAAATGGGATTCTGCACAGAGATTGCCGGACATGCCGCACACCACTACTTTATTGACCCCGCGCTTACGGAGTTGCAGAATCAGATCATTGTTTTCCGGACCGTAAAGTTTGTGCGGAGCTGTAACGATGATATTCGTGCCTTCGTTGATATAAGGCTTGTAGAGATCCAGCCAGTCGGCACCCGAACCTTCAAATCCCTCACCGGTCAGTTGTCCCCGGCGCTCAAACATACCCGTGTCATGCATCAGTTTCTCGATAGGCCCCTCAAAAAGCCATTGGTGATCGTGTTTGTAATAATAATGTGGAGAGATGAATACCAGCATACCTTTCGCTGCCGCTACCTCAAAGATGCGGCGGAGGTTCTCTACCGTACCGTTCTTCTGTATATTCTCTCCAAAAGCTCCCCAACCTAAACCGTTCTCACTCAGAAAATCGTTTTGTGGGTCTGTCATTACAATCGCTGTATGTTCGTCAATAACGAACGGGGTATTGATACCTTCCATAATCTTTTCTGTTTTTAGATGTTTATATTCTTTTTCAACCCGGGTGCTGCCGTATCGGCAGCCTTCCGTTTTTTTCGACTTTGCAAAGGTCGGTATTCGGTACGGTACGGGAAATGGCCATTCAACCGGATAATTTGGCAATTCTTCCCGATTACACAAAAGCATCTATTTTCATCCCGGAAAGGGACCGGTATAGGAAGGAAGCCGGAGCAGGAACACCTATTTATATATAAAACACTTATGTTATAAACCATTAGACAGTAACTCCCGAGAGTTCTTTTTTGTATTCGGGAATAATTGCCTATTCAATATGTGATATCGCTATTTCCCGTGAATTAAAAGCCGCCTATCTTTGCAACATCAGATTGAGACAACTAAAAGAAGACCCAAAACGTTATGAAAAAGAATTTATTAATTTTAGTCGCACTGCTGACATCGGCAACGATATCGGCACAGAACGGAGGAACCATTATGAAGAAGTATGAGAACCAACTACCGCAAGCCGGCAGAGGAAACGTACATGTTGCCTACCAAGGCAAAGCCATCGACCAAATGATTTACGATTTTATGGAAGAACAGGGAATACCGGGCATGACACTTGCCATCGTACAGGCACCTTATATTCCGCGTGTAGCAGGCTACGGAGTGACGGACCTTGAAAAAGGAAACCTTGCCGCTGCCAAGACTCTTTGGCCCATCGGTCCCATCTCACAAGGATATGCAGCCGTGGCAGTGATGCAGCTCTACGAAAAAGGAAACTAGACCTGAACGACCCGATCGGCAAGTACCTGAAAGATATACCCGAAAACTGGAAACCGATCAGTATCCTTCAGTTGATGCAACACAGTTCGGGCATTGCGGACTATCGTAATGAAAAGGGATTCGATGTATCGGCCGATTATCGCCCGGAACAACTGATCGAAACGGTAGCCGCCATTCCGCTCGCCTTCGAACCGGGGACAGACGTGAAACAGAGCGCCACAAACTTTCTGCTACTGACTTCTATCATCGAAAAGACCGGCAAGATGCCGTATCACGACTTTGTGAAAAAGTATCAGATCGACTACCTGGGACTGAAACAGACATTCTTCGGCGAAGACCTGGCGAAAGTAAAACAGGAGGACGTGACCCTCACCGGCAACGTGCATCAGACATTCAAAAAAAATAAGACTACATCAATCCCTCGGAAACGACTACCGGATATGTGGAAAAAGAGGGTCGCCTTATCGCCGCACCGGCTGTCAGCCCGACGGCACTGAAAGGATTCTCCGACATCTGGGCATCAGCCGAGAATGTGAGCCACTGGGACATCGGACTGGCGGGAAGTGCATTGATCGAAAAGCCCGAAAACCGTGACATGGTGTACAAGCCAACCCGGCTGACCAACGGCAAGGTAGTACCTGCCATGGCAGGATGGCAGTTCTATAACCACAACGGCCTGATGGACATCAAAGGCAACGTATCGGGCCATTCGGCTTTCCTGAGTCGATTTACGGACGCCTCGGAGCTAGTGTGCGTTACCCTACTGGCCAATAAAGAGGGGGTAGACCTGACAAATCTGGGACGCCGTATCGCAGCCGCTTTCGACAGTGATAAGATGGGTACGGGAGCCAACGACAACCTGCTCTATACTTATGAAAGCCAGTTCAGCGTGCCCGAAACCATGACGCGCATCGAGCAGACCCTCCACACGATGGGCGTTCCCGTCTTTGCCAAGTTCGATCACGGGAAAAACGCCGAAGAAGTGGGATTACAACTCCGCCCCAACCAGGTCATCGTTTTCGGTTCACCGAAAGTTGGCACAAAACTGATGCAGGACAACCCGAGTATCTCGATCGAACTTCCGCTGAAGATCTCCGTTTGGGAGGACAAGAACGGAAGCGTATGGGCCACTTTCCCACAGATGAGGACGATGGCGGCCGAATACGGGCTGGAAGCCGAACCGGTAATCGGAAAGATGCAAGAACTACTGGAGAAAATCGTAATTAAAGGGGCAAGCGTATACTAACTTCCTACTGTAGGGATAAACGCTTTTCCTGCAGAAAATTATTTATAAAATATTTGGAAGAAACACACGGGAAAAGTCACAAGCGGCTATAGAACAACGCAGCATGACTTCTCCCGTATTTTTTTACTGTACTCAGGCATGCAAAACAGGTTTCATTCTTTTGAGTAGGTTTGTTTATCCGAAAAGATAATATTTTTGTCTTCCGGGAACAATCGTTGAGAAATAAAACAACCGACATTTTGCGTTCAGTGAACATCTGATACGGAACAGGCGGACTGAAACGGACCTCCGGAGGGTATGTACCCCACCTGGAATCCACATCAGTCCGCCTGTTCTACATTTATCTGTATATCCGTATTCTTAACTCGCTATTGCGAGAAACGGAATGACCGTTATTATCCTTTTTCTTTCAGGATCACATCGTGTGCACCACCCTCTACGATACTTGTGGATGAAACCAGCGTGATCTTGGCATTTTGTTGCAAATCGGGAATGGTAACAGCACCGCAACTGCACATCGTAGCCTTGATCTTACTCAGAGTGGCCGCCAGGTTGTCTTTCATCTTGCCGGCATAAGGCACGTAACTGTCTACACCTTCTTCAAACTTAAGCGATTCAAGTTCCACCCATATCGTAAACGTTGCCAGTTCTGGGCACGATTTGAACCTTCGCCCCAATACTCTTTCACGTAGTTGTTCTTGATGCAGAGTTTCTTGGTAGGCGATTCGTCAAAACGTGCGAAATAACGACCCATCATCAGGAAATCGGCTCCCATGGCAAGGGCAAGCACCATGTGATAGTCGTGCACCAATCCGCCATCACTACAAATAGGTACATAAATACCCGTCCGTGCCTGATATTCGTCGCGGGCACGAGCCACATCTTGCAGGGCAGTCGCCTGTCCACGTCCGATACCTTTCTGCTCACGGGTGATACAGATAGATCCACCTCCGATACCCACCTTCACAAAGTCGGCACCAGCCTCTGCCAGATAGAAGAAACCTTCTTTATCTACCACATTACCGGCACCTACCAGCACTTTATCTCCATATTGTTGCTTGATCCATTGCAGGGTCTCATACTGCCATTCCGAATAACCATCCGAAGAATCGATACAGAGCACATCTACTCCGGCTTCTACCAAGGCAGGGACACGCTCCTGATAGTCACGGGTATTGATACCGGCACCTACCAACAATTTCTTGTCGGGACTCGACACCTCGTTCGGATTCTCCTTGTGGCTGTCGTAGTCCTTGCGGAAAACAAAGTAAGCCAGACGTCCTTCTTTGTCGATAATAGGAAGTGTATTGAGTTTATGATCCCAGATAATCTGGTTGGCCTCGCTCAGTGTCAATCCCACTTCACCCACAATCAGCTTCTCA
>ENA-OQIF01000063-OQIF01000063.1-human-gut-metagenome-genome-assembly--contig:-NODE-63-length-60397-cov-6.513124_pt1 | contig 60397 bp, 53 predicted proteins | sample MGYA00242574_ERZ504738 | MGnify/ENA primary metagenome ERZ504738 (study PRJEB26092, sample SAMD00036437) | human gut metagenome | host: Homo sapiens | study: EMG produced TPA metagenomics assembly of...
GGCAAGGACGCTGACCGGGAACAGAAAAATTTCAGAGCTTAAAATCCTCCGCCATCTCTGCCACGTCCTCCGGGGCGAAATCGCCCAGCGGCAGGATGAGGCGGCTCAGGACCTCGGGCGGGAGGGCGGCAAGCGTTCCGCTCTCGTCCGGTGCGCCGCTCTCGGGGGCGAACAGGTGGCTCGTGCCCTGTGCGTCTGTCTCGATGCGGGCGTAGCGGCCGGAGGCAATATACTGGATGCCCAGCTTGTCGGCGGCAGTGAGCAGGGCCGCGAAGCGGGCGGCTTCGGCATCCTGTCCGGCCAGAGCCTCGGCGTTGAGGGTGACGCACTCCACGTCCAACTTCTTTGCCAGAGCCTTGGCTGCGTCCACGGCGGCGTGTTCTTCGGGGGTGTCAGCCAGCCGGACGACCGCTGCCGCCACGGCAAAGCCCTGCTGCTGCAGGATGCGGACGGCCACGCCGCTGCGCACACTGCCGCTCAGCCCCATCAGGACCCGGTCCTGTTCTTCGTAGGTGTCAAACCCGTTCCCGGGCAGAAAAGCATCGTTCATCGTCCCTGTCTCCCGCCATGTGCCTGGCTCTGGGCGACCGCAAGCTGGTCGCAGCGTTCGTTCTCCGGGTGGCCTGCGTGGCCTTTGACCCAGACGTAGGTGAGCTTGTGGCGGGCCTCCTGCTCCAGGGCCTGCTCCCAGAGGTCGGGGTTCAGGGCAGGGGAGCCGTCGGACTTTTTCCAGCCCCGGCGCTTCCAGCCCCTGGCCCAGCCTTTTTCCAGCCCGTTGATGACGTACTGGCTGTCGGAGCACAGCCGCACCTCGCAGGGCTCCTTGAGCTGGCGCAGCGCCTCGATGAAGGCCGTCAGCTCCATCCGGTTGTTGGTGGTGGAGGCGTCGCCGCCGCTGAGCTCCTTTTCGTAGACCTTGCCGTTAAAGCGGTAGCGCAGCACCGCGCCCCAGCCGCCGGGGCCGGGGTTGCCGCTGCACGCGCCGTCGGTGTAAACTTCGACCTGTTTCATGCGTCTCTCCTGCATCATGTTTGTAGTACCTATTATTTAGAGCCATTTTGGCCCGTCTGTCAAGGGGCAGGGCATAATTTGCCACCGCCCGGCCCAAGCTTGGAATTGACAAAAGAGGCGAGAAATACTATACTTGTTGCAACGAAATGCGTATAGGGGCGCGCCGTGGGTGCGCTCACAGCGTTCCTGCCGAAGCGCCGCGGTCGCATCGAACAGATGGACTGGATGGGCAAGAGGCTTCCTGCAGAACCAACAGCGTGGCATAAAAATAACGCTGATAAAATGATTTCTATACGATGCATCCGACGGAAGCAGATGCGTTTTTATGCTTCCCTTAATGCAGGGCAGGCTGTCTTCCGGGGCAGACCTGTGCTTTGCTGATTGAATTTTTGGAGGTTTTCGATGGCACAGACAAAAGAACAGAACCACGCTCCCGCTGCGGCCAATGCGTCCGGCGAAAAGCGCCCCCGCACTTCCCGCCGCCCCCACTACACCCGCCGGCCCCGCCGCCCCCAGCAGCCCAAAGAGGCTGCAACGCCCATCCATATCTATCCGCTGGGCGGCCTCGGCGAAGTGGGCAAGAACATGACGGTCTACGAGTGCTGCGGCGATATGATCATCGTGGACTGCGGCCTCGTCTTCCCGGATAACGATATGTTCGGCGTCGATATGGTCATCCCCGACTTCACCTTTGTGGTGCAGAATAAGGATAAGATCAAGGGCCTGCTCATCACCCACGGCCATGAGGACCACATCGGCAGCATCCCCTATCTGCTGCAGAAGTTCGATCTGCCCATCTACGGCACCCGCCTGACCTGCGGCCTCATCCGCAATAAGCTGGAGGAGTTCGGCCTTGCAGGCAAGACCAAGTTCGTGGAGATCACCCCCCGCCAGAAGCTCAAGCTGGGCTGCTTCACCGTGGAGCCCATCCATGTGAACCACTCCATCCCGGACGCGGTGGCTTTCGCCATCGACAGCCCGGCCGGCACCATCATCCAGACCGGCGACTTCAAGATCGACTACACCCCGCTGGCCTGCGGCCCCACCGACCTTGCCACTCTGTCTGAGTACGGCCAGAAGGGCGTGCTGGCTCTGCTGAGCGACTCCACCAACGCGGAGCGTCCCGGCTTCACCGCCACCGAGCAGAAGGTGGCCGACGGTGTCCGCAGCCTGTTTGCCCGGGCGCAGAACAAGCGCATCATTATTGCGACCTTCGCGTCCAACATCTACCGTGTCCAGCAGATCATCGACCTCGCCGTGGAGGATGGCCGCAAGGTGGCCTTCAGCGGACGCAGCATGGTCAACAATACCGCCATGGCTCAGGAGCTGGGCTATATGCACATCCCGGAAGGCACCCTCATCAGCATCGATGAGATCAACCAGTATCCGCCGGAGCAGGTGGTGCTGGTGACCACCGGCAGTCAGGGCGAGCCTCTGAGCGCCCTGAGCCGGATGGCTTCCTGCAGCCACCGTCAGGTGCGCGTCGGCCCCGGCGACTTCATCATCATCTCGGCCAAGCCCATCCCCGGCAACGAGAAGAGCGTGACCAAGATCGTCAACGGTCTGCTCCTGCTGGGCGCAGAGGTCATCTATGAGGGGATGTACGACGTCCACGTCTCCGGCCACGCCTGTCAGGAAGAGCAGAAGCTGATGCTCACCCTGACCAGACCCAAGTATTTCCTGCCCGTCCACGGCGAATATAAGCAGCTGAAAAAGCACGCCATCACGGCGGCAAGCCTCGGCATCCCCACCAGCAACATCCTCATTGCCGAGAACGGCTCCAACATCATCCTCAGCCAGGACGAGATGAAGCTGGGCGAGCCGGTGACGGCGGGCGCTGTCATGGTGGACGGCCTCGGCGTGGGCGATGTGGGCAACGTCGTCCTGCGGGACCGCAAGCATCTGTCTGAGGACGGCCTCGTCATCATCGTGGCCACCGTGGACAGCAAGACCGGCAAAGTTCTGGCCGGCCCCGACCTCGTGAGCCGCGGCTTCGTCTATGTGCGGGAGAACGAGAGCCTGATGGACGGCGCCCAGAGCATCGTGGAGACGGCTCTTGACCGCTGCGTGGACGAGCACGTCCGCGACTGGAACAGCGTCAAGACCCGGGTGCGCGAGGCCCTGAGCAGCTATATCTACCGCCGCACCAAGCGCAGCCCCATGATCCTCCCCATCCTGATGGAGGTCTGAGTCTGCCCGCAGGAGGCATAACACTTCATGAAACAAAAACCAAGATGGACTCTTGAAATGCTGACCGCCGCGCTGGCGGTGCTCTGCGCCCTGCTGGTGCTGGTGCTTCTGGTGCAGCGCCCGGCCATCTGGCCTGTGCTGGTGGTGCTGGCGGTGCTGTGGTTCGCCCTGTTCGGAGTGTTCCGCTACCGGGTGCGCAGCTGGGTGGCCCGCTGGGTCTGCGGCGGCAGCTTCGAAAAATCGAAGACGCAGTTCAGCCTCGAGCCGCTGAGCCAGCCCGCCGCCCTCCTTTCGGGGGAGACGGTGCTGTGGTACAACACCGAGTTCCGCACCCGTCTGATGAAGGGCGAGGCCCTTCTGGTCCCCCGGGTGCAGAAAGTGCTGCCCGGCCTCGACCTGCAGGAGGCACGCAAGGTCAGCGGCCAGCTGCTCAATCTGGCCGACGGAGTGTGGAGCGCTCACAGCTCCACCGTCCCCGGCGAGGCCGAGAGCATGACCCTTCTTGTCCTGAATGAGGAAACGGCCCTCCGCAAGGTGGAGGCCGAATATAAGGCCAGCCGCCCGGGCTATCTGGTCTTCCTCGTGGACGGCTACGACGACGTGTTCAGCGATATGCTGGACAGCGAGCGCGCCCGCCTGCTGGAAGGCATCAACCGGGTGCTGGAAGATATGATAGGCCGCGGCACGGGCTTTCTGCGCCGGGTGGCCAGCGGCCGCTACATCGCTGTGGTGGAAGAGCGCCAGCTGGAGCAGTTCGCCAAGCGCGGCTACGACGTGCTGGACAAGATCCGCGCCCTCGACCCCAGCGTGAACCTCTCCATCTCCATCGGCGTCGGACGCGGGGCCAAGACCCTGCGGGAGGCTCAGGACATGGCCGTTCAGGCGCTGGATATGGCGCAGGGGCGCGGCGGCGACCAGGCCGCCGAGATGACCCCGGACGGCTTTACCTTCTACGGCGGCGTCAGCCACGGCGTGGAAAAGCGCAGCAAGGTGCGCAGCCGCATCGTGGCCGACCAGCTGGTCAGGCTCATCAAAGAGGCGGACCATGTGGTCATCATGGGCCACCGAATGAGCGATCTGGACGCCATCGGCTCGGCCGAGGGCGTGCTGCGCATCTGCAAGATCTGCGATGTGCCGGCAGTCATCGCCGTGCGCCGTGACGCCACTTTGGCGGGCAGCCTCATCAACGCCCTCATCGCGGCAGGGCAGGAGGACGACTTCATCGACCCCAAGGGCGCTCTGCCCATCATTTCCCAGAGAACGCTCTGTATCGTCGTGGATACATACCAGCTGGGTCTGGTGGAGAGCCGCGAGATACTGGAAAAATGCGGCAAGGTGGCCGTCATCGACCACCACCGCAAGGGCGTCGGCTTCATCGAAAAAGCCGACCTCGTCTGCCACGAGCCCTATGCATCCTCGGCCAGTGAGCTGGTCACGGAGTTCCTGCAGTATGTGGGCGACCGGGACGACAAGCCCAACCGCATCGAGGCCGAGGGACTGCTCTCCGGCATCATGCTGGACACCCGTGACTTCACCCTCCACACCGGCGTGCGCACCTTCGAGGCCGCTGCGGCCCTCCGCCGCTACGGCGCGGAGACGGAGCACGTGCGTCAGCTCTTTGACGTGAGCATGGTGGAGTACACCACCAAGGCCACGCTGGTATCGGAAGCCCAGATGTACCGGGGCTGCGCCATCACCGTCAGCGGCGAGGTGGCCCCCGAGGCCCGGGTGGCCATCGCTCAGGCGGCCAACGACCTGCTGACCATCCAGAACGTGGAGGCCAGCTTCGTGGCCGTGCAGGTGGGCGGCGGTGTCAACATCTCGGCCCGCAGCCTCGGCGCGGTGAATGTGCAGGTCATCATGGAGTCTCTGGGCGGCGGCGGTCATCAGACCATGGCAGCGGCCCAGCTCAAGCATATCACCCCGGAGGCGGTCCGCAGCCGCATCCAGACGGCCATCGACCAGTACCGGGAGGCCCAGAAAAAGAGCGGCCTCGAGTCGGAATCCGAACAGAAGAAAAAGGATAAACAGTGATGAAACAGTACGATTATCTTATCGTTGGCGCCGGCCTGTACGGCGCGGTATTTGCCCATGAGGCCAAGAAGGCCGGCAGGCGCTGCCTCGTCATCGACAAGCGCGCTCATATCGCAGGCAACATCTACACCGAAGAGGTGGAGGGCATCAACGTCCACCGCTACGGCGCCCACATCTTCCACACCAACAACAAGGCTGTGTGGCAGTACGTCAACCAGTTCGCGGAGTTCAACCGCTACACCAACAGCCCTGTCGCTAACTATCACGGCGAGATCTACAACCTGCCCTTCAATATGAACACCTTCAACAGGATGTGGGGCGTCGTGACCCCCGCCGAGGCGAAGGCGAAGATCGAGCAGCAGCGCGCCGAGGCCGGCATCACGGAGCCGAAGAACCTCGAGGAGCAGGCCATCAGCCTGGTCGGCACCGACATCTACGAAAAGCTCATCAAGGGCTACACCGGCAAGCAGTGGGGCCGCCCCTGCACCGAGCTGCCCGCTTTCATCATCAAGCGCCTGCCCGTCCGCTTCACCTACGACGACAACTACTTCAACGCCCTGTATCAGGGCATCCCGGGCGGCGGCTATACTGCCATGGTGGAGAAGATGCTGGACGGTGTGGAAGTGCGTCTGGGCGTGGACTATCTGGCCGAGAAGGCAGAGCTGGACAAGCTGGCCGACAGGGTCGTCTACACCGGCCCGGTGGACGCCTACTTCGGCTACAAGCTGGGCGCATTGCAGTACCGCAGCGTCCGCTTTGAGACGGAGACGCTGGACACCGACAACTATCAGGGCAACGCCGTCGTCAACTACACCGACGCCGAGACGCCCTACACCCGCATCATCGAGCACAAGCACTTTGAGTTCGGCACCCAGCCCAAGACCGTCATCAGCCGCGAGTACAGCGCCGAGTGGAAGCCCGGCGATGAGCCCTACTACCCGGTGAACGACGAGAAGAACGGCGCGCTCTACGCCGAGTACAGGAAGCTGGCCGACGCCGAGCCGGGGGTCATCTTCGGCGGACGTCTGGGCGAGTACAAGTACTACGACATGGATAAGGTCATCGAGGCGGCGCTGGACGTCGTGGGCAGGGAGCTGGCGTAAGCGTTGACGTAACAGCCCGATTGCTGTATACTAACCATAGAAATCCACCGGTTTTCCGGTGAGAAGTGAGGGATACTATCATGAAAGTGATTCTGAAGCAGGACGTCAAGGGCATCGGCAAGAAGGACGAGATCCACGAGGTCTCCGACGGCTACGCCCGCAACTTTCTGTTCCCGCGCAAGCTGGCCGCTGTGGCCGACGCCAGCGCGGTGAATATCGCCCGGGGCAAGGAGGCCGCTGCCGACTTCCACGAGGCTGAGAACGTGGCCGCCGCTCAGGCTGTGGCCGCGAAGCTCGAGGGCAAGACCGTGGTCATCAAGGCCAAGGGCGGTGCCTCCGGCCGTCTGCACGGCAAGGTCACCGGCAAGGAAGTCGCTGAGGCTCTGGCCCAGCTGGCCGGTTCTCCCATCGACAAGAAGAAGATCGAGCTGGAGACCAAGGACATCAAGGACGCGGGCGTCTTCAACGGCAAAGTCCGCCTCCATGTCGGTGTCGTGGCTTCCTTCAAGGTCCAGGTAGAAGTGGAGCAGGCCTGATTTGACCGCTATCTGCGCCCCCTCTCGGCAGGGGGCGCTTTTTGGCTTTACGGCATTTATATAAATAAAGCAGAAGGATAACGACCATGCCGAACGAACGACATTATAACGAACTCAACCTCGAGAGCGTGGGCATCAACCTGCCCTACAATATGCAGGCAGAGCAGAGCGTGCTGGGCGCGGTGCTGCTGAAACCCGAGACCCTGACCGACCTCGTCGAGATCATCCGGCCCGAGATGTTCTACACCCGGCAGAACGCTCAGATCTACTCCGAGATGCTCCGCCTCTTTACCAGCGACCAGACCATCGACTTCGTCACCCTGCTGGACGCCGTCATCTCGGACGGCGTGTTTCCCAGCGCCGACGAGGCGAAAGTCTACCTGACCGGCCTCGCCGAGACGGTCCCCAGCATCTCCAACGTCAAGGCGTATGCCCAGATCGTGCAGGAAAAGTATCTGGTGCGCCAGCTGATGGGTGTCGCAAAGGACATTTTGCAGGACGCGGGCGACGAGCCCGACGCCGATCTGCTGCTGGAAAACGCCGAGCAGCGCATCTATGAGATCCGCTCCGGCCGCGATTCCAGCGCCCTGACGCCCCTTTCTTCCAGCATGGTGGAGACGCTGACAAATCTGCAAAAGATCAGCGGCCCCGACGCCGACAAGTATAAGGGCATCCCCACCGGCTTCCGGCTGCTGGACACCGTCCTCACCGGCCTTGGCCGCGGCGATCTCATCATCCTCGCTGCCCGCCCCGGTATGGGCAAGACCAGCTTCGCGCTGAACATCGCTACCCGCGTGGCCATGCAGCAGAAGGTGCCGGTGGCCATCTTCAGCCTCGAAATGACGAAGGAGCAGCTGACCAACCGCATCCTCTCCGCTGAAGCGGGCATCGACAGTCAGGCGTTCCGCACCGGTGCGCTCCGGGCCGAGGACTGGGAGTATCTGGCCCTCGCCACCGAAAAGCTCCACGACGCACCGATCTATATGGACGACACCTCGGGCATCACCATCACCGAGATGAAGGCGAAGATCCGCCGGGTCAATCAGGACCCCGCCCGCCCCAACGTGGGCCTCATCGTCATCGACTATCTGCAGCTGATGACCAGCGGCCAGCGCAGCGAGAACCGCGTGCAGGAGATCAGCTCCATCACCCGAAACCTCAAGATCATGGCCAAAGAGATGAACGTGCCCATCATCGCTCTGAGCCAGCTGTCCCGTGCGGTGGAAAAGCAGGGCAACAACTCCAGCCACCGCCCCCAGCTGTCCGACCTGCGCGACTCCGGCTCCATCGAGCAGGACGCCGACTGCGTCCTCTTCCTCTACCGCGACTCCTACTACGCCAGCCAGAACCCCGACGGCGCGGAGGTGGACGCCGACACCGCCGAGTGCATCGTGGCAAAGAACCGTCACGGCGAGACCAGCACAGTGCCGCTGGGCTGGGACGGCGCCCACACCCGCTTTATGGATGTGGACTTCAAACGCTGATGAACTACGAAGAGATCTTACAGACGGTGCGCGGCTTCTGCGCCCGGGAAAAGCTGCTGGACGGCAAAAAGCATCTCGCGCTGGCTGTTTCGGGCGGGGCCGACAGCATGGCCCTGCTCTGCCTCATCCGCCCGCTGGCCGGGGAAAGGGGCATCGCCCTCACGGTCTGCCACGTCAACCACGGCCTGCGGGGGGAGACGGCGGACCGGGACGAAGCCTTCGTCCGGGAGGTCTGCGCCCGGCTGGGCCTGCCGCTGCGGGTGTTCCATGCCGCTGAGCTGGAAGCCGAGGCAGGAAAGCCCCGGGCGGGGGAGGACTGGGCGCGCCGCCTGCGGTATGCCTGCTTTGAGCGGGTGCTGGCCGACGGGATAGATGCCGTCGCAACTGCCCATACTGGGAGTGACCAGGCCGAGACGCTGCTGTTCCGGCTGGCCAGAGGCACCGGCCTCCACGGCGCGGCGGGCATCCGGCCCAGCCGCCCGGGCTATCTGCGGCCTCTGCTCTGCCTGACGAGGGCCGACACCGAGGCCGTCTGCCGCGCCTGCGGCGAAGGCTGGGTCACCGACGAGACCAACGACGCCGACGACTACGCCCGCAACCGTCTGCGCCACGGCGCACTGCCCGCCCTCTGCGGGGTCAACAGCGCCGCCGAGCGCAATCTGGCCCGCTTCTGTGAGAAAGCCGCCAAGGCGGACGAATACTTCGCCCGGCAGGCGGATGCGCTGCTGGCTTCGGCCCGGGCAGCGGACGCAAAAAGCCTGCCCGGCGGGGCGGGATACGCCCTGCGCAGCGGCCAGCCCGTGTGGATGTCAGAGCCTTTGCGGCAGACTGACCCGCTCATCCTCGACATGGCCCTCCACAGCCTTGTGGAGCCGGTGCGGGACGCGGAGGAAAAATATATCCGCCTGCTGGCCGACCTCGTGGAAAAGGGCAGCGGCGCGGTGCAGCTCACCGACGCCGTCCGCTTCTGCGCCCGGGACGGCGTGCTCTGGCGGGAGGAAGCCGATAAAAACACCCGCCGGCAGGGCGAAAAAGCGGACGGTCCGAAATTTGAAGTATCCCTGCCGGAGGGCGGCGATTATCCGCTGCCCGGCGGCAGAACGCTGCATATCCGGGTGGTATCGGCCTGTTTTGAAGAAAAACACAGGGTGTTCATAAAAAAGACTTAAAAATCAGGCAGATTATGCTAAAATAAACTCGATATGTCCTGTTCTGCGGCTGCGCTGCCGTCAGCCCGGCGACCGCTTCCGTCCGTCCGGGCGGGGGTAGACCGGGAGCTGCGCAAATGGATGAACGAGGCGGGCATCCCGCCCCGGGAACGGGACACGCTGCCGCTGCTGGCGGCAGGCAGACAGGTGCTGTGGGTCTGCGGAGAGGGCTTTGCCGATGGGCTGGCCCCCGGGCCGGACACCGGGCAGCTGCTGCAGGTGGAACTAGAAAATTTTGGAGGAATCGAATCATGAGCATGCATGACGATATTTTGAAGGTCCTCGTTTCGGAAGAGGAGCTGAAAGCGAAGGTGGCTGAGCTGGGCGCTCAGATCAGCAAAGACTATGAGGGCAAAAACCTCGTCCTCGTCTCCATCCTCAAGGGCTCGGTGGTCTTTATGGCCGACCTGATGCGCGCCGTGAGCATCCCGTGCAGCATCGACTTCATGGTGGTGTCCAGCTACGGCGGCGGCAACACCACCAGCACCGGCCTCGTCAAGATCATCAAGGATCTGGACGGCGACCTCTCCGGCAAGGACGTGCTCATCGTGGAGGACATCCTCGACACCGGCATCACCCTGTCGAACCTCGTGCCGATGCTCAAGATGCGCAACCCGAACTCGGTGAAGATCTGCACCATCCTCGACAAGCCCAGCCGCCGCAAGGCCGACATCGCCCCGGACTACGAGGGCTTCGCGGTGCCGGACGAGTTCGTGGTGGGCTACGGCCTCGACTACGACGAGAAGTACCGCAACCTGCCCTACATCGGCGTACTCAAACCCAGCGTCTACGAAAAGTAAGAAATAAAACCAGAACTGGAGTTGATCCTTTTGCAATCGAAGAGACCTCGTATCAATCCGCTCATCCTCGCACTGGCGCTGGCCGCCGTGCTGATGGTCTGGTCGGTGACGGGCAGCGGGTCGGGCAGCACCGGCGGCTCGACCATGAGCTACTCCACCGTCGTCCATTACTTTGAGCACAATCAGGTCACGTCCTTCACGCTGGACCGCAACACCAGCGTCATCACCCTGAACCTGAAGGAAGGCGACCTGCCCCTGCCGGACGTCTCCTCCACCCAGAGCACGGTGCAGTCTACCGGCGGTCTGCTGAGCGGGATGTTCTCCTCCTCGTCGGAGTCCACCGGCGCAGTGCAGGAGGACGACGGCACCGTCACCGTCCGCTATAAACTGCCCTATGCCTACGTTTTCATTGAGAACGTGGACAAGTATATCGAGTCCTACGACGCGGCGAACCCCGACGCGCCCATGACCTACGACTACACCTCTCTCAAGGAGACCATCCCCTGGATGGAGATCATCTTCTATCTGGGGATGCTGGGCTGCACCGGCTTTTTGCTGTTCTCGATGATGCGGGGCGGCGTCGGCGGTGGCGGCGGCATCATGAATGTCGGCAAAGCTAAGGTCAAGGACGAGCACGAGAACAAGAAGACCGCCACCTTTGCCGATGTGGCCGGTGAAGACGAAGAGAAGGAAGAGCTGAAAGAGGTCGTGGAGTTCCTCAAGAGCCCCGACAAGTTCAACTCTCTGGGCGCACGCATCCCTCACGGCGTGCTGCTCGTCGGCCCTCCGGGTACCGGCAAGACCCTGCTGGCCCGCGCCTGTGCCGGTGAGGCCGGCGTGCCGTTCTACTCCATCTCCGGCTCTGACTTCGTCGAGATGTACGTCGGCGTCGGCGCATCCCGTGTGCGCGACCTCTTCGACAAGGCAAAAAAGACCATGCCCTGCATCATCTTCATTGATGAGATCGATGCTGTGGGCCGTCAGCGCGGTGCCGGTCTCGGCGGCGGTCACGACGAGCGCGAGCAGACCCTGAACCAGCTGCTGGTCGAGATGGACGGCTTCGAGGCCAACGACGGCGTCATCGTCATGGCGGCCACCAACCGTGCCGACATCCTCGATAAGGCCCTGCTCCGCCCGGGCCGCTTCGACCGTCAGGTCTACGTCGGCCTGCCCGACGTCAAGGGCCGCGAGGAGATCCTGAAGGTCCACACCAAGAACAAGCCCCTCGCCCCGGATGTCTCCCTCAAGGTCATCGCACAGCGCACCGCAGGCTTTGCGGGCGCTGACCTCGAGAACCTCGTCAACGAGGCCGCTCTGCTGGCTGCCCGCCGCAGCCGCAAGGCCATCACGATGGAGGACATCGAAGAGGCTTCCATGAAGGTCATGGCCGGCCCCGAGAAGAAGAGCCGGGTCGTCACCCCCGAAGAGAAAAAGCTCACCGCCTACCACGAGGCGGGCCACGCCGTGGCGGGCTTCTACTGCAAGCACCACCCCCGTGTGCATGAGATCACCATCATCCCCCGCGGTCAGGCCGGCGGCTACACCATGTATCTGCCCGAGAAAGACCGCAGCTACGTCACCAAGGGCGAGATGTTCGAGGACATCGTGTCCAGTCTGGGCGGCCGCGTAGCCGAGCAGCTTATCCTGGACGACATCTCCACCGGTGCGTCCAACGACCTGCAGCAGGCGACGAACATCGCCCGCCAGATGATCACCAAGTACGGCTTCTCCGAGCGCCTTGGCCCTGTGGTCTACGGCACCTCTCAGGAGGAGACCTTCCTGGGCCGCGACCTCGGTCAGGGCAAGGGCTACAGCGAGACCACCGCTGCGGAGATCGACAGCGAGATGCGGGACATCATCGACGAGGCCTACGAGACCTGCCGCCGCACCCTGACGGAGCATATCGACCAGCTCCATGCGCTGGCACAGGCCCTGATGGAGCGCGAGAAGCTGAACGAGAAGGAGTTCAACGCCGTGATGGCAGGCGAGACCCTGCCCCCGCGTGAGGACCCCGACGCAAAGCCCACCGAGGCTCAGCCCGCTGTCCAGCCTGTGGAACAGGCCGAGACCGCAGAGGCTGCGGAGCCTGCCGAAGCTGCTGAGGCAGTGGATGCCACCCCGCAGGAAGCCCCGGCCCCCGAAACGCCGGACGAAGGCGAAGCCAACCAGTAAACCAAGAGAAAGGGGAGAGTGTTGTGGAGGAAAATTTTGAACCGGTCGCGCGGACACGGGCCAACTATTACACCCCGGGCAGCCCGGTGCAGTTCGTCTGCGTGGAGCTGCTCAAGGGCGAAGTCAGCGGCGAACACGCGGTCTGTCTGACCTTTAAGAACATTTCCCGCGTGACCCTGACGGCACTGGAGATCCACTTCAAGTGCAAGGGCGTGGACGGCGTCATCCTCTGTGAGGACGAGTTCGAGTACCGTGACCTTACCGCAAAGCCCGGCGAGAGCTTCGGCATGGACGATGCCGTCTTTGTCACCCAGAAGGCCATCACCAGCGTGGACGTCACCCTGCGCAATGTCTACAGCGGCAGGAAGGTCGTCCACCTCGAGAGCATCAAGCGGGTGCGCCTGCCGGCCCCCCGCCGCCTGAGCGTCGAGATGCAGAAGGCCCTCGAAGCCCGGATGAACCGCACCGGCATGAAGTTCATGCCCCAGGTCTTCGAGAACGGCTGGTACTGCGCCTGCGGTGCCTTCCACCCGAAGGAAGAGGACACCGTCTACTGCTCCGAGTGCGGCAGCGACCGCATCCTTTTGCAGAACGCGCTGAACACCCTGCTGCAGCCGGAAGCCCCGGTGCGCCAGCCCGAGCCGCAGCCTGCGGCCCAGCCGGTACGCCCCGCCGCGCCTGCGGAGGAGCCCACCCGCATCGTGGGTGCGGCGCAGGAGGAAGCCACCCGTATCATCCCGCCCCGGGCGGCGGAGCCTGCGCCCGGCTATGCGCCTGCCGCTGAGATGGACGCGACCCGCGTGGTGTCCCGCGCCCCGGAGCAGGAGGCGACCCGCGTCCTGCCCCGCCAGCCGGAGCCGGTGCGCCCGGCCAAGTCCTTTGCGCCGGACGAAGAGGTGGAGAAGTACGGCACCCGTGTGGTACCCTCGACTCCCGCCGCCGCGCCGTCCCGCCTGCAGGCAAGGCCGCTGGACGAGGAGGACGACTGCGAAGAGGAAGACCCCCGCGACAGCATCGCTGAGACGCTCATCCGCTGGGTGCCGCCCATCACCGCCATCGTGTGTGCGGGCATCGCCCTGTGCGGCTTCGTGTATTCTCAGTTCATGATGTAAAATAGGATGTACGGCGGAGGAGGCAGAGGCTTCCTCCGCTGTTTTGCTTGCGAAAAGGCTCTCCCTTTGGGAGAGCTGGCGCGGAGCGCCTGAGAGGGCAAGGATGTTCGCCGGGAGGCTTGGGCGCAGCGACAGCATCGCCTTGACCGAGGGGCTGCTTGTCGAGAGAGTTGAAAACTAGGAGAATTGTTATGTCAGAAGAATATCTGCAGGCCGCGTTCGAGATCAAAGCCGCCTGCGACGACATCAGCCGGAAGCTGCTGCGCTGGCACTGGGAGGAAAAGCCCGGCGCTCACAGCGTGGACGCCCTGCTGAAGCATCTGGCCCAGCGCCAGAAGGAGAGCCCCGACTACTACGAGCGCCTGCCGGAGCTGAATGGCCGTACCGGCTGGCAGCAGCTGGATACCACTCTCTGTATGCGTGTCCTGCTGGACCCGGAAAAGGACGCCGCCCGGCCCCTCGACCTGCTGGGCAGTACGCCCCACCCGGCAGCGGCCCGCCGCGCCTGCAACGCGGTGCGGATGGCCCGCAACGAGGCCGCCCACGCCTCCGACAGGACCGCAGCCGCACAGGCGGCGATCCGGTTCAACGAGGCCGTGGAGGAGCTGGAAGCGGGCTATGAGGGAACGGCCCTGACCACCGGCGACCTCGAGAAGTATTACCGGATGGCGGAGGACTTTCTGTCCCGCTGCGGCGCGTCGGAGACCATCGAGCCTCAGAAGAAGGCTGAGGACGAAGCGCCCCGCCGTCAGAAGTCCCAGAAAAGCGGCAGCACATCCCGCAAGCGCCAGAGCGGCGGAAGCCGCACGACCTCGAAGGGGACATCCGGCCGCAGCCGGAACGCTTCCGGCCGGAACAGCCGCAGCCGCCAGAATATGCAGACCACGGCCCGCCGCAAGAAGCGTCAGCGCACCCAGAGCCGCGCTCTCACCGTGGTGCTGCTGGCCGTCGTCCTGCTGGGCCTGCTGGTCCGGGCCTGGACGATGGGGCTGATGAAGTGATACGCTCTACTGAGGTAGATTATGTGATAAAGTTTCAAATTAAAGACATACTTACGTTGTAAAATGAACTTTATCAACTTGATAAAGTTCCCCCTATTGATAAAGTTCGAACTTTATCAGCTCACCCGAAGTTTATCACCTTGATAAAGTTTGATTTTGGACGTTGTGCCGATGCTATTTTGGAACTTTATCAGATAACGCGCGGGTCTCAGAGAAAGTTCTCCGCAGTCCGACCTCTCCGTCAGCGCTGACGCGGCCAAAACTGCATACAATAGCCCTATAACCGTTTATATGGGAAAGGAAACAGGCAATGGAGCTGAATTTTTATACCCTCTGCGTCCTCTATCTGGTCTACTCGTTCCTCGGCTGGGTAGCCGAGACGGTGGTGGCGACCATCAAGGGCCGCGCCTTCGTCAACCGCGGCGTGGCGTCCGGCCCGTTCTGCTTCGTCTACGGCACGGCGGCTGTGCTGATGGCGGTGGGCTTTGCCGACCTGCGCTCGACGCCGGTGGCCCTCTTCCTCGGCTGTGCGGCCAACGCCACCGTGGTGGAGTGGGTGACGGCCAAGCTGCTCGAGAGGATGCACCGCCGCCGCTGGTGGGACTACTCGGATAAAAAGTTCAATCTGGACGGCTACGTCTGCCTGCAGTACTCGGTGCTCTGGGGCCTGCTGGGCATGGCAAGCGTGCTGTGGGGCAACGTCCTGCTGCTGCGGCTCTGCGCCCTGCTGCCGGGCTGGCTGCTGCATGTCGGCGTCTGGGCGGCGATGACGGTGGCCGTCCTCGACCAGCTGGGCACAGCGCTGGCCGTCAACCGGTACGCCGCCAGCCATCCGAGGCTGGAACAGCTCAATCTCGAGCTGGAAAAGCACTCGGACAAGCTGCGTCAGCGGCTCATCGCCCATGTGGAAAAGCGTATCCAGCGGGCTTACCCGACCATCGTCCAGCCCGAGCCGGCTGCTCAGAAAGAAAAGGCCCTGAGCTTCGGCGACCTCGTCCGGCTCTTCGTCATCGGGGCTTTCCTCGGCGACGTGGTGGAGACGCTGTTCTGCCGGGTGACGGCGGGCGTCTGGATGAGCCGCTCGAGCCTCGTGTGGGGACCCTTCAGCGTGGTGTGGGGTCTGGCGCTGGTCATGGCGGCGGTCCTGCTGCGGGGCAGCGAGGAGCGGAGCGACCGCTCCATCTTCCTGTTCGGCTTCGTGATGGGCGGCGCGTATGAGTATATCTGCAGCGCCGTGGGTGAGCTGCTGTTCGGCGTCATCTTCTGGGACTACAGCGGCTTCAAGTTCAATCTGGGAGGCCGTGTCAACCTGCTCTACTGCTTCTTCTGGGGCATCGCGGCGGTGGTCTGGATCCGGTACGGCTACCCCCTCGTCGCAAGGCTGATGGCAAACCTGAAAAAGCACATCCTGCCCTGGATGACCGTGGTGCTGACGGTGTTCATGGCCGTGAACATGGGGCTTTCGGCACTGGCGCTGGCCCGTTACGACGCCCGCACCAGCGGCATCGCCCCGGCGAACCGGCTGGACGTCTTCCTCGACGAACACTTTGATAACGCCCGGATGGAGCGGGTGTACCCCAACGCCAAAAAACCGGCTGACCCGGCAGCCATAAACGCAAAAAAGCACTGCACCCGCCCGCTTTTGGGGAGTGCAGTGCTTTTGGTTTGTTCAGCCCTTACTGAGCGGCAAAGACCTTTACCTCGTCCTTGTCCATGAAGGCGGCACCGGCAAAGCCTGCTGCTTCCAGCTGGCCCAGCTGCTTGCCCAGCTTCTTGCCCTGAGGCAGGACGGTGACGTTGTAGGTATCGCGCAGGGCAGCGGCCCTGCTCAGGACGGCGGTGAAGTCGGCGTCCTTGCCGTAGAGCAGTGCGATCTTCTGCTTTGCGCCGGGGATCTGATAGCCCTGCTCGAGCAGGATGCCGCAGACGCGCTCGAAGCCGATGGAGAAGCCGACTGCCGGCACCTGAGTGCCGAGGAACTTGCCCACCATGTTGTCATAGCGGCCGCCGCCGGCGACTGCGCCGCTGAACTGCGGGCAGGTGATCTCAAACACCATGCCGGTGTAGTAGCCCTGACCGCGCACGAGGCTGGGGCAGTAGGCCACCTGATAGCGGCCTGCGGCCATGGCGTTGGCGGCAGCGAGGACGTACTTGAGGTCGTCGGCGATGGCGGGGTCTGCGCAGCGGGCGGCCACGGCGTCCAGCGTCACCTCACCGGCGGCGATGAAGTCGGCCAGTGCGTTGACCGCGCTCTCGGGCAGCTGCTTCTCGAGAAGCTCGGTCTTCACGCCGTCGGCACCGATCTTATCCATCTTGTCGAAGGTGATGCAGACGGAATCCAGCGTGTCGGCGGCAAAGCCCATGCTCTCCAGCATCCCGCGGAGGATGCGGCGGTCGTTGATGTTGACGGTAAAGCCGTCGAAGCCGATGCCCAGCAGGGCGCGGGTGGTCACGTCGATGAGCTCGACCTCGGCGTTGGGGCTCTCGTCACCCAGAATGTCGATGTCGCACTGGACGAACTCGCGCAGACGGCCCTTCTGGGGGCGCTCGGCGCGGAAGACGCGGTCGGTCTGGATGACCTTGAAGGGGTGGGGGAGCTTGTCCTTGTTGGCGGCGTAGAAGCGGCTCAGGGGCAGGGTCAGATCATAGCGCAGGCCCATGTCGGAGAGCTCTTTCGGGTCGCCGGAGTTCAGGGCGGCGGTGAGCTTGTCGCCGCGCTTGAGCACCTTGAAGATGAGGTTCAGGTTGTCGCCGCCGTCGGACTTGTCGAGGTTCTCCATATCCTCCAGCATGGGGGTGGAGATGCGCTCGAAGCCGGATGCGCGGTAAGTCTCGAGAATTTTGCCCTGAATGTAGTCGCGCAGGGTCTGCTCGTTGGGCAGAAGGTCGCGCATACCTTTTAAGGCCTGAGTTTTCATAATAGAGTCCTCTTTCTGTATAGCCCTCTCAGTCGCTGACGCGACAGCTCCCCCAGAGGGGGAGCCACTGGCGTGTCGGCAAGGCCTGTGCGGGACGCACAAGCTCACTTGAACCGGAAACGGAAGTGCCCCGGGGTCAGGGCACACGACAGCGAAACAGGAGAGATGATTTTTGTGATACGCTTTTAATTATAAAGGATACCGTCTTTTTGTCAATCAAAAAGGACACACTATTCTCTGAGGTGATGCATGAAATGCAGAAAACAAGACCCTGGGCCATCCTGGCGGCGGGCGCGGCCATCCAGGTATTGACAGGTCTGCCCGCCGCGTGGGGCGTGTTTCAAAGACCCGTCATGGAGGAATACGGCCTCAGCGAGCAGGGGGCAGGCTATGCCTTCGGAGTGCTCATCGCATTTTTCGGCATCGGGTGCGTCATCGGCGGCTTTCTGCAGGATAAGCAGGGGCCACGCTTTGCGGCTTTGTGGGGGACGGGCCTGCTCTGCGGCGGATTCTTCGCGGCGGCGGCTCTCCCGGCGGAGAAGGGGAGTGCTTTTTTCGGGGTGTTCAGCATCCCGGCAGGGCTCGGCACGGCCTTTCTCTATCCGTCCATCCAGTCCTGCGCCCAGAAGTGGTACAAGGGCCGGAAGGGCCTCGCCACCGGCGTCATCGGGGGCGCAGTGGGGTTGAGCGGAGCGTTCCTGACCGTCTTTGTCCGCACGGCGCTGCGGGGCTTCGGGCCGGTGCAGGGCATCCGGGGCGCGTTCTGGGCGCTGGGTGCGCTGACCCTGCCGGTCTGCCTCGCGGGCAGTGCATTGCTGACCGACCCGCCGCCCGAAAAGCCTCAGCCCAGCCGGCAGGGAAAGGCCAAGGCCGCGCCGCCCCTCGACCTCTCGCCCCGGCAGATGCTTGGCACGCGGCAGTACTGGCTCTGCGCCGGAGCGGTCTGCTTTTCCACCCCGGCGGTGCTGCTGTTCAGCCCCATCATCCTGAAGCTTGGGATGGAGCGGGGGCTGGACGAGAGCGCCGCCCTCTGGGCTGTGGTGCTGGGCAGCGTGGGCAGTGCGGCCGGGCGGCTGCTGATGCCCCTGCTCAGCGATAAGATCGGCCGCCGCCCCACCGACCTCATCCTCTTCGGCGTGTCGCTGGGGCTTTCGGCGGCGTTCCTGTTTGCCCGGGGATGGGCCGTCGTGGCAGTGTATGCGGGGCTGACATTCTGCTACTCGGCGCTGGCGGCGGTGCTGCCCGCCCTCTCCACCGATCTGTTCGGCCTGCCCCACGCCGGGGTGAACTACGGCTTTCTGGCGCTGGGCCAGAGCGTGGGAAGCCTTTTGTTCCCCTGCATCGCTGATCTCTGGGGATTCGAGCAGGGGCGGCACATCCTCGCCATCGCGGGTGCGGCGGCGGGCTTCGCCTGCATCTGGGCCGTCACGCCGGTGCGGCGGGAGCCGCAGAAAAACCGAATTGAGAAGTTGCGCTCCTGCGCAGAAAAACGAAATGACAAAAAGATTGCGAAAAATTTGTCAGAAATGACTTGCAAATTGGGCCGACGTCCTCTATAATAAAACTGTGCGTGGTAGTACCGGGAGAGGCGCTGAAAAGAGAGCGGCGCGGCCCGGTCAATGCAAGGCGGCAGGGGAGAGAAGCTTCTGCCGCACGGCATCAATTTGTCAAAAGGAGAGTATGATTATGACCTATTCGCAGCAAGTACAGAATATGTGCCCGATCACCAAAGGTCCTAAGCATGGTCCGGCCCCCATCCCCGAAGAGGGCGCATGGGTCAAGGCCTATGAGGTCAAGGACATCAGCGGCTACACCCATGGTGTGGGCTGGTGCGCACCTCAGCAGGGTACCTGCAAGCTGTCTCTGAACATCAAGAACGGCGTCATCGAGGAGGCTCTGGTGGAGACCATCGGCTGCTCCGGCATGACCCACTCTGCTGCTATGGCAGGCGAGATCCTGCCCGGCAAGACCATTCTGGAAGCTCTGAACACCGACCTCGTCTGCGACGCCATCAACGTGGCGATGCGCGAGCTGTTCCTGCAGATCGTCTACGGCCGCAGCCAGACCGCTTTCTCTGAGGACGGTCTGCCCATCGGCGCAGGTCTGGATGACCTGGGCAAGGGCCTGCGCTCCATGACCGGCACCATCTTCTCCACCAAGGAGAAGGGCGTCCGTTATCTGGAGCTGACCGAGGGCTACATCAACAAGCTGGCTGTGGATGCCAACGGCGAGGTCATCGGCTATCAGTTCGTCAAGCTGGGCAAGATGATGGAGGACATCCGTCACGGCAAGACCCCCAACGAGGCTTACGAGAAGAACGTGGGTACTTACGGCCGCTTCAGCAAGGAAGCAGGCGCTGTCAAGTACATCGACCCGCGTGAGGAATAAGAGAGGAGGAACAACTCATGGCAACTTTTGAATCTATGGATCGCCGCATGCCGAAAATCGAGGCATGCCTGAAGGCCAACGGCCTCGAATCTCTGGACGCCTGCAACGAGATGCTCCTCGCTAAGGGCATCGACTGCGACAAGATCGTCCGCGGTGTGCAGCCCATCTGCTTTGATAACGCTGTCTGGGCTTACACCCTGGGTACCGCCATCGCCGTCAAGCGCGGCCTGACCGATGCTGCCGAGTGCGCAGCCGCCATCGGCGAAGGTCTGGAAGCTTTCACCATCCCCGGTTCTGTCGCTGAGCAGCGTCAGGTCGGTCTGGGCCACGGCAACCTGGGCGCTCGTCTGCTGAGCGAGGACACCACCTGCTTCGCTTTCCTGGCAGGCCACGAGTCCTTCGCCGCTGCTGAGGGTGCCATCGGCATCGCCCGCACCGCAAACAAGGTCCGCAAGACCCCCCTGCGCGTCATCCTGAACGGTCTGGGTAAGGACGCCGCTTACATCATCTCCCGTATCAACGGCTTCACCTATGTGCAGACCGAGTACGACATCCCCACCCAGACCCTGACCGTCGTCAAGGAGATCCCCTTCTCCGAGGGCGAGCGCGCAGCGGTCAAGTGCTACGGCGCCAACGACGTCATGGAGGGCGTTGCCATCATGAAGAAGGAGGACGTCCAGTGCTCCATCACCGGCAACTCCACCAACCCCGTCCGCTTCCAGCATCTGGTCGCCGGCACCTATAAGAAGTGGGCCATCGAGAACGGCAAGAAGTACTTCTCCGTCGCTTCCGGCGGCGGCACGGGCCGTACCCTGCACCCCGATAACGTCGCAGCCGGCCCCGCCAGCTACGGCCTGACCGACTCTCTGGGCCGCGTCCACGGCGATGCTCAGTTTGCAGGTTCCTCTTCTGTGCCTGCACACGTCGAGATGATGGGCCTCATCGGCATGGGCAACAACCCGATGGTCGGCGCTACGGTCGCCTGCGCTGTCGCTGCTGCACAGGCCAACGCCTAAATCCTTTTCCCAAGTTCGGCAGAGGGGGCTGCTTGTAAAAGGGCAGTCCCCCTTTTTATGCTGATAGATGTTCGCAACCACAAACCACGAAGCAAGCAAGAAAGGAAAAACATGAAGAAAGCTCAGATCAAGAAGAGCGTGTCTGCACTGGCTATGGCAGCGGTCATCGCGGTCAGCCTGTTTGGCTACGGCTGCGGTGCAAAGTCTGCCTCTACCAGTTCTGACGCGGGTGTGTCCGGTGACTTCACCGGCACTGCCAAGGGCTTCGGCGGCGACGTTTCCGTCACCCTGACCCTGACCGACGGCGCCATCACCGGCTGCACCGCCGAGGGCAAGGACGAGACCCAGGGCGTCGGCTCTGAGGCCATCGCCCAGATGCCCGGCAAGATCGCCGAGAGCGGCAGCATCGCCGTGGACGGCGTGTCCGGCGCTACCGCCACCTCTACCGCCATCAAGGAGGCTGCTGCAGCTGCCCTGACCGCTGCCGGCCTGAACCCCGATGACTATAAGACCGCTGTGGAGAAGGACGCTGCCGCCGAGGACTCCACCGTTGACGCAGATGTCGTCGTCGTCGGTGCAGGCGGCGCAGGCATGACTGCCGCCATCACCGCTGCCGGTGAGGGCAAGAGCGTCGTCATCCTCGAGAGCCAGTCCATGGTGGGCGGCAACTCCGTCCGCGCCACCGGCGGCATGAACGCCGCCAAGACCGTCTATCAGGACGAGAACGAGTTCGGCGAGTCTGCCGGCGTCGAGAAGACCCTGAAGACTGCTGCCGAGAAGTACGCCGACAACGAGACCATCACCGCTCTGGCAAAGACCGTCTCCGAGCAGTGGGCTGCCTATCAGGCCAACCCCACCGGCTACTTCGACTCTGTCGAGCTGATGGAGCTGGATACCATGATCGGCGGCAAGGGCATCAACGACCCCGAGCTGGTCGAGACCCTGTGCGCAAACTCCGCTGACGCCATCGACTGGCTGGACGAGCACGGCATCACCCTGCACAACGTCTCCAGCTTCGGCGGTGCATCCGTCAAGCGCATCCATCGCCCTGTGAACGCAGAGGGCAAGACCGTTTCCGTCGGCTCCTACATGATCCCCCTGCTGCAGGAGAACTGCGAGAAGGCCGGCGTCAAGATGATGCTGGACACCACCGCAACGGAGATCCTGACCGATGCCAACGGCGCTGCCGTGGGCGTCAAGGCCACCGGTGCTTCCGGTGAGACCGTCACCGTCAACGCCAAGGCAGTCGTTCTGGCTACCGGCGGCTTCGGCGCAAACCTCGACATGGTCGTCAAGTACAAGCCCGAGCTGAAGGGCTTCATGACCACCAACGCCCCCGGCATCCAGGGCCAGGGCATCGAGATGGCACAGGCCATCGGCGCTGCTACCGTGGACATGGACCAGATCCAGATCCACCCCACCGTTGAGGCCAACACCGCTGCCCTCATCACCGAGGGCCTGCGCGGCGACGGCGCTATCCTCATCAACGAGGAGGGCAAGCGCTTCATCGACGAGGTCGGCACCCGCGATGTCGTCTCCGCCGCTGAGATCGCTCAGACCGGCAGCTACAGCTGGCTGGTCGTCGATCAGGCCATGGCCGATGCTTCCAGCGTCATCCAGGGCTACATCAAGAAGGGCTACACCGTCACCGGCGCTACCTACGAGGAGCTGGGCAAGGCTATGGGCGTCGATGCCGCTGCCTTCGCAGAGACCATGGAGAAGTGGAACGGCTACGTTGAGGCCAAGAATGACCCTGACTTCGGCCGCACCAGCTTCGCCAACCCCCTGAACACCGCTCCCTACTACGCTGTGAAGGTCACCGCCGGTGTCCATCACACCATGGGCGGCCTGAAGATCAACGCCAACACCGAGGTGCTGAACGAGAAGGGCGAGGTCATCCCCGGCCTGTTCGCAGCAGGTGAGGTGACTGGCGGCGTCCACGGTGCAAACCGTCTGGGCGGCAACGCTGTTGCTGACTTCACCGTCTTTGGCCGCATTGCCGGTGCCGCTGCCAGCGACTACGCCGCATGAGCACCCGCAAGCAGCCTCGACCGGCAAAAGGCGCAAAACGCCTGAGCTGGAAGGCGAACCTCCTCTTCGCAGCCGTCATCCTGACGGTAGCTGCCCTGCTGGTCTTTCTGCTGCGTCCGCGCAGCAAGGCGGAACCGCTGGCAGCAGTCGTGGACTTCGGCGGCGGCATCACCGAGGTGCTGCCGCTGGATAAGGACTACGATTACCTGTACGATGTGGGCGGCTATGTCGTTCATTTACAGGTAAAAGACGGCACCATCTCGTTTCAGGACAGCCAATGCCCGGACCATGTCTGTGAGCAGTTCGGCCGGCTGAGCGAGGAAGGTGCATGGGCGGCCTGCGTCCCTGCCGGGGTGTATGTGAAGCTGGCTCCGCTGAGCGAGGCCGAAGCCGCATCCTGACAAGATCATCCGAGACACCCGCAATGTTCTGCAAAGGACACTGCGGGTGTCTTTTTTGCATAAAAACCGGAAATAATTTTGTAAATAAAGGGTGAAATGAAATTTGGACGCTTGTGTATTTCAGAAAAATGCGATACACTACCAATAACGGATTTTTCGTGCAATAGGGTCACGCTGCCCTTTTGCATACCATAGGAGGAAAAGCATGATCTGGAAAAAGAAAAAGGATGCGTCCGCTGAGGCTGCTGAAGCCGCAGAAGCCAAGTCCGGCGCGTCTGCATTCGCCAAAAAGAACTGGAAATGGCTCGTGCCGGTGGTCGTCGCGGCGGCAGCGGGCGCTGTCTTTCTTATAAGCGGCGGCGGGAATAAAGCTGCCAGCCGCGATGTGACCTACGCCGAGACGACGCCCGTCCGTCAGGATGTCTCCAACTCCCTGAGCGGCACCGGCACGCTGAACCCGGCCAATACATATACCGTCAAGTCTCTGGTGGACGGCAAGATCCTCACCGGCGGCTTTGAAGAGGGCGATAAGGTGGAAGAGGGCGATGTGCTCTACACCATCGACAGCTCGGACGCCTCCACCAATCTGGAAAAGGCCAGCATTGCCCTGCAGCAGGCCCAGCGCAGCTACGACAAGACCGTAGACCTCCAGTATGTCCGCGCAGAGGTGGACGGCACGGTCAGCAGTCTCAAGGTCGCAAAGGGCGACCAAGTGACCAGCGGCCAGGAGGTGGCGGTCATCCGCGACAGCTCCAAGATGCTGCTGAACCTGCTGTTCCCGGCAGCCGACGCCGCCAACTTCTCGGTGGGCCAGAGCGCCGACGTGATGCTGGACGGCACCTTTGAGACGCTGAAAGGCACCATCACCGCCATCACCGGCACCGACGAGCTGAGCACCGGCAACCTGCTGGCGCGCACCGTCACCATCCGGGTCAACAATGCCGGCGGTCTGACCACCGCTCAGGCCGCTACCGCCAGCGTCAACGGCGTCAGCTCCATCGCCTCCGCCACCTTTGCCTATCAGGCAGAGCGCACCCTGACCGCTCAGGCCGGCGGCACCGTTTCCGCCATCAATGTGCAGGAGGGCGACGCGGTCTCCAAGGGCGACATCCTCATCGAGCTGACCGGCGACGATCTGACCGAATCCATCCAGTCTGCTTCCGAGTCCCTGCGCAGCGCCGAGATCTCGATGCAGAACCAGCAGGACAATATGTCCAACTACACCATCACCTCGCCCATCAGCGGCACCATCATTGAGAAGGACGCCAAGCAGGGCGACGCCCTGACCTCCGGCAGCACCCTCTGCGTCATCTACGACCTGAGCTATCTGGAGATGGTCATCAATGTGGATGAGCTGCAGATCGGCGCATTGTCCGTGGGCCAGAAAGTCCAGATCACCGCTGACGCTGTGGCGGACAAGACCTATGTCGGCACAGTCACCCGTGTGTCCATGAAGGGCAGCTCCAGCGGCGGCACCACGACTTACCCCATCACCATCCGCATCGACAACACCGACGGCCTGCGCCCCGGCATGAACGCCAACGCTGAGATCGTCGTGGCCGAGGCCAACAACGCCCTCGTCGTGCCGAATGCTGCCGTTATCCGCGGCGGCTATGTGCTGGTGAGCAAGAAGTCTCCCAGCGCAGCCAATGCGGTGGAGGACATGGACGCACCGGAGGGCTATGTCTACGTCAAGGTCGAGACCGGCGTCAGCGACGACAGCTACACCGAGATCAAGAGCGGCCTGCAGGAGGACGACACGGTGGCCTACGACACCAGCTCTGTGTCGGATGATTATTACAGCGACAGTCACAGCGACAGTATCTGGTAAGGAGGTGCCCCATGAGTGCTCTGATCGAATTTGAGCAGGTGTGCAAGTATTATCAGATGGGCGATACGCTGGTAAAGGCCGCCGACCACATCACGATGAAGATCGAGAAGGGGGAGTTCGTGGCCATCGTGGGCCAGTCCGGTTCGGGCAAGTCTACCTGCATGAACATCATCGGCTGTCTGGACGTCCCCACCCACGGCATCTACCGGCTCAATGGCCGGGATGTGGGCAAGATGAACCGGGACGAGCTGGCGGATGTGCGCAACGAGATGCTGGGCTTCATCTTCCAGCAGTATAACCTTCTGCCCCGGCTGAACCTTCTGGAAAACGTGGAGGTGCCGCTGGTCTACGCCAACATCTCCCGCGCCGAGCGCCACAAGCTGGCCAAGGATGTGCTGGAAAAGGTGGGTCTGGGCGACAAGCTCAAGAACCTGCCAAACCAGCTTTCCGGCGGCCAGCAGCAGCGCGTTTCCATCGCACGGGCTCTGGTGCGCAACCCGGCGGTCATCCTCGCCGACGAACCCACCGGCGCTCTGGACTCCCACACCGGCCGCGAGGTCATCGGGATGCTTCAGCAGCTCCACAGCGAGGGCCATACCGTGGTGCTCATCACCCACGACAATTCCATCGCCGTGCAGGCGGAGCGTATCATCCGTCTGGAGGACGGCCAGGTGGTGTACGACGGCGATGCCCACGCGCCTGAGGCTGTCGTGCAGCCCGCTCTGTCCGACGAAGCGGCACAGGAGGAAGCGAAATAATGGTATTAGAGACTTTCCGCCAGGCACTGCAGAACGTCTGGAGCAATAAGCTGCGCACGTTTCTGACCATGCTGGGCATCATCATCGGCGTCATGGCGGTCATCGTCATCGTCGGTCTGGGCAACGGCATGACCAGAAGCATGCGGGACAGCTTTTCCGCATTGGGAACCAACACTCTCTCCATCCAGATATGGGGCTATGGTTCCCGCACTGCGACGGTGGATGATTTGTACGACATCGTCAAAAAGAACCCCAAACTGCTTTCCTCCGTCTCGCCGCAGCTGGATTTCAGCGACAACACCCCCAAGGTGGGGACTACGACCTACCGCTACAGCGGAATGTACGGCGTGGATGAAAGCTACATCGAGATGAAGGGCTACACCCTTGCCAAGGGCCGGAACATCCAGTATATGGACATCGCAGACAACAAGCAGATCTGCGTCATCGGCGATTACATCAACCGCACGGCCTACGGCGGAAATGCGGTGGGCCAGACCATCAAGCTTGGCCCCTATAAGTTCCGCATCGTGGGCGTGCTGAAGGCCAAGATCTCCAACCCCGACCAGCAGGAGGGCAGCGACGACGACAGCGTCTACCTGCCCTACACCACAGCCATGCGCCTTTCCAACGAAAGCTCGCCGGACTCCTACTCCGCCATCATGGTGGATGAGAGCCAGGCCAACGAGGCCAAGGCTGCGGTGGAGCAGGGACTGTATGACATCTTCAAGAGCGACAGTGCTTACTACGTCTACAGCGCCAGCGAGTGGCTGGAAGAGATGAACAAGATGATCAACATGGTCATCGTCATCCTCACCGGCATCGCCAGTATCTCGCTGCTGGTGGGCGGCATCGGCATCATGAACATCATGCTGGTGTCCGTCACCGAGCGCACCCGTGAGATCGGCATCCGCAAGGCCATGGGCGCGAAGGAAAGGACCATCCTGGCCCAGTTCGTCACCGAGGCGGCTACCACCTCGGCTTTTGGCGGCACACTGGGCATCGTCCTCGGCTACATCGTGTCGGCCATCGCCAATCAGGTGCTTCCCATGTTCACCGACGGCATGAACATCACGGTCAGTCCGTCCTTCAACTCCATCGTGGCAGCTTTCGGCATCTCGGTGTTCATCGGAGTGCTGTTCGGCTATCTGCCCGCAAAACGCGCCGCGCGGCTCAACCCCATTGACGCACTCAGATATGACTAAAGTGTTCTGAACTGTTCACTCTGCCCCTTTGGTGGAGCGAGCAGACTTCAAGAAAACCTCTCAGTCTCACCAAACCGCCTATGGCGGTCTGGCTCGACAGCTCCCCTGATAGGGGAGCCAAATATGAAGGAGATCACAATGAAAAAACGTCTTCTCGCATTTCTGCTGGCGGTCAGCATCGCGGTGTCGATGCTGGTGATGCCGGCATCGGCTGCGGGCAACAACACCGCCGTCCAGTTTGCCATCACGCTGGGTGCCATGGATTCCGAGCAGTCCGGCGCACTGGATGCAGCCGTGACCCGCGGCGCATTTGCCAGAATGCTGACCTCTTACTCTACCTACCGGGAGAGCGTCTCTTCCCAGGGGGCAGTGGGGACCCTCTACACCGACCTGCCCGGCTCCTCGGCATGGGCGCCCTATGTCCGCATCGCCGTGCAGCAGGGCTGGATGAACGGCTACACCGACGGCAGCTTCCGTCCGAACAATGCCGTCACGCTGGAAGAAGCCTGCACCGCAGTGCTCAAGCTGATGGGCTATAAGATGACCGACCTGAGCGGCGCGTTCCCCAACGCCCAACTCAACAAGGCCGGCGAGCTCGGCCTGCGTGCCGGCCTCGACCGCCGTCAGGGCGAAGCGATGAACTACGAGGACTGCGCCGTCCTGCTCTACAATGCCCTCACCGCCAACAACGCCAGCGGTTCGGCCTACGGCACGACCCTGGGCTTTACCGTGAGCAATGGTCAGGTGGACGGCTCCACCATCCTGCTCAGCAGCCTGAAAGGCCCCTTCGTGGCTTCGGAGAGCACGGTGCTGCCCTTCGTCCCTGCCAGCGTCTACCGCAACGATAAGGTCTCCGGCTCCGCAGAGCTGAACAAATACGACGTCTACTACTACAGCGAGAGCCTCAAGACCCTGTGGGTCTATACCCGCCGTGCCGCAGGCCGCATCACCGAGGTGTCTCCCTCGGCCAGCGCTCCCGCTTCCATTACGGTGGCAGGCACGTCCTACACGCTGGGCAGCACGGCCATTGCTTCCCAGGTGTCCTCCCTCAACGGCGGCGGTGTCGGCCAGGTGGTCACTCTGCTGCTGGGCATGAACAATGTGGCCGCAGGCATCATCACCGGTGAGGAGGCCGACGAGGTCTTTTACGGCGTGGTGCAGTCGTCCGCCCGCAACCTCATCGACGAGGACAACAGCGCCGATGTGCTTCAGACCGTCAAGGTCCTGTGTACCGACGGCCTTGCCCGCGAGGTGAACGTAGACAAAAGCCTGAACTTTCCCACCGGCTGGCTGGTGGAGGTGCGGGTCAGCCCCGAAGGCGAGAGCGTGGAAAAGATCAATCAGCGCTCCGTCAGCGGCACTGTGAACGAGAACGCCACCGCGCTGGGCGATAGGGCTCTGGCGGATGACGTGCAGATCCTTGATACAAGTACAGGGGGTGTGGCTGGGACGGTTCGTCCCAGCCGCCTATCGGGGGTAAACTTAAAGGCTTCCGATGTCCGCTACTACACCACCAACCCGCAGGGGCAGATCGACAAGCTCATCCTGAACGACGTGACCGGTGACTTGTGGCACTACGGTGTGCTGGACGATGTGAAGAACGTCGCCACGAACTACAGCACCCTTCTCAGCGCCATCAAGGCTCAGCCGGGCGACGGCACCATTGATACCGATGCAGTCGTCAGTCAGGTGAAGAGCATTCTGGTGCCCACCACCACCAGAGATCCTGTGGGGCGTTATCTCCGGCGACATCCTCAGCACGGCGTGGGAACGCCTGACCAGCAACACCGGCGCACTTCTGGGCCTCGGCTTCCAGCAGATCGCCAAGATCACCGGCACTCCCTTCAGCCAGATATTCGACTTCATCGGCAGCGGTGCGACCTATATCGGCTACGTCAGCGGCCAGCAGGTCAGTCTGAGCACCTCCATCAAGTATCCTGTGCTGGCCGGCGGCATCGCGGTCTGCCAGGAGACGACCGGCGCTGTCCGCAATATGGTGCAGCTGATGCCCATGAAGATCGACAAGGTGGGTGCGGCCAGCGTCCTTTCCTCCAAGGGCGAAAGGTTTGAAATGGACGATGATACGCAGGTCTACCTGTGGTACAAGGGCCAGTATTACTACACCAAGCTCACTTCCGTCAACTCCGATGATTACTACCTTACCGGCTGGTACGACAACTTTGGCTGCGCGGCTGGCAAAAAGGTGCGTATCATCGTCGCTGTCAAGAAAGACTGATGACGGGCTACTACAGTTGCCCCGCGCGGCTTGCCCGGCAGATGCGCCAGCTGCTTTTCCCGAGGCGGTGTCCCTGCTGCCGCAGGGTGCTGGGAACGTTGCCGTTCTGTGAGGTGTGTACACCGCGGCTGGAAGAGCTGCGCCGCGGCCCGGTCATGCGGCTGGACGCGAGCCGCCACTATCTGGGCGCTCTGGACGGGGCGGCTGCGCCCTACCGGTACGAGGGCGTCGTCCGCAGCGCCATCCTCCGCGCCAAATACGAAGGCGAAAGCTGGACGGCGGTGGAGCTTGGCGTGGAGATGACGGCCCGGCTGTTTGGAGCAGAAGTGGAGATGCACTTTGCAGAGCCGATGCCGGGTCTGGTCTCCGGTGCGGCCATCGGTTACGACTGCATCGTTCCGGTGCCTGCCACCAGCCGCCGGCGCGGCTACAATGTGCCGGAACGGATGGCGCAGCCTCTGGCCCATGCACTGGGCCTCCCGCTGCTGCCAAAGGCGCTCTGCCGCGTCCGGGCCGGACGCCATCAGGCAGGACTCTCGCTGGACGAGCGTCTGGAAAATGCGGCCGGTGCCTTCCGGGCGCAGGAGCCGGAGCTCGTGGAAGGGAAGCGGGTGCTGCTGGTGGATGACGTCATCACCACCGGCGCTACCGCCGCAGCCTGTGCGCAGGCACTGCTGGATGCGGGCGCCCACAGCGTCTTTGCCGTGGCAATGGCAGTCACCGAAAATGAAATGGACGCACCATCGAGAGCTTCTGGACGATGAGCGAAAAATCCAGAAAAAATCCAAGAAAACAAAAAAAGCGCTTGACAAAACGGCCTGCAGCGGGTATACTAATGGAGCTGTGAGCGATGAGCCACAACAAATATCCGGGTGTAGCGCAGTTTTGGTAGCGCGCTTGAATGGGGTTCAAGAGGCCGTGAGTTCGATTCTCGCCACTCGGACCATAAATCCAACGATTTCACGTTAGAGATCGTTGGATTTTTTTATTTATAGGCTGACCTCATTTGGTTTTGACCACAATTTTGACCACAATGCCAACGATTTTATCTGGTCAATCGCAGGGGTAGTCGGGCTTTTTGAACGCAACATCATCTGCTGCGATATGCGAGCCAGCGTTGATGCCGACGATTTGAAAAGCTGGCTCGCGATAATTCGTGTCGTTCCGTCCAATTTTTAGGCCGAAAATGCCTCACTGAACAACTGGATCGCACTCTGCCGAATAGATTCCTGAACATGGAGATAATGCTCAGTCATCTCGGTATCGGCATGGCCTACGATGCTCTGGATGGTCTGAATATCCACGCCCAACGCCTGCATCTGCGACACATCGGTGTGGCGGCAGTTGTGCGGCGTGAGCAAGCGGACATCGCCCGCTTCTTCCAGAGATTTGCGGAACACATCCCGGAAATGGGTGGGGTTGCAGGGCAAGCCGGTCTTGGGGGCTTTCCCAGATGAACTGGTCGGTGGTATCCGCAGCTTGATGGCACACGGGCGGACATTCAGCGGCACCGGAATATCCCGGATACTGTCTTTGGATTTCGGACTGCCGATGCTGACTGTACCTTTTACGACCTTTACTGCCTGCCGGATGTGAATGACAGAGCCATCTTCTTCAATAAACTGCGGCTCCAAAGCCAGAAGTTCCTGCATTCTCATTCCAGTGCCGAGTAAAAGCCGAATGCTCAAGCCCATGCGGTCATCGGGGAGAACCTTCATTAAGTGGGCGACTTCCGCTGTGGTAAAGGCTTCCTTGCGTTTTGCGGTGCCGGATGCCCGCATCTTTTCAGCAAGCCGGACCGGGTTGCGGCGCACAAGGTCATTAGCTTCTACCTTTTGAAAGATCTGGTAGAGCATCCCTCGTGCCTTGCTGATGTAAGAATCCGAGCGACCATCGCTGCGGTGGCGAAGCGTACCCTCGCCGTGTGAACGTTTGCTTGGCATATTGCCTCCTTCCTGATGTCAAGTCGTTTCGGGAATAGTATAGAAAAAGAAACCTCTTGAATCAAGGATGTCAGATCAGCCGGTTACACTGTCCGTGATCCACTGAAGAAAACGGTCTTTGGGTACGACCATCCGCTTACCGATATGGAGCGTGGGAAAGCCGTCCGAACGGAGCAGGATGTAAGCGTTGGCGCGGGAGATGCCCAGCGCAGCAGCGACATGATCGGCTGTCAGAGTGATGGGAAGCTGCTCATACGAAGTGAACTGAGAGCGCATAGAATACCTCTTTTCTCTATATGTTGTGTTAAATGAATGCAGGAACACTATATATTGCACTTTGATATGTAACAAGGGGCATCTGCGGTTTGCGGATGCCCCTTGTGTATATGGGAGGAATGCCTGTGAATATCAGAATTTCATCGGCAGTGCGTCTTTTCTGCACTTGCCGTTGTAGGCGGTGTAGATGGGGAAAACGTACTTTTTCCATCCGCGCAGCTTTGCGGGGTCGTCCTGCCCGATGCGGTAAATATCGACCGGGTGGATGTTGCGCAGCGCACGGAGCAGCCGTTCTTCGTTGAACTCGCCGTGGTACAGTTCCACAAAGTGCATCATGCCTTTCAGAACAGAGGCCCGGAACGAATCCGGTTTGCCCTCCCATGCTGCCACGATCAGCCGCATCGTTTCACAGTAGAGCGGTTCGCCCATCTGCTTGTAGAGCCGGAAAGCCGTACCAACGCAGCCGACGCGGTAATCGGTCAGCTGCTGGCTGTCATAATTGAGGCTCAATCCCACCCGGTTGGTGGCTGCAAGAAAAGCTTTGGAGATGGCATCGCCGCCCACCACCTTGGCACGGAGCCTGATGCCTGCCGTCAGCGGCGCAGAGAAGCCGTTCTGCTCGGCAAAGAGCAGGGCTTCCTGCTCCACGGTCATGCCCGTGTACACCTTGCAGAGGATCGGCAGATCCTTGCCGCCGTTGCGGAGGATGCGCCCCTCGATGGTGTGCTGCCCATCCGTTACGATGAACTGACCGTTACGGAAACTGACCTTCGGCTCGTTTGCCACATATTCGTTGAAGTGGGCGGCGATCAGTTCCACACGCTTGCGCTCCACACCACGCTGATACAGTTCGCGGGGGTAGACCAGCTTGCTGCTGTGGATGACTATGAGCTGGTACGGCGGGTTGACATGGATGAAGGGATTGTTATTGTCTTTCAGGCGCATCGCATTTCCTCCTTGATCCTCCAGATGTACGTTTCGGCTTCTTTCAGGATTTCAGCAACCTGCTGCTTACGCTTTGGGATGGTGAGCAGGCTGGGGTTAAACGTGAAGCTGTATTCCAGCCGCTGGATCATTGCGTGTACCGCAGCTTCCAGTTCGGTGTACAGCATCATGTCCTCGACACTCCCAGCATCCTCAAAGGATGATTTGATGGGCGTGTAGGGATAGAGGGGCGGCTTACCGTCAACCACCTCAGGCGGTGCGTAAGCCGCCGTAGAGCGGATGATGGGTGGAAGCCGCTGAATGCTCCCCATCGGGTTCAGGGCAAGACTGGCACGGACAGCATCATCCACCCGGCTCATTTCTTCCGGGGTGAGGTGTCCGAGGAATTTCAGCACCCTGCTTTTGTCTATGGTAAAGATCTGCTCTGCCTGAACGATGGATGGTACGGAGAGAAACTCGTTCACCAGCAGGCAGTGGGTCGGCTGGGTATACTTTTTTGCAGCCTTGCTTGTCAATGTGGCCACGATCAGCGTGGGCGAGTAAAAATTCCCCACATCGTTCTGGAGAACGACTGCCGGACGATTCCCGCTTTGCTCTGAACCGGTGGCGTTGTCGAAACGGGTGAAGAAAATGTCTCCACGCTGGAATTTCCAGTTTTGGATCAAAAGCTGCCCTCCTTTTGCAATATATACACCGCCCGCTGCACCTCCTTGGCAGTAGGCGGTGTGTTTGTTCAGCGGTTCATCACAACGTAGTCATGACCGCGCCGGGCCTGGCAGACTGTGCAAGTGTCCATGCTCCGGTCTGCGCTGGGAACAATGGCGATTTTGAACGCCTTGGATTCTACAAAACTACAAAGGCAGACACCGCAGAGCGTGCGGATGGACCAAATCATCTCCGGGGTCAGTTCCATTTCCTCGTAGATCGCTTGCTCTAAGGTGGTACGGTCGTTCTCGTTCATAAAACCTCCTATGTAGGACGAAAATGTGAATATATGGAATAAGTAAAAAGAACAGGCGTGGACGAAGACCGAAAACAGCATTCGGCCACGCCTGATTTATAGCAGTTTGCGTTTTTAATGCCCAAGCAACATCAGCAAACTGCATATCGCAAATATGCCGTTTTGATAGGCACTGTTTTGAAAATTGCGATAATAAGTTAAGGTCTCGCATATTCGCCCTCGGCTCCCTGCGAGTGGGGCATAAACATCTGGCAGCGGACTTGTACCGCTTCATTGGCATTTCAGCCACCCCGTCTGCTTTGTGACCGGGCCGCGAATTACGGAAGTATCATTATCGGAGTACCAGATGAAGGAACTATTCAGTTTTCAAAGAACAGGAGTGCAGACATTTCGTTCAGCGGCTTTCGCCATCTGGTGAATTGCCCTTACACTTACGAGCCATCGAGAAGGGTCAATTCGTAGCATTGAAATTGAAGTTTTTCAAAAATTTAGCAATCCGCTTGATTTTTATACTAATAGTGGGGCGAGATACGCCGTAGACTTTAGAAATTTCAGTGATATCGTATCCTTCGTAAGCGCACATGGTAATGATTTCCAAATCCTCGGTTTTCAAGGTTTCGAGTGCAGTAAGCAACTGCTCATTCTCAATCTCACCAATCCATGTAAAACGGCTTTTGGTTTCGTGGTAGGTATCCGTTACGGTAACGGCTTTTTCATACTGCTTGAAGTCGCTGGTTTCCTTGGCTGCGCAATCATCGGCAGCACCAGAAACCGTCATTGTGTTGGTGATGTAGGCACGTTCGCTATTAAGAACACCCAAATCAAACTCGTACATAGCCTGAATTGCATCTTCGCTCATTCCTGCTTCGCGGTACTGCACACGAAGATGCTCCCACTTTGCGTTCAGCTTGCGACGTTCATTGCCATTATTGAAACTCATGTGTAACCTCCAAATTTTCGATAAAACGTGAAAAGTCGAAAATTCGGAGATGCTACGGATATTTCGCCGCTTGGGGTAGCCATGAAAAGAGGGCAAACATAAAACCTGCTCCTTTTCGGGAGCAGGCCATCTGAAGCTATAAAAATAGCCGGACAACAGCCGACCGAAAGATTGGAGATCTTTCAGTCAAGCTGCTGCCCGGCTATTTGGTGCTACGTTTCATACATCACCCGGAGGTGACGGCCCGTTGCTCGGTGCTAACAGTCCATATTCAGAGTGCGTTGCACCCGATTTTTATGAAACCAATGCTTACTTGGCTCGAATGGAAAGGTTGAGCCATAACATTTCCCGGCAACGCCAGCATTTTATGTGGATGAATCCAGAGCAGTCGGCGGTCATTCGATAAAGTTTTAAGTTGCACTTGGGGCAAAACTGCCAGTGTTTCGTAATTGCTTTCTTCTTATGATCGAGCATGACTTTCCCTCCCAAATATAAAGTTTGCTGCGGTATTATGGGAGAAACGGCGGACTGCGGCACTTTTGTCCCAAAAGCGCAAAAACGCCAGCCTCCCACAGTGGGAAGTTGGCGCAATATTGCATATCGGCATTATTATAGGTGGTGAAGTGGAACGATTGTGCCGGTTTGCTGGCATTCTGGTCTACAGCAGCAGACAGGCTTTTTTTGATGCGTTACCCCAATAAAAAATCACAGTTACCTCCACAAACGGCAACTGTGATCTTGTGGCGCATGAAATCGCCCGGACGAGTTTACCGTTTTTTTTTTAACTCGACCGGGAAATGCAAAAATCGGCATTATACTTCCTGCTCACAGGAAATACAAGGTTATACCGCGTCATTCACCAGAACGATACAATACTATTGAGGTGAACGATGATGCCGAATTCCGACTTGAAAGTACTTGGAGAAAAGGTTCGCAAGGAGCGCAAGCTGGCAGGTTTAACACAAGAACAACTTGCTGAACGCTGCCATGTTTCAACGAAGCATATCGCCAACATTGAAAAAGGCAGCATGAATCCATCTTACGAAATTCTTTTGGCGATTGCTCGTGTTTTGCCGGTTTCGCTTGATGCGCTGATTACTCCGGGGATGGGTAAAACGGAAATAGAGTTAAAAGAGTTCAATCGAATCTATCTTTCCTGTCCAGAAGCGGTGCGAGAAACCTTAATGGACTCGACCCGCACACTGGCAAAGCACCTGACAGAGTTTTACAGTAAAATTGAAAATCCCTGAAAATGTTTTGCTTGTGGTACAGTATAGCATATTTTTCAAAGTCACTATACCAAAACGAACCCAAAAGCAAACCAATTTTATACCAATTCAGTCGATTCCCAAGCTGACCTGAATCTCTGTTTCCAAATCATTTGCCAATGCCGTATATAGTTCTTGTGGTGTGCGGCAAAGAATTGCATTGAAATTGATAGGGTCGCCCTCATTGAAAAGCCTTACATATCCCCAGCGGCATGGAACAACGTCCAAATAGGTCGCAGACTCTAAAAAGCTATGGAAGTGGGTCAATACTTCTTCAAATGTTTGCATGGTTTGACCTCCTGAATTAAGTTATCTCTATTTTAGAATATTCTTGGTCATCTATGCAAGGATGCCGATTTCGTACAGCGTAGAAAACGATAAAGCCATACCGAAGAATCCTACTAGGATCTCACGGTATGGCTTTTATTACAGATTGCGATTCAATCGCACCGATTCCGATGATGGGACAAATTGATATCCAATGTTGGAAACCGTTTTAATATAACGGGGGTGATCTTTGTCATCCTCTATTTTCTGGCGGATTCGACCGATCGTGCTGGTGACGGCTCTCAAATAGCTTTCGCTGTCCTTATGCCAGACTGCTTCAAAGATCTGCTCCTTTGTAAACAGTTTGCCTGGATGCTGCGCCATCAAACTCAAAACACCGTATTCATAACGACTCATGTACACCTCTGTTCCGTGTTTGAAAACACGGCGGTGTTCCAAGTTAATTTCCAGATCGGGACGGCTCAGAGCGTCTGCGGGATTCCGCATCAAATCAAACCATTCAAAAATCGTCTGCTCTTGCGGTGGGCAGTGATCCTTCGTGATGCGAACAACAACTTCAATTTTTTGCATACAATAGACAATCCTCCCCCAAAGCCAAATCTATATCACTCGATATGGAAAATCGGGTGTAGCTCGCATTTCCGCATTGACCGTGCACTACGATGCCGTGTGCTTTAGCCGCCGTCGTTTTTGGAATCCCGAAAGTTCAGAGCTGCCATCGGGCATCCAAACGCACCCGCCCAGAGAAGGCCGGTATAGAGCCATACTTGGAGAATGGCAAAAATCACCTCTGCGATCAGCAGCAGGATGCCAGCCGTTAACAGCAGACGTGCCGATAACTGCTCCATCTTAGGTATCCCTTTCTGTGCGAAGATAGTGCTGCACCCGGTGGACGTCCCCGGAACGAACTGCAATGTACCACAAGGATTGAGTCACTGCTCCAGTAGGCATTGGTGTATTCAGCGGCACCAGAAGCAGTGCCGCCCGCACCTTGTAGGGAATATTGTTTTCCGCCATAAAGATCCGCAAACGCTCCAGCCGCCGGGTGGAGTACAGGGTGTCAAATTCGACCCATTGCTCTTTTCTCCCAAAAATCAATCTCAAAAAATTCATAAAAGGCCCTTTCCGGTGCCAAAAAGACGCAAGGCAGCTTGTTTCCACAAGTTCTGCTCTGCGTCTTTGCGTTTGGCACTGATATTGTGATCCGATATTCTCGTTTATTGCGCAGGCATTCCGTCAATTCTGCCTTTCTCCAATCACCCTTGAAGGAAGCTCTTATAACGGTTCCCTTACAGAGCCGAAAAACGGGCAACGCCTTGCTTTCGTAGCCACAGATAAATAAGCACGGATAGCAGCAGATTTGCCCCCACAAAGCAGCTCATGTACCCAAGCGTTCTGATGATTTCCTCATCGAACGCTCCGGTTTGGGCGTTGACCATGCCCATAGTGGTAACATTGGTGTATTCCCATGCTCCAGCCCTCTGCCTGCTCGCGGATCGTAATGAAGCGCCGATATAGTCCCTCCTGCTGAACAAGCTGCTGATGTGTTCCTTTCTGAACAATCTGACCTTTATCCACCACTAAAATCTGATCAGCGTGTTCAATCGTTGCCAGACGGTGAGCGATAACGATAACCGTTTTTCCAATGGTCAATTCACTGATTGCCTGCTGGATCAGGTGCTCATTTTCCGGGTCAATGCTTGCAGTTGCCTCGTCAAGAATTACGATATTAGCGTTTTTCAATATGGCGCGAGCAATAGAAATGCGCTGTTTTTCTCCGCCAGACAGCGTAGAGCCACCCTCGCCGATTACCGTTTCATATCCACCGGGAAGAGCCATAATGAAGTCGTGGCACCGGGCCTTTTTCGCAGCTTCTATAATTTCTTCTTTTGTTGCCCTTGGATTACCGAAACGGATGTTGTTTTCAATGGTATCGTGGAACAAATAGACCTTTTGAAAGACCATCGAGATATTGCGGAGCAAACTGTCACAGGTCATGTTCCGTACATCCTCATCGCCTACTGTGACCTCGCCGCTGTCCACATCATAGAAACGGGCAATCAGGTTGCATATCGTGGTCTTGCCGCTGCCAGATGGCCCTACAATGGCCGTAGTGCTACCCTGGGGGATGGAAAAGCTGATATTCCGTAAAACAGGAACTTTATCGTAGGAGAAAGTCACATCACGGAAAGCAATGTCCGTGTTCTGCAGAGAAATATCTTTCCCATCTTTGTCTATAATGTCGGCGTGTTCAATGCCGTCCAGTTTATCCAGTGTAGCGTCAATGACCTCCAATACATGGGCGGCGTTGTTCATGGCCTCCACACTTCCAAAAATCATAAAGGAAAACATATCCAGCATGAGCATGGTGGGAAGCCCCATACTGCCGTTATAGGTCAGCAGAGCGGCCACAGCTACTATGGCGATGGAGGCAGCTTTCAGCGAAAACAGGTGCAGACAGTTGAAGGGCATATATTCCACTTCAATTTTGATGTTGATTTTCTTGCTGTCGTTGTATGCTTTGCGTATACCGGCAATAGACACACCTTCCTGCTTAAAGGCTTTCACCACCTGCATCCCTCGCAGATACTCGATGGAGCTTTCTACCATATCGTCTTGCGCCTTTTGATGAATGGGAGCGTTTTGGTGGCTGCGCGCCTCCAGCAGGCGAAGAAACAGGGCAGACAGAAGGACACCAGCCAGAGCAATTCCTCCCGCCAGAGGGCTGTAAAATGCAAGGAACAATATCAGGACAACAACGGTGATATATCCATTCACAACGGTGTTGACCATATTCATGGCGAACATTTCCATAAACGAGAGGTCGGTTGTGGCCGCTGCGGACAGTTCTCCCATATTGTTCTTACTGAAAAAGCCCAGCGACACTCGCTTCAAAATGTCTCCCAGCCGTATTCTCTCGTCAGCGGTTGCTTCATAACCGACACTTTCCTGCGTGATAGCTCGGAGATATGAGAACAGGTATCGGCCCAATACAGCTAAAATCATGGCCCCCAGCATGATCCAGATGTCCCGGCCCTCCAATGGTTTAACGCCATTGAAGTCATCCAGAACAGCACTTAGTCCCTTTGCAGCCAGCATAATAGGAATTGCGGTAAAAATGCTATGAATGAAAGCGTAGATAAACCCGATGTAAATACGCCGTTTATATTTTCCTGTCCATTGGATCAGTCGATTTACAATCCGAAACATATCAGTTACCTCCTTTCCCGGAACCGGCAGACCAGTTCTGCGCTCCGATATGCGCCTCCCACATATCCCGATAGAGAGCGTCACCAGCTAAAAGCTGCTGATGAGTGCCCGTATTCTCAACCTGCCCATTTTGCAGGACAATAATCTGATCGGCATTTTTGATGGTGGACAGACGATGTGCGATGACCAGTAGCGTTTTCCCTTTTGTCAAAGCAGCGATAGACTGCTGGATTTTTTCTTCGTTCTCCTGATCGGTGAACGCGGTTGCCTCGTCCAAAATCACGATGGGGGCATTTTTCAAAATCATGCGGGCAATAGAAATACGCTGTTTTTCACCGCCTGAAAGCCGGTTCCCCGCATCCCCGGCCATCGTGTCATAGCCATTGTCCAATTTCCGTATAAACTCATCACAGCAGGCGGCTTTTGCTGCCGCATATACTTCTTCGTCCGTAGCATCAGGGTTTCCCAGCCGGATATTTTCCTTGATGGAGCAGTTGAACAGGAAGTTATCCTGTGTAACAAAGCTGACAATATCGGCAAGCTGGGCCAGCGGCATACTACGAATGTCCACACCGCCAATGGTGATTTTCCCATCGTTCACATCCCAAAAACGGGCAATCAAGCGGGCGATGGTGGACTTACCTCCACCGGACGGGCCAACAAGTGCCGTAAACTTTCCCTCCGGGATTTTCAGATTGATATGGGAAAGCACCTGTTTACCGCTCTCCTTGTCATAAGAGAACGAAACATCCTGAAGCTGAATGTCTTTGGACTGAACCTCCACTGGTTTTCCAGTATCGGGCAGCTCTTCCACATGGAGCAGCTTGTCTACATCGTGTACGGCATACTCAACCGTTTTTGTTTCATTGACATAGGTGGTAAAGTTCATCAACGGACCTACAATCCCCAGCGAGAGGATCAGGCACATAACAAGATCCTGCGGAGCCAGGCTTCCGGTCCAGTAGAGATACATACCAATCGGAAGCGTTCCCAGGAAGGTGGAAGGCAATACCGCAGAAATAAAATTCATCAACTTCCAGGTGCTTTGATACCATTTAAGGGTGTAGTCCTTGAAAGATTGAACCGCCTTTGTGAATTTTTCATAGGAACTGGAGGACTGATTAAACGCTTTGATAACTTCAATGCCCTCCACATACTCTACAATCACGCCGTTCACATAGTTGTTGGACTCCATGTAATCGGCATAGAGCTTATTAAAATTCTTCATCATCATGGCAAAGGCGATAAAAGCGAGAGGTACAGTCACCAGCATAGCCAGAGCCATACGCCAGTCAATGCAGGCCAGATAAACAAAGACTGCCACGGGGAGCAGCAGGTTGGAGATACACTCCGGGATCATGTGGGCCAGTGGCAACTCAATCGTTTCCACCCGGTCTACCAATACGCTTTTCAACTTACCCACAGACTCTCCGATAACTGTCCCCAGCGGCGCTTTCATCAGCCGCTGGGCAAGGGTCAAACGAATATTCTCCAAAATGGTGTAGGCAGATATGTGGGACAGGCTCGTTGAAATACCATAGAGCAAGAAGCGTATCGCATAAGCGCCAAGCCCGATCCAGCACCATTTCCAAACCTCTGCCATCACAGGTGAACCGTCGATAAAGAGTGTGATAATTTGGTAAACACTCCAATAAGGTATCAGTCCGGCAACCACACTGATGATTGCACATAAGACGGACAGGACAATCTTGCCCCGGCACTGTGAAGCAAAGGAAAACACAATAGAAATCCAGCTTTTCTGCTTCATTTACTTTCCTCCTTTAGCAAAAAATTAGAGAGCACCAATCTCTTTGGTACTCTCTAAGTATTACAGGTATTCAATTTGTCTGCCACTCTGCGAAGCCTCGTTTTGCTCCATTTAGATTTTTATTTTTCGATATTCCAGCGGTGTTTTCCCTTTGACTTTTTTGAACGCTTCGGAGAATTTGCTGGTGTTCGTATAACCGACTTTTCCGGCAATCACTGTAATCGGTTCATTCGTTTGTGTGAGAAGGGATGCCGCCAGGTCCATCCGATAATTCCGCATATAGGTATAAATAGCGATGCCGTAAACTCCCTTAAAGCACTGCTTTAGGGCAGAAGTAGAAATATCAAACTTTTCAGATAGTTCCTCCATTGTGAAGTGACGTTCTGGCTCCTCCGTCATAAATGCCATGATTGCTTTAACTTTCTCTACCTGTGTTTTATAAAAATAGGGGTGCTCCACACCTAAAACCGTAGGGTCTACTGTCTTGAGCGTGACCAACAGTTCTAATACCTTTACCCTAAGATATTCCAAGCGGATATTTTCCGGCACCTGGTAGAGTTCCGAAATCACATGGTCGGGAACGGAATTCCCGTGCATGATAAAAGGACGAGCCTTTAAGGCAAATTGGTGTTCAATCTGTTCCAGATTGATAGAAAATAGGGACAGAAGCTCTCCGAGACTTTCCGCAGCTTCGGGAACAGAAATCGTAACTGTGATCCCGTGGTAATGGCTTACAGGAAAGCTACAATGATTATTTTCAGTAGCCGAACTGTCCAGCATAATATCGCCGGACGCAAGATAAAGATAAGCACCATTGCTGACTTCCCACTCAATGCGTCCCTCCCGGCAGTGATGGATAGAAATATAGTGAGTGTTGTCGAAGCGCCTCGGCGGGCAACTTGCCATGTGGAAATCATTATATATAACTCCAATTCCGGGATACACCTCATAGTAGGTTGCTATTCCATCTCCTGTTTCATTTTTCATCTGATAAACGGAACAGGATTCGTCCCGGCAGAGCAAATTCATATTTTGCTGCGAAAAAACAGGTCGCTTCTGTTCAAACTGGGATCACCTCGATTCAATAAAAAAGTTTTTGAGGAGCTGAAAACCTGTGGCATCCAGCGCATATTGTTCCTGTACCACACCGTGTTCCAAATGCAGAACATGAGTGCAGCAACTGACGATCAGCTCATAATCGTGGGTGATAACAAGAGAGGTCTTTCCCATCTCCTGTATCGTTATGAGTTCATCGGCCACTTCCTTCATGTGCTGTAAATCCAAGCCGCTGGTAGGCTCATCCAGCACTAAAACCTTACGCTCGGAAACAAGGGCGGTAGCAATCGCCACTCGCTGCTTCTGGCCGCCGGAGAGCGCCATCGGATGCCGCTCCTTAAACTGCAACAAATCCAATCGGTCAAGAATTGCATCCGCCTTATCCGAAGCTGGCTCCGCCATGCTGATGAGCATTTCTTCTTCTGTGCTTTCTGTAAACAACTGATGGTTGACATCCTGCATGACCATATAGCACAGGGATAGCCTCTGTTTTCTATTATACGTTTTCCCATCCACTTTCACAATGCCCTTACAGTGTTTCTCTAATCCGCAGAGGCACCGGGCCAAGGTTGATTTTCCAGCTCCGTTATGGCCAATCACCGCGATAATGCCCGCCTGCGGCAGCGAAAGACTGTCAATATCCAGCGCATTCCTTTGCTTTGTATAAGCAAAATGAAAGTTCTCACATTCGATAGTACCGCAGCTTACAGCAGAATGTGCTACCACCGGGAACGCCCCCAGGTCAAAAGGCCGCAATCCCATTTCTGCCTGTTGCGCTGCGGACAGTTTCAAGGCGTCCGAAGCCAGATGATCTTTTTCGATTTTTCCGTTTTTCAAATAAATAACACGGTCTATCAGCTCTTTCAAATAATAGAACCGATGTTCCGCAATAATAACTGTTTTCCCTTGCTGTTTCCAAATCTGGATCATCCGGCGCAAATCTTTTGTGGCTGACATATCCAGATTAGAAGATGGTTCATCCAGGACAATGATGGGCGGATCACTGGTCGATACCGAAGCGCAGGCGATTTTCTGCTTTTCCCCACCGGAAAGAGAAAAGATATTTTTCCCCAGCAGGTTCTCCATCCCAAACTGCTCCGCAGTCGATTTCACCCGCTGAATGATTTTTTCTTCAGGCAAGCCCTGATTTTCACATCCAAAGGCCAGTTCGCTGGTAGAGTCCACCGTAAAAAACTGCGTGCGGGGATTTTGAAAAACGCTCCCCACATATTTTGCTGTTTCATAGAGTGGAAGTCTGCTGATGTTCTTTCCATCCAGCAGGACTTCACCGCTTAACTCGCCCTCATAATAATTTGGGATCAGCCCATTCACCAACCGGGTCAGGGTTGTTTTTCCGCAGCCAGATTGTCCACACAAAAGGATAATTTGCCCGTCCGGGATGATTAAGTTAATGTTTACAAGCCCGCCGGCATCCGTTCCCCCGGCATATCGAAAGTTGATGTTGCGAAATTCAATCATAGGCGCCTTCCTCCTAACAGATAAAGAAACCGACCCAACAGGGTATCGCCAGCAGGAAGAAGAAAATGTCCAAAGGCCCAAAGCCGATTTTACATATATTCGTCCGTTTCTGCGATGCTCCAAGCCCTCGCGTAAGAGCAGCCGCAGACAGTTCTTCTCCGATTTTGGCAATCGAAATCATCAGAGGAACAATCCGATATTCCAGCATCTTCAGGGGACTGCGGAAGGTAGTGATGCCGCGCATCTTCATAGCGTCCCGAATGGCTGCATATTCCTCTTTGACTGTGGGGAAAAATCGGAATACCACCGACATAGGGATCACGATTTTTTGTGGAATGTGCATCTTCTCCATCGCAGCAACAAATTCACTGACCGTTGTCGTACTCACCAGATAATATCCCATGATAAATCCGGGGAGCATGTGCGTATAGATCCCGACTGCGGCTCCCAAGATAAAATTCCATGTGCCCGTGAGCAGTGGTAATACCGTTAATTCCAACGCAAACAAAATAGCGTATGTAACTGCAAATCTGGCTGCGGCCCCCCATTTTCTTGAAAGGAGCAGGAATACAATCGGGCACGCCATAAGGCACGGGCGAACCAGATTCATAAACCCGCCCGTGCCGCCGGTAATCATAATTGTGCTGACAGTTACAGTCAAAAACAGTTTTGTCCTCGGATCGGTGGGAATAACGGCTTTGTTTTCAAATTTTAGCGTTCCAACCGCCGCATCCATCAGGCAATCCCTGCCTTTTCAAAGTGTTTCTTCAAGACTGCTTTACCAAGAAGTGCGCCTAAAATACCGCCGATGAAGGTGACAACAAACAGAACCGGATATGTCCAGCCAGGAGTATAGGACATAAGGGTATCTACATATTCCTGTCCATAGCTGCTTACAAGTGAAGCAAAGAAAGTGTCACGAGTTAAGAACATCCGGCTCACATATCCCATAATCCAAAGGGAGAACACGCCATTGCCAAGGAGCGTGCATTTCCAGCTTTGATACTTTCCGGTCCGCAAAATTACATCGCCCAGAACGCCAAAGATGATACTAAAAATCAGAACCAGCACGCCGCTACCCATGACCAGATTGAGCAGGCCAAGGATAATGCCAGTCAGAGATACCATGCCGAATTTTTTGACCTTCGTTAAGTACAGCATAAAGGGAATACCGCACAGGATGGGGCACACCAATCCTAACAGCGGGATGAAGATAGGGATATATCCCAGCATCATGCCCGCAAAGAAAATGACAAAATAAATGGCGGTGAAAATGCCTACATTGATAAGGTCTTTGGCTTGTAGTTTGTTACTTCTTGCTTCCATTCTCTACATACCTCCGTTATAGTTAGGATGAGCTAACTCATGCTCTTAAAAATTTGCGAAACAGGATTTCGCATGGCTTAAGTTTACCACAGTCCAAATGGTTTCTGCTACTCTGATTAGTTTGAAAACGCTCCATTTGGTTTTGCTTTTTCTAATCGGATGACTTCCTTTACTTGTGCTTTCAGCGTGTTCATCAGCCCCGCCCAGCGCATAGGATTGCGGGCTTTCAGTTCCTCAGTGACGCCCGCCGCCTCCATCATGTGGGATAGTTAGAACGGTGGTTATTCCGAAATTATTCTGATTCAGGGATAATACCGGCAAGCAGGGCTTTTGTCTATACAAATGCCATTTTTGCTTCGCAAAATGCTTGTTGGGCTGTGCCCAATCCCCTTCATTCTGCACCGTTCCGATGCAGGCTGCGCGTTTGTTCCAAACACCTTTATAACAAAAAAGACAGCCTAGGGCTCTTCCACAATAGAAGAATCCTGGGCTGTCGTTGTTTATCGAGACTTCATTTTTTCTGCGCTGCTCTTTTCTTCTGCAAAGAACAGTTCTACATTTCTCTTTGCACGAAGAAACTCCTGCATTTCCTCTTTCGCTTTGCGATAGTCCGGGTAGCGTGCTTTCTTTTCTGTCAGAAGTTTTGAATATTCCATATCCAACTCCTTGACTTTGGGGAGCGTTTTCAAATTGGATTCATTAAACGCCGCTTTCGCTGCCTTGTGCAGCGTGATTTCCGTGCGGTGTGTTTCCAGAAAGTGCTTGCTGTATCCGGTCTTTCGGTAGGCATCATACACAGGTCGTGTCCTAGCGTAGTTGACGATGTGCGTCCGCAGGACAGCAATCTCTGCCATGCGTTGCTCTACGGCCTTGATGGAATCGCCCAATTCGTGATACTGTGCAGTCGCTGCATTTACTCGCTCCCGCATTTCTTCGATGCTGCCGATTTTATGCTCCTGTAAGAAAATCAGCGTCTTGGACATTTCTTTCAGATTATATCGCTTTGCCCAGCGAGCATACCCCATGCTCTTTCCCTCGGCCAGCTTTGCCTGAATGTCCACCAGCATCTGAAACTTTTGTTCCGGTACGATGCGCTTCTGCTTCTGCCGGGGATGGTGTTCGGCTTCCCCAGAGATAACAGCTTTCAGTTCTTCTTCACTATATTCTGCGCCCAAAGTGCGAAAACGGATGAAGCGTTTCTGCCGCGCACCTTTGACCGAGGTGTGCTTTCCTCGTTTGATTACATAGCCCTGCTGTTCCAGCTTTTGAAGAAAGATTTCAAAGTCCACAGGATTCTCGTTCAGCAGAATGTTGTCGATTACGGCACACAGCTTATCTCGATTACTTTCTCTGGGTGGATAAAGGGTACGCTTCTGCCGCTCCCGGTACGGCTTGATTTCAATGACAGACAGCTGGTGTTCCAGACAAATCAAATCGCTCAACCGCTGCACGGTCAGCCCGGACAACAAAAAATCCCGGAATTTCCGGGTGCTGTCCAATGCAGTGGAGTTGTAGATAATGTGATTGTGAATGTGTTTCCGGTCCGTGTGAGTGGCAACGATAAACGCATACTTACCCTTGGTAAACCGCATGGCAAGCTCATAACCGACCTTGTTGGCTTCCTCGGCAGTGATCTCTCCGGGCTTGAACGATTGCCGAATCTGATAGGCAATCACGTCACTTTTTTGTCTGCGCCCAGTGACAAGTTCATACTGCCGTTTGGACAGCATAAATTCTTCGTCTGCGGTCAGGGGACTGCATTCGTAACTGCTGACCAACTCTCCCTTGTTCGTTTTGTCAGGATTCTGGGCATAGTCCGTGCGGCTTTTCAGGCAGGCCGCAACCGACTTGCCCTTGTTTTTGTGCAGCGCGATCAAACGTGTTGCAGCCAATTCTACCACCTCCCGGCAAAAGAAAATGCCGCACAATGGCGGCATAAAGATTTTATAATTCTGCAACCCAGCCACTGAACCATTCCACGGCTTCTACAATGACTGTTCCGGCGGTGATGAGCAGGAAGCAGCCAAACTCCGCCACCAGCAAGATCAAAAACTACAGCCACTCCCGGCAGTACAGCGTATAAAGACCGCAGCCGAAGATATACAGCATCGGCAGTGCCAGCACAAACGCTGACAGGTTCAGCGTCCATTTCAGTATCAGCGCAAGGAAAGCCGTAAGCAGCCAAAACGGGAAAACGATCATCTTAAAAACGAACCTCATATCTAGCACCTACCCTTCGTCCCTATTATAAAGGCATCTCCACACCCCTTGCAAGGATGTCAACCCTTATGTACCCCCGCAGCCCTCCAACTGCGGGGGAAATTTTAGAGTTCTGCCAGCCGGGAAAGGATCTGCCGACCAATGTCGATCAATTCATCCAACCGCTGCCGCAGGTCCTCCATGTCGGCAGCGTAGACTTTGCCGCATTCGTTGGCACGTTTGGCGTACTGGTTCAAGTTGTTGCTGCACATCTGCAAAAGATATGCCATGCGCCGCAGTTGCGGCAGGTCAAGGTTCAGGCAGTAGCCATCCAATGCCATCTTGCGGATATAGGCACTCAGGCTGCGGATGCCCATGCTCAGCATTTTCTCATAAATGCGGTTTTTCTCCGCCTTTGTGGTTCTCAGGATGATGATCTCATCCCGCTTTTCCCTCACCGGGCATCACCATCCTTGTCGTAATAACTGCGAAAAGGCTTCACCGGCTCCGGCTTATCCGACTTTTCCTCCAGTGCCGCCAACACCGAGGGGCGGCGAGGTGCATCCTCCTGTTCTTCCCCGTCCTGTTCCGGCTCGTGGCTCTTTTCGTCCACATCCAACTGAGCGTTCAGCTCTGCAAGGCGAGCCGACTTTTCAGCCAGTTCTTCTTCCTGCGGGAAGGGCTTTTCCACCTCAATCTGCGCCGCCGCCTGCTGCTGATGCAAGGTGGCTAGTTCATTCTCAGCAGAGTTAATGCGCTCCGGGAAGTTGTTCAGCGAATTATCCAGACGGATAATATTGCCCAGCGGGTCGGTGCCCAGTGCTACCGGGTACCTCCGCTGACCCTTCAGAATCGCCTGATATTCGCTGCGGAAGGTATCGAACCGCAGAGACAACTCAAAGCCCCGGTAGCTGCCGATCACTTTTTCTTCGGCGTTGGGCAGTTCGGAGCAGGCAAGCACCAGACGCTCACCGGCGGTCTTTTTCTCATCGTAGGTCACGCCCTTGATGGTCATGCCGCAGAAACCCTCTTGCACCTGCGGGTGGGCAGCGGCAAGCTGTGCGTCCGCTTTCACTCCGGCAATATAGGCATTCGTTTCCTGAATGTCAGCCGGGAATTTTGTGAGCAGCTTATCTTCCAGACGGAACTTCTGGCTTTGGTGGTCGGCTTTCAGCACTTTCAGTTTCGCCACCTGCACATCCAAATCCATCTTTTCCTTGATGAGCGGATTTCCGGCGCACAGTGCCTTGATCTCTGCATAAGACAAAGCCTGTTCGTCCACATCATCGCAAGAGCGTACCGGGGATTTTGAAGTCATGATTTGGCTGATGAATCGCTATTTATTCTCCAAAGTTTGGAACAAGTAGCTGTCAAAAGTTCCCTCTGTGACGTAGTTGAACACCTTGACTTCCTTATTCATATTGCCCTGCCGGATAATGCGTCCGTTGCGCTGGGTCATGTCGCTGGGCTTCCAGCCGACATCCAAGTGATGCACCGCCGCAAGCCGCTGTTGGACGTTCGTTCCGGCTCCCATTTTTGCGGTGCTGCCGAGCAGAATCCGCACATCGCCGGAGCGCACTTTGGAGAACAATGCGGCCTTTTTTGCTTCGGTGTCGGCATTGTGGATGAACTCAACTTCACTTTCCGGCACCCCGGCGGCGACCAATTTCTTGCGAATATCATCGTAGACATTAAAGTTGCCATCGTTCTTTGGTGTCGAGAGGTCGCAGACCAGAAGCTGGGTCAGCTTCTGGTCTTTGCCCTCCTCCCAGATCCTCAGCATGTTCCGCACACAGACGTTCAGCTTGCTGTTGGGGTCGTCCGGCAGCATGGGGTTCATCAGACGCACATCCAAGCCAATTTTTCTGCCGTCGTTGGTGACGCAGAGCATATTGTCCACGGAGGCATCTACTGCACCGGAGTGGATTTCTGCAGCACATTTGCTCAGTTCCTGCACCATTTCCTTTTGAATTTCGGACGGCTTTGCCACCACGGTTTCAAACTTTGCAACCGGCACCGGCAGATGAAGCTGGTCGGAAGTTTTAATGTCCGCAACCTCCTTGAACATGGACATCAACTCCGGGAGGTTGAAAAACTTGGCGAACCGGGTGCGGGCACAGTAGCCGGTACCCTCCGGGGCAAGCTCAATGGCCGTGGTCGTCTCACCAAAGGTGGATGCCCAGCAGTCGAAGTGCGTCAGCTTTTTCTGCTGCAAGGTGCTGTACTGGAGGTACCGCATGACCGTGTACAACTCGGTCATGGAGTTGCTCACCGGGGTGCCGGTAGCGAACACCACGCCACGCCCGCCGGTGATCTCGTCCAGATAGCGGCACTTGCCGAACATATCGCTGGATTTCTGCGCTTCGCTGGTGGATAATCCTGCGACATTCCGCATTTTTGTAGTCAAAAAGAGGTTCTTGTAGAAATGGCTTTCGTCCACAAAAAGCCTGTCAACGCCCAGTTGCTCGAAGGTAACTACATCATCCTTACGCTCATCGGAGCGCAGTTTTTCCAGCTTTGTTTCCAGCGTTTTCCGGGTCTTTTCTATCTGCTTGATGGAGAAATTCTCGCCTGCGTGGACTTTCAGCTCATTGATGGCGGCAAGCGTTTCATAAATTTGCTCCTGAATGATACGCTCCTGCCGCTCAAAGGACAGCGGGATGCGCTCAAACTGGCTGTGCCCGATGATGACAGCATCGTAGTCCCCGGTGGCAATGCGGGCGCAGAATTTTTTGCGGTTGGCGGTCTCAAAGTCCTTGCGCCGTGCCACCAAAAGTTTTGCGTTAGGGTAGAGGTTCAGAAACTCCGATGCCCACTGCTCCGTTAGGTGATTCGGCACGACAAAAAGCGATTTTTGGCATAATCCCAGCCGTTTTGCTTCCATGGCAGACGCCGCTATTTCGTAGGTTTTTCCCGCACCAACTTCGTGCGCAAGCAACGTATTACCGCCATAAAGCACATGGGCGATGGCGTTGCGCTGGTGTTCCCGGAGGGTGATTTCCGGGTTCATGCCGACAAAATGGATGTGGCTTCCGTCATACTCACGGGGGCGGGTAGAGTTGAACAGCTCGTTATACTGCTTCACCAGCGCAATGCGCCGCTGAGGGTCCTGCCAGACCCAGTTGGCGAACGCATCCTTAATGACCTGCTGTTTCTGCTGCGCCAGCATGGTCTCCCGCTTGTTCAGCACACGCTTGGGCTTGCCCTCGGCATCCTCGACGGTGTCGTAGATGCGGACATCTTTCAGGTTGAGCGTTTCTTCCAGAATCTTATAGGCATTGGCACGGGATGTGCCGTAGGTCTCGGAGGAGATAATGTCGCCCCGCCCCGTAGCCGTTTTGCCCTCCACACGCCATTCTGCGGTATAAGGAGAATAACGCACCTTGACCGCGTGGCGCAGATAGTAGGGGATCTGGAAGGTCTCGGTCATAAACTTTTGGATAATATCCGGGTCGAGCCACGTTGCACCCAAGCGCACATCAATTTCGGAGGCTTCCAGTTCTCTGGGCTGTGCTTTCTCCAATGCGGTGACATTGACGGCAAATTCCGGGTTGGTCTCGGCGGCAAACTGCGCCATCCGCAGCTTTGCCCGGACATCGCCGGACAGGTACTCGTCTGCCATCTGCCAGCCCGCTTCCGGGTCGGTGGGGTCGGCGGCAGGGTCCTTGAAGATCACACCGGAAAGTTCGGTGGTAATGCGCCCATACTCACCGGGAGTGCCCAGCAGCTCTGCCATATAGGGCAGGTCCACCTTGCCATGTTCCCCGATGGACACCGCCAACGCTTCGCTGGGGGTATCCACACTGGTGACGGTGCGCTCCGGGCGAATGGTGCGTTTCGTGAACATCGCCGCTTTGGATTTAAGCTGCCCCTGCTCGTCCAGATTTTCCAAGGAGCAGAGCAGATAGTAAGAGGAATCCTGCTCAAACAGTCGCCCGTTTTTGCGGTCATTCAGCAGACCATATTTGGCGGTAAAGGCATCGTAGGCGGCGTTCAGCTTTGCCTGTGTCGTCTGAATGTCCTCGTCCGGGAAGTCGTTCAACTGCTGTTCGATCAGCTCGTTGACGATCTGCCGCAGCTCCACCATGCCGGTGACACGCCCCTTGGCGGTGTCGGACAGCTCCACCTGTGTCATTACGGAATTTTCCCGATAGAAAACCTCGCCGTCCACCACGGTGTAGGAGAAATTCTTCACCTCCGGGTCGGCAGGCAGGGTGCGCCGGGTGGTTTCTTCCTCGGCAATGTCGGGAGCGTCCACCTCTGCGGCAGTATACTGCCCTTCAATATGCCGAACTGCTTCTGTAAGCTGGTCGGCAAGGTTTGCGCCCTCGATGGGCGCAACGGTCAATTCCTCTCGTCCGTACTGGGTACTTTCGGTGGTGAGCTGCCCCAGCACCATCTCCGGGTGGTCCACAAAATACTGGTTGATGGCAAAGCCGTCCTCGGTCTTGCCAAGCTGCACCCATGCAGGCTCAATGTCCTCAGGGCGGTCACGCTTCTGCAAAAAGATAATATCGCTGACAACATCCGTACCAGCGTTAGCACGGAACGCATTATTCGGCAGACGGATCGCACCCAGCAAATCGGCACGTTCTGCCATGTGCTTGCGGGCGGTGCTGTCCTTGCTGTCCATGGTGTAACGGCTGGTGACGAACGCCACGACACCGCCCGGTCGCACTTGGTCGATGGCCTTGGCGAAAAAATAGTTGTGGATGCTAAATCCCAGCTTGTTGTACGCCTTATCGTTGACCCTGTATTGACCAAAGGGCACGTTACCCACCGCCAAATCGTAGAAATCACGCCTGTCGGTGGTTTCAAAGCCAGCCACGGTAATGTCTGCCTGCGGGTACAGTTTTTTCGCAATGCGCCCAGTGATGCCGTCTAGCTCCACGCCGTACAGCCGACTGTCCTGCATGGTGTCCGGCAGCATTCCGAAGAAGTTGCCCACGCCCATACTAGGTTCCAGAATGTTACCGCTGCGGAAACCCATGCGCTCCACAGCATCGTAGATGCCACGGATCACGGTGGGGCTGGTGTAGTGGGCATTCAGCACGGAGCTGCGGGCTGCAGCGTATTCGTCCTCGGAAAGCAGCCCTTTCAGTTCCGTGTACTCTTTTGACCAGTTGCTCTTATCCGGGTCAAAGGCATCCGGCAGACCACCCCAGCCCACATACTGCGAAAGCACTTCCTGTTCCTCGGCGGTGGCTCCACGGTGTTCCTGTTCCAACTGAAACAGGGTGCGGATAGCTGCAATATTCCGGGCATATTTCTGCTTTGCACCACCCTCGCCCAGATGGTCGTCCGTGATGTGGAAGTTCCCGGCAGCTTCCGGCACAGGTTCGGCGTTCAGGGCTTCGTCTGCGACGGCAGCATCCGGGAATGTCTGCCATTCGCCGTTGACCTCCCCAGAGATAGGCAACTTGTCCAGTGATTCATCAGACGTAGGCTCATCCCGTCGCAGACTGTCCTCGAACTGCTGTTTGTTCAGCACCTCGTTGCTCCACGAATAGCCCTGCACACTGGTGTCGATGCGCACATCGGTTTCGCCCACATAACCAACTTTGCCCTCGATGGTTCGGGTGGGAAGGTCTACCACAACATCGTCCCCGACCTTGTAATCAACGGCCTTTTCGGGAGCAGCATCAAGGGCTTCATCTTGCTGCTCGTACAATTCCCGGACAATAGCCAGCGGTTCTTCCCGGAAAATCGGCATCCGCATATCGGCTAGTGCCATATCCTGCAAGGAAACCTTGCCCTTATCAAAGTCCACACCATCAATCCGAAATTCCCGGCCATCCATCTTGATAACGGAGCCGATGGGCAGATAGTCCTCTTTGTGCAGATGTTTAGTCTGGTGATGAGTCCCATCTTCGTTCAATCCGGCAAGGTAAACATCGTTGCCCGCAGACCACAATTCTTTTGACTTTTTTGCCCATAAGCTAGGTGGAAAGCCTGTGACCTGAACTTCGCCCAGTGCTGTTTCTCTCGTGAACAAAGCACTGTTGAGAACTTTTGCGACCTTGGCAGCATCTTCTCCATAGAACATAAAATTGCCGCCAGCTTCAAATCCAACCAGAGTATCCGGGTGCTGCACCTTTAATGCAGTGTATTCGGCTGCACTGGCGGCGTTCAGTTCAAGGGGAAAGTCGCTGGCTCTTCTTTCTTTGTCCGACAGGTAGCGGTCAGACTGAATCATCAGGTCGATATACTTTTCAACCCGATCCCAGCGGAGAAGCACTTTCTGATGGTCGGGATAATGTTCAAATGTCAGCCCCTTGCTGTCGTGGTCGAGCCAACCACTGCTTCCGTCCAGATAGGTGTGCGAACATCCACCGGGACCGTGCGGTGCATATTCTTTGGCAAGCGCTTTTGCCCGGAGTTTTCGGTCAGGCTGTGTCTGATAAATCTCCCAAATCCGAAGCTTGCTGTTTTCAAAGTTAGAACCTCTCCGCAGTGCTTTTTCAATATCAGCCTGCGATAAAACAAAAGCGGAGGGCGTTTTTTCGCTCTCCGCTTGGTCGATTTTTTCAATTTGCTGGGCTTCCGTAGGGATGTTGGCATCCAGAAAACTTAGCTGTAGATCAGCTCCGTCAGCACCAGTTCCTCGGCCTGCGCTTTCAGGCTGTTCATGTGCTGCACCCATGCCATCTGATTCTGCTCCTTGTCCGGGGCCGGGTTCTGTTTCAGAAGCTGCGCCATGGTCTGCTGCATCCGGCTCTCTGCCGTCTGCTCCACCTCCATCAGGTGCGGATGCAGAGTCCCCGACAGGAGCATCGAATTGTACAGCACCGGGCGATGCTGCATCAGGTAAGTCCGGCGCAGTCTGCCGTATTTGCCCAGCGGCTTCCGGGGCTGGTTCAGGGTCAGGTTCGGGAGCTGGTAGTCCCCGACGGTCGAGTAGGTCACGTTCCTGCTGTTCGTATTCATATTGGCTCCTTTCTATATTGCGGCGGCGAATGGTTGTTTTTACGGTGCGCTCGATGTTTCGCAGCACCTCCCGGCTCATGTCGCTGACGGCTGCGCCGAGGGTGTAGACACTATCTGGGGTGGAAAAATTGTAGATTGCCTGAAAATCGTCCTTGTCGAACCACCCGGCAGGCTCAAACCCGCAGCGTTCCAGCAGCATATAGATGACGCTGATGGCGGCAGCGGACTTGAACTGCATCTCCACCCCGGCTTCATCATAATCCATCAGCAGCGAGCCGTCAACGATGGCGCGGATGTCCCCGCCGTTGTTGTCCCAGTAATCTGCCACCAGTTTTCCTGCAACGTCCGCAAGCTGCTGGCTGACACGCTCTCCGCTGATGCCGTAGGTGGCGGCGAGCATTTCCGAAACCGGCTGTTTCAGGTCATCGTTGTACTGCCACACCTCCGGGTCACGGGAATTGCGGCGCACCCCGGTGTCGCTCACATCAAAGACATAGTGCAGACGCGGCACACTGCTGGACTGGTCTAACAGCGCGATGCCCTTGGAGCCGCGCCGGACATAGCGGTTCATGCGATTGCTCCAGATGTCGAAGCTGGCGCAGGCAGTGGCATCAGGCCGCTGGGCGTAGATCATGAGCTGGTCTGCAAAGCTGTACTTGTACAGCCGGGATGCAGTGGTCAGGTAGTCCGTCCAGTTTTCCCAATACCGGGTCAATTCTTTTGCCGTTTGCTGGGCAAGGTTCAGGCATTCTTGCGTTTTGTTTGGCATTGCGTTCCTCCTTCCGATTTCAGGATATAAAAAGAGCGGGTAACCATTTTATGGTTACCCGCAAAGAAATGCGTGTGTTTTTATTAGCAGAAACGATTTGCGAATTTACATTAGACAGCTGTTTTTAATGTCATTACACCAATGCTGTAAATTACTTTCTATATCAGTGCAGCCTTCCAAGTGAGATAGCAAATGCTTTTTATTCAGAAGGTAGATAAAGCAAAGAATTTCTTTTGCAGTTCGCTGCTTTTCAGAATCTGATATTACAGTGAAGAAATACATATCGGACATTGATTGGGTTTGTTCAAGGCGATGACTTCCATTGTTCAATATCAAACGGTACATTAAATTTTCAAAGTAGGTTTTATAAACATCTTCTGGCAACAAGGCCAATATGCTTTGGTCAGTTGAAATATCATCGAATCCTTTTTTGTACTGAAATGTAGAAAAAGCCTCCAACATCTGACGCATAATATTTCCAATAACTAATTCGTACTCGGTTGCATTTCCCAGTGCATAATTGTAGACGATTTTTATAAGTTCTGAATATTCCTGACGCTTATTGTAAGAAAATGTGACCAGTTTTTGATTTTTTAATTCATACAAGCGGTAAACCGGCTTTTCGCCACATATTGTTTCGCTCGCTGCAGTCAATTCTTTGAATATTTTTTCGGAGTCGTAATATGTGGGCAAATCATGAGTCATAATGATTGCACGGGTATCTTTGTTTCCTAACAAAAATTTCCCAAGTTGATACCTCAAAAATGACATGATGCCCGTTTTGTTCTCTATATCAAAACTTGAAACAGGATCGTCAATTACTAATAGGTACTCTTTTGTATATCCAGAAGACTCCTCTTGATTTTGTAAAATACTGGCAAAAAAATAGCACAATCCAATTATATTTCGCTCGCCTTGCGATACTTGAGAGGGACGCACGGATTTTCCATTGGAAAGCAGTATATAATTTCCGTTGCGATAGTCAATTTTGAATCTGGTGTTTGAGAAGAATATATAATTTAAGTTATTATTGATAATTGAAACAGCAACTTGAACATTCTTCTGCATGGCTTCCAATTCGTCTAAACGATGCTTTGTACGAGCAGAAGCATTTTGTAGCTCAACTAATTTTTCTTGTTCCTTTTTAGCTTGAGCAGCACATGCAAGATACCGCAAGTACGAATCTTGAATATCAAAATGCGCAATTTGATTATTGATTTTTGTTAAGTGATCAACAATTGGTTTTGTAGCAGTAATCTCTTTGTTGTATTCAATTCTCTCACATTCCAACTTGTCAAATGCGACATTTAGTCGAGTTAACAAAGTAGAGATGGGTTGTAATTGCTGCTCACAGGGGGTATAAGGATCATCTATTTTGCTTTGAATAACCAAGTTGTTATATTTAATTGCAGCATTGAATTCTAACAACAGCTTCGAACATAAGTCAGTATTTGCTAGTTTTATGAATGGTGAAAAGTTAAATTCGATTTCATCCATTATAAATTGGCGTAGAGATTCCTGATGTTCCTCAACAGCTTTGCTAAGTACCTTTTGAACACTTTGAACTAGATTTTGCTTATACTCTTCTGAAACTGGTTGCATACACACAGGGCAGGCACAAACATTTTTATTTGAGAAAATAGTAACCATTCTATTTAATTGAGAAGTATTTCCTGTTTGTGCTAGTTCGAGCAAATAATGTTCTCTTTCGGTCAACTCCGGCTTTTCAATTTTCATCTTTAGGAGCCGCATTATCTTCTCTTCATCATAATGGATATTAAATGTTGATATGCTACTTGAGATTGTCGCGTTACCTTGCTGAGCTTCTCGAAGTGATTTTAATGCCTCGTTAAACTCTACAATTAGCTGGTCACGCGTTTTTGATGTGGAGAAGGGGACAAGGTGCTTGTATGTATCATTATGAACGGAGGTGTTCTGTCGGTTGCCTTTTATCAATTTATCTCTACCGGCCCAACAGTCATCGCCTTGAAGTGCATAGCGCATTTTTTTCATATGATACTTAGGAGAAGTTTCGGTGTCATCTTTTTCATACGTCTGCACTATGGCTTCTTGTGCATCGCGTGCGGTCTTTAGTTCTTCTAAGTTCTTTCGTTCAGTTTGTATTTGCTCGGCAAGCTCTACTTGATGTCCTAACATTACAATTGTATTTAGCCCGGACTCTTGAATCTTTATATTTTTGTCAACATATTCTTCATCAAATACGAAAATGTGTGACTTATCTTCGGGCGTTAATTCAAATGGAGAATTGTTTGAATCCAAAAAGTCAGCTTGGATGATAGCCTCCTGAACTTCTCCCTTTGCACTTTTTACAGCCTTAGCCAGTGTGCTTTTTCCAGCACCGTTTCGGCCATAAAGTAAACTTCCTTTGACCTTTTTAATTTTGTTGCCGTTATGAGGATCGAGAAATAATATGTCTGACGAGCTTTCAAAGTTGGCACCACATACTCTTATGCCTGCAATATCCTTTAACATCTTATTATCCTCTCAAAATATATGAAATTCATCGAGTGCGACTTGTTAAGTAAAGTATACCATACTATTAGTTAACATAAAAGAGGATATGTATGCCGCCAAACGGCGGCAAAAATCAGTTGAGCGGAAATTCCAGTTCGGAAAACTCGGCATCGGTCATAAGTTTCAGCTTTTCAATGACCTGTTCGGACAGTTCCCGCAGGGCAGTTTCATCGGGCGTCAGGTAACATTGCATCAGGCGCAACTCCTGCATCAAACCCAGTCGGGAGCCGGAATTGTAGAGCGTCATCAGCGTCAATTCTTCGCCATTAAAGTTCATGAGCATCTCTCACTTTCCGGCACCCAACAGGGCTGCACTCCGGGGCATTGCATTTCTCTTTTGCGCCAGCCAGTGAAGCCAGCTTTTCCAGCGTGGAAGGGTGGCTGTTCAGCCCCAGTTCTTCGGCTTCGGCGGCTCTGTCCAGGATAAAATCGTAGTCCTGTATCAGCCGCCGACCTTTTTCCATGTGATGTGCTTCCAGAATTTCTTCCCGGACTTCCTGAATCGTCAGTTCCGGGTCATTGACCTGACCGCTATCCATCACAGAAAAGTCTCTGTGGTAGATGGTGTAGTCCCAGCCCTCATCCGTGGACTGGATGGTGATATAGCCCTTACCGCCCAGCTCCCATGCACCCTGTTCGTCCTGCGTCTGAATTTCCGGGTAATAGTCGGCTCCATTGCGTTCCATCACCTCAGCAAACTGGCAGATGTGGAACACATTGCCAAAACCACCCATGTCAAAATGGTAATCGTCCAAATATTCCAGCCGTGACGTAAAGCTGCGGCCATCTGGGTAGTCCACCTGAATCACACCGCCATCGGGAACGCGGTGGAGATCATCATAATAGCTGTTGATGAGCCGAATATCTGGCGGTATTGTTTCTGGTTCCCAGATACGCCGTCTGCCGATGCCCGCCTGCGGGATGTTTTCGAGGATCTTTACGCTTTCCTGTTGGATGGCCTTACGGTCATCGTCCGAAAGTTCAAACAGATACCAGTTCCGGGCAGCAGGAATGGCGTTCCTGCCATCGGGCGGCAGGTTCTTTTCGGAAATCTGCCCACTTTCCAGTGGCTCGCCGGTCACCTTGTTGTAGGTGGCAAAGCCGACTCCTGCACCGTTTTCTCGGAGGTGGAGATAGCGTTCATCGTTGATAAGGTAGACCGCTTCTTTTATCTGCTCCATCAGCAACCACCCTCAAACTCCAGAGAAAACTTGCTGCGGCCATCGGTCTCGGTGCCCAGCAGCACGGTGGCATTGTAGGTTTTGCCCTTAACACTCTTGCAGTCCTTCAGGCGCACACGACCATCCCGCAGCAGCTTGTCTGCCACATGAGCGTCCAGCCGCTTGCCCAGACGCTTGAAGAACGCATTGTCCTTCCACAGCACGAAACGACACTCCCGGTTCTCGCAGAACCAGCCCTTTTCACGCTCCACAACAGGCTTACTACAGTTCGGGCAGACACCAATAATCTTGCTTTTCATAAGTGCATTCGCTCCTTTTTTCATTTCCGTGTTCTTTACCAGTTCGGTAATCATCGTATTGATCTCAGTCATAAATTCACCCGGCTCCATTTCGCCACGCTCGATTTGCGGCAGTTTCGCTTCCCAGTCAGACGTCATATCCGCAGACTGAATCTCTTCGGGCATTACGGTGATGAGGGCTTTTCCCTTATCCGTGGGCAGCAGCACCTTGGTTTTCTTACTACCCTTGCGTTCCAGAAAGCCCTTCTGCACCAGTTTTTCAATGGTGGCGGCTCTGGTTGCCGGAGTGCCGATGCCCTGACGCTCCACGCCCTCCGGCATACTATCTGCACCCGCCGCCTGCATAGCTGACAGGAGAGTATCTTCGGTGAAATGCTTCGGCGGGGACGTCTGCCCCTCTTTCAGTTCGGCGTTGAGGATGCCGCACTCGTTTTCCGCTGCATTGGGCAGGGCTGTGAGTTCCTGTTTCCGGTTCAGGATATCTGCCAGCACCTTGCGTTCCACCGCTTTCCAGCCTTCCTCCAGAATCTCCTTACCTTTGGCAGTAAACTCCTCTCCAGCGCAGATGGTGGTGAGCAGGGTCTCCAGATAACGGAAGGGCTTGCTTACCGCCATCAGCGTCCGGGCGATGATGAGCTTCAGGACGTTCTGCTCCCCCTTGGGCAGTGCGTCCAGATCGGCTTGCAGCATACTGCGGGTGGGCAGGATGGCGTGATGATCGTTGACTTTCTCCCGGCTAACGGTGCGCCGTGTCCGGGGCACAGCCTCATCTACATCTGCCGGAGTGATATCGAGAAAGACTTCCAGTGCCTCGGTCAGTTCCTCCAGCATTTCCTCGTCATCGTCGGTGATATAGCAGCTATCAGTTCGGGGATAAGTGGTAAGTTTCTTCTCATACAGGCTCTGCACATAGTCCAGCGTCTGCTGTGCGCTGTACCCCAGTAGGCGGTTGGCATCTCGCTGAAGGGTGGTCAAATCGTACAGCGGCGGCGGATTTTCGGATTTTTCCTTGCGGGTGATGCGCTGGATCGTTGCTACCATCTCCTTTCGGCAGGCTTCCAGCAGGTTTTCGGCAACGGATTTTTCGGGAATGCGGCAGCTGGATGCCGTGCAGCCGCTGGTCAGTTCCAGATCCACCGTGTAGAACTTCTCCGGCACAAAGGCGGCAATGGCGGCTTCCCGCACCACCGTCATGGCAAGCACCGGGGTCATAACACGCCCCACCGCCAGCGGTTGACCGTACAGGCACGAAAAAAGCCGGGACGCATTGATGCCGACCATCCAGTCGGCACGTTCCCGGCAGAGTGCTGCATTGTACAGCGCATCGTATTCAGTTGACGGTTTGAGGTGGGCGAATCCTTCCCGGATGGCATTTTCCTCCATGCTGGACAGCCATAGGCGAGAAAAGGGCTTTTTGCAGCCTGCTTGCTGGTACACCAAGCGGAAAATCAGTTCTCCCTCGCGCCCTGCGTCTGTAGGATAGTTCTCGGAGGTGACTTTTCTGACTTTGTTACTCGATGGCATCCAATGGGCCGATAAAGCGGTAGAAAATCTGGATTTTCTGGACGTATTCGCCATCGACCTTTTCCGCTCTG
>ENA-OQIF01000066-OQIF01000066.1-human-gut-metagenome-genome-assembly--contig:-NODE-66-length-59388-cov-5.283542_pt1 | contig 59388 bp, 46 predicted proteins | sample MGYA00242574_ERZ504738 | MGnify/ENA primary metagenome ERZ504738 (study PRJEB26092, sample SAMD00036437) | human gut metagenome | host: Homo sapiens | study: EMG produced TPA metagenomics assembly of...
GAAGTAGGATGAGCCGGTCTCTGCACACGAACAGAGACTTTGAAAAGCTTGAGCCGTATGAGGGGAAACCCTCACGTACGGTTCTGAGGGGGGAAGAGGGCAGTAATGCCCTTGACCTACCCGATCGGTATGCTCGGCTCCGAGACTCCGCAATGAAACGGTTTTCAGTCCGCCGATGCCGCCGTAGTCTTTCACCGTAACTCCGGCAAAGTGTTTCACGGCATCCGACACTTGCAATACGTTGAGGCTTTTGAGTTCTTCTTTAGAGAACACCTGAGTGGGAGCCATGGCTCTCACTTCGCGGGTGTGGTATGCTTCGGCAACGGTTACTTCGGGGATTGAATAAGTACGGGCGGTATCTGCTTTCTGCTGCTGGGCGGAAAGCGAAACGGTAAGAGCCTGGCAGCAACAGAAAGCAACACAGGAGTATAATAGCTTAGGTAATCTGAGTATATTCATCTTTGTTTTTTGTTGTTAAAATGTCCGGACGAACTCACTTCGGCCGGACACACTAAATAAACTTGGCAGAGTTTATTATCATAACTTACTTTCTCTGAATCAGAGTGATGAATAAAATGACGGATGGAATAGTTCCGGCTCATTAGACTCAACGCTTTTTCCTCGAAAGCAATGAAAAAGATGCACAGGCAGGTCTTCTGACTCGTTTCTGTTGATAAGCGCCTTCCCAGGAAATGTTTCCCAGTGGCAAGTGGTGGTTGCTTACAACAATCTGATGTGAAACTTACAGCAGCGGGACTGTTCAGGATTTGCACCTGATTCCCTTTTAATTGCATCCCCGGAACACGGAGAATACAAACCAATGCACTGCAAAGATAAAAAGAATATTAGAAATAGCATACTAATTTGTGATTATTCTTTGTGCATCGCAGAGCGGACGGAACAGCATCGGGCAGGTGATCGGAATAACGTAAACAGCCGGTGTCATTTGTCTTGCCCCCGGGCGATAATGATGTCAGAATGACGGATAATCGCTCTTTGGACTGACACACTCTTTCTCTAAAAACCGGTGAACCGGAAGAAAAAACGGAGGAAAGCCCGGCTTTTCTGCCCCGAAAGCCGGGTTTTGAGTGGTGAAGAGCCGGGCTTTTGCAGAAAAGAAGCCGGTATTCACTCCAAAAGACGGGTACATTTGCTCCGAAAGAAGTAAGCATTTTCCAAAAAGGTTTACTTCTTTTTCAAATATCTCTATATGTTATGCTCCATTACATATATTGTCATGAAAACCGGGACTTATAGCTCCGGGTTTTGTTCCGGTTGCTTACCGGATATGATCGTTCGGGGAGTGTCGGAAAGAGCGGGTTTGTCTCTAAAAAACTGCTTTATGGACGGAACATTTCCAGGTAGCTTTCTTCCGGTGGATAAAAGGAGGTAATTACTGTCGAATGGATGAACGGGCAATCGAATAGGGAGCGTTTTTCAGAACCTTGCTGTGTATCGGTCCGAAAGAACGGAAAATAGAGAGGTCGGATTATCATTCTGTCAAAATGATAACCCGACCTTCCGTATGTCTCCGGAGTGAAATGCCCCGCTTCGGTATGCTTGTTCAGCCGCGTTCTGCCAGATACTGCTCTACCTTTTGCAGGGTGGCGTCCTTCAGCAATACGGTTTTGTTCTTATCCAGTAAATAAAGAGTGGGAATGGCTCTCAGGTCATACAGGTTTTTGTTTTTGATGACCAGTTCTTTATCATATCCGTTGGTCCATTCTTTCGCAAAGTCGTTGCGGTGCTTTTTCCATTCATCCAATTCTTCATCCGGATAGATGGACAGGACTTTCAGTTTCTTGGCGGCTGTGAATCCGTTGATGACCGGAGAAGCCTTTAACCCCTCTATCATCTCCGCGCACGCATGGCAACCCGGATTGTTGATAAATAGCAGTGTGTATTCCGCAGGGAACTGATAAAGCGTACCCTTGGCGCCCGAATCCAATGTGTAGGTGAAGTTGAGTGCCTTAGTGCCTAACCGGTTCTTCTGTGCCAGCTCCAACCGTGCCTGCGGACGTATCTTCGCCGTTTCGTCCAGTGCGGGAGAGGCAATCAGGGCTTCCAGTACCGGGATATAGAATTCTTCGTTGCGCATAGGCGAGTTGGGATCGTACAGATATTTATCGGCCAGTTCCTCAAAGAAATGAAGCATCTTCCGGTTCTTCTCCGCCCGGTTGAAAGTTTCTTTCATGGCAGTTTGTGCCACAGGCAAGGGCACATGTTCCAACAGGTCACAATAGTCTACCCAAGCCTGTTCGGGCACTTCGGCCTGATTGATGTAGGTGGTGTCCGAGAAGTCGAAACGATCCCAATAGTGTTTTACCATATAGTCCGTACGTTGTTCTACGGTATTCAGTACTACAGGTATCTGGGGTAAATTGAAAATTTTAACCGTATCTTGCTTTTCGGAAGGCTCCTGACTAGAGGCGGAACCGCTTTTACAGGCACTGAATGCCAGTATCAAGGCAAATGAAAGGTATTTTACATTGTTCATCATAATCTTTTGTTTTGATATGGGACAAAGATAGTATTTTTATTCTATATTTGTACTTAGTCATGAAAACGTCAGACACACAACAAGCAAATTGAACATGGAGAATAAAAAAGGACAACCTACTACAGAGGCAATCTTTAGGGGAATACAGTCAGGAAAAGTATTAGAGCTTTTTGACAAACTACAATATCAGATCGCCATTCATGGTGATCTGACTTATAGTGATCCTTGGGGGGAGGTACACCGGTTCAGGGATCAATTTGAAAGTGCAAAACACGACTCGGATTCACCAACGGCGATAGGGCGCTATCCGTTTGCCGATGTATGGATACAATTTTACGAGACGGAAGTGAAGGATTATTCGCTTCTACTGGAAAATGTGCCTGATGGCATCCCATTCACGGACTAGTGTCTGGCGTAAAGGTTTCGGGACGTTACTCGATAAATTATACGGAAAAATACCTTTGGTGGAGTACGAACAGGCATTGGAACATCTGGAACACCCCTATGCCCTGAGTGAAATTCTCTGGGCTTTGGAGTGGGACTATCGGGACCAGGAGGTGTATCTGAAGTTTTCACATTACATCCTGCTCCATCTTTTGCCCTTGCTTACTCCCCGGAATATCACCTTTCTGTATAGTGTGCGCGAGTGGTTTGGTTCCACCAGTGATCATCGTGTCGTGCTTGTTCATTGTTATTGGATAGACTGCTGGCTGAAGCACCCGAAACGTTTACTGACCGATGATGAATTTACGGCCGATTTCAAGATACGTTACGAACTCTATCGTTTGTGTAATTTCTTATCCTATAAGGAAGAGCCCTATCCGCTTGAGTTCCCTATTCGTGCTGTCGACTTCGGGAGAGCCTGTCAGATGGGGCTTCTGTCCGAAGATACGCTGATGGTCGAACTGATGGATCGTCCCCTGTCGCCTGTGTTGATAGAAGAGGCTGTGGACTTTTTCTATAAGAAAGACCAAAAGGAGAAACGGCTGTATACCGATTGCCGGGATTATGATTTCAGCCGTTTCAAGAAAGTATTGGAAAAAGTAACGGAACGTATCCTCGACATCGAGCTGGAAAGGGGAGAAGCCTGTACCGATGTCACTTCGTTGGCTCGGAAACTGGACGGGGTGACCGGAGCCGAACTGATGATCCGCTTGTTGAGTCTGATGGGTAAGGAGAAATTCATACGGCTCGATAAATGGTACTACGATACCGGCGAAAGCCGTACAGGTATGTTCTGTCATCTGATGTTGCATTGCGCTCCCTCGCCGACAGATACGCCGGACTGGTTGAAGATGCTCGTCGAACGGGCGGGTATCACTCCGAAGCGCCTGGTGGAGATGGCCGTGTATTCTCCCCGTTGGCTGGAGATGGTAGAAGAGGCTATCGGATGGAAAGGCCTGACCTGTGCGGCAAATTTGTTTTATGCTTACACAAGGGAGTGTTATGATGATGTGGATGAGGCAAGAATCACGCCTTACACACTCTTGTCACCTTTGGAGATCTCGGTAGGAGTGGTGGATACGGCATGGTTTTGGAAAGCCTACAATGCACTGGGACGCGAACGTTACGAAAAAGTTTTCGCGGCTTCCAAGGCTGTTACGGAATCTTCCGGTGTATATAGCCGTTTCCGGAAGTATACGGATGCTCTTGTGGGAAAGTATACGATAGCACAGTTGGAAAGCCTGGTGATGGACAACCGGAATAAAGATTGGGTGCGTGCCTATCCGCTTGCCCCGTTTGCCGGAAAAGCCCGGAAGAAAGAGGTAGATGCGCGGCTCCGCTTCCTCAAGGCTTTCTGGCTAAGCAGTGACACCCTGTCCGGACGTCATACTGCTGAAAAGGAGGCCGTACAGGTGGCTCTTGACAACCTTACCGGAAATTCCGGACTGGGGAATCTGGATACCAGGTGGTTTAAAAAGAAGGTCTGGTGATGGCTCTACCTCTCCTTAGCCAGGGTGAATACAAACTCCAGACCGCCTCCCTGGCTGTTTTTGGCCGATATGTTTCCGCCGTGGAGGATAACGGCATTCTTGACAATGGCCAGTCCTAACCCCGTGCCTCCCAGTTTGCGAGAGCGCCCTTTGTCCACTCGGTAAAAGCGCTCGAAAAGACGGTTCAGGTGTTCGGGTGACACTCCGACGCCTGTGTCGGCAAAGCTGAAGTAGTAGAACTTCTCGTCTTCGCGGAAACAGTTGATGTGGATTTGGATATTGTTTCCGGCGTAAGCGATGGCATTGTCCATCAGGTTGCGGAAGATGGAGTAGAGCAGCGAGTAGTTGCCCCGTATCTGAATCTCTTTCTTCAGTGAATTGACCACCGTGATGTGTTTCTCTTCCAGTTCCAGGGATACCTCGTTCACGATGTTGGTCACCAGGACACTGATGTCCATCTTTTCCATGTCGATCATGTTGGCGGCCTCGTCCATACGCGTCAGTACGGAGATGTCACGCAATAATCGGCTCAGGCGGTTACTCTGTGCATAACAGCGTTCAAGGAACACATTCATCTTTTCCTTCGGGAGGTTTTCGTTGTTGACAATGGTCTCCAGATAACCTTGGATACTGCTGACCGGAGTTTTCAATTCATGCGCGATGTTTTGTGTCAGTTGGCGTTTCAGGCGGATCTGCTCTTCTTCCTGAGTGACGTCATTGATGCTGATCTCAAAGCTCATATCCTGGAAGATGATGCACTCTACGATAAAAGTTTTCCCGTTTTTATTGATAGTGATGGACATTCGTTTCTCCTCCTTGCCGACGGGACGTTTGGGAGCTTTGTTGATGAAGTCCGTTATCTCTTTAAACTCGCTGATATTGAATACCTCTTCTGCCGTTTCCAGGTTTGAGTCCGATATCAGATTGCTGTATTGGGTAAACAAGTTGTTGACCAGGATCTCTTTTTTGTCTTTATTGAATACTCCCAGCCCTTCATGCGAAATCTGCAGGTGTGTGATCAGTTTCTCCCTCTCGATGTAGAGTGCCTCTTTCGTTTCGTGGAGACGTTTGTATATCTGAATGATGTGTTGCGAAATCTCACCCAGTTCATTGTGGGGGAAGGCCGACTGCATCGCCATTTCGATAGGTTCATTGCGGTCGGCACGCATAGCGAATTCGCGGAGCTGGCTGATGGAAGTGCCCAGCTTGTTGGTAAACTTATAGAAGATGATCATCAGCAACAGGGTGACGATAACGGTGAACCAGATGTAATGCGGGTCCGCTTTCAGGTTATTGATCAGGCTGACACTGTAGGGCAGAGCCGAGCGGATGATGTAGTCCTTATATAAGGTGGCGGAGTAGAAGTAGGGGACTCCGGTTGTTTCGGAGGTGCGGCGTACATCGAAGCCGACCCCATTGTACAAGGCCTTTTGTACCTCTTCCCGGTCGAGATGATTGCCCAACTGCTCCACATTCTGTTCCTGACTGTCGAAAAGCACTTTCCCATCGAGGTTTACTACAGTGATGCGCAAATCTTTCAATACGTTATGTTGCAGGTAATCGGAGATCACCTCAGTCATATCCTGTGGGTGATCGTACAACTTCTCGTACAGCAGATTATTGCAATCCTGTAACTGTATATTCAGTAACTCTACTTTATACTCTTTCTCCCTCTGATACTGATAGGCCATGAAGCAGGCGGCAAACACCAGGAACAGGGAAATGACCGAAAGGAATAACTTCCGGCTGAAAGAGAGAAAGTGCTTTTGGGTGACAGGTAGGTTCATATATGTAATGTTTTTGAGTTTTGATTCACCACAGAGTAACAGGAGTCTTACAGGGTTTTAATCTCTTGTTTATAGGATATTAAGAGAAAATAATCTTTGTGGAACTCTGTGCTACTCTGTGGTGAGGTCCGATTCGCCTCTATTCCGTTTCGAAGCAATAACCGTATCCCAGGCGGGTGACGATACGTTTACCGTAGGTACCGATCTTTTTCCGTAACCGGGTGATGTTGACGTCTATGGTGCGGTCCAGTACATAGACTTCGTCGCTCCAGATCCGGCTCAGAATATCTTCGCGCGAGAAGACGCGTCCCTTGTTTTGTAACAGCAGGAAGAGGATTTCGAACTCTTTCTTGGTCAGGGGTACTTCTTCGCCGTCGATGCTTACTTTCTTTTTGGTAATATCGATCACCAGAGACTGGTAGCAAAGTTGTTCGGGTGCTTTTTCCGTATCCGAGGTAGCAGTACGCCGGAGCACGGCCTTTACACGGGCAATGACCTCACGCAAGGAGAAGGGCTTTGAAATATAGTCGTCCGCTCCCAGGTTGAATCCGGTGACGGTGTCATTTTCCGTATCTTTGGCAGTGATGAATATAATGGGAACCTGCGCTGTCTTTTTATCCTTTTTCAGCAGATTGGCCATTTTGAATCCGGAAATTTCCCCCATCATGACATCCAATAACAGCAGGTGATAGCTGCTGATATTCATTTTCAGGGCCTCTTCCGCAGAGTTGGCAGTATCTACTTCGTACCCTTCGTTCTCAAGATTGAACTTCAGAATCTCACAGAGGTCTTCTTCATCGTCGACCACTAAAATACGGTAATCGTTCATTGTATTCTTTGTTAATGTAATACTACAAAGTTAAACTTTATTTCTTTCTTTTGCAAAGATGGAGGCTTTTTGTTACGAGGGGATGAAACACGTATTACGATTCGATTACATTTCCATCCCGTCTGCAACCCTCTGTAGGTATGATTCCGTTGGTTCTAAACCGACCGGACCTACCTTTTAAACCAATGTCCTTTGGGTTTAAAACCAACGGGGCTTTGCTTTCAAACCAACAATCCCGAGGTTCGGGAGACACTTTATCAACAAAAATGTTGTATCTTTGTTATGTCAATAAATTGAAATATCAAAATGATTAAGATAGATTTCAAGCAACGCAAACGTGAGGTGCTTTGGACGGTTGTCGCTTTGTTCTTTATAGCTATAGGAGTGTCTGTGTTCAAGTTCTCTTCCGCAACTTCCGGCTTTGAGATAACTGACGAGCTGGGAGGAAATATTTTTCCTTCTGCCATTCTCTCGGTGGCTACGACCGATGCCCAGGTCATTCAACCGGCCGACTCCATATATCTGGGTAACCCCAAGTCGTGCATTGCCATAAAAGTAAAATCACGTTCGGCTTATAGCCGTGTGCGGATCGATGTTGCGGAAACACCATTCTTTTCACGTTCGGTGTCGGAGTTCGTGCTCAATAAGCCTCGTACGGAATATACCATTTATCCCGATATCATTTGGAACTACGAAGCGTTGAAAAACAATAATCAGGCGGAACCCATCAGTGTGGCCGTTACGGTAGAGATGAATGGGGAAGATCTGGGACAGCGTGTACGCACTTTTTCTGTACGAAGTGTCAACGAGTGTCTGTTGGGGTATGTGACTAATGGCACAAAATTTCACGATACGGGGATTTTCTTTGCCGCATATGTCAACGAAGAGAATCCGATGATCGACCAGTTGCTTCGCGAAGCATTGAACACACGGATAGTCAATCGCTTCCTGGGCTATCAGAATCCGGCTCCCGGAGCTGTGGATAAACAGGTATATGCATTATGGAATGTTTTGCAGAAACGTAAATTCCGTTACAGTTCGGTGTCCAACACCAGTCTGTCTAGCAATGTGGTTTATTCTCAGCGTGTACGTACGTTTGATGACGCATTGGAGTCATCACAGATCAACTGTGTGGACGGCAGTGTCCTGTTTGCTTCCTTGCTCCGTGCCATCAATATCGAACCGATTCTGGTACGTACTCCCGGACACATGTTTGTGGGGTACTATACCGACAATTCACATAAGGATATGAATTTTCTGGAAACAACGATGATAGGTGATGTCGATCTGGACGACTTCTTCCCCGATGAACAACTGGACTCCACTATGGTAGGCAAGTCACAGAATCAAATGTCCCTGCTCACCTTTGAGAAGTCGAAACAATATGCCAATAAGAAGTATAAGGAAAACGAGAAAGGCATTCATTCCGGCAAGCTGAACTATATGTTCCTGGAGATTTCGAAAGATGTACGCCGGAAGATACAGCCGATAGGAAAGTGATCTGGAGACGCCAAAGTAAAACGAAGGCGGGGACTTACTTAAAAAACGATTCGTACGGTTCGTAGCTAAATAATCCTAATAAAACTCTAATATATAGATTAGTTTCATGTCTTTGTTGTACTTTTGCCGTTCAATATTTGGATGTATTCCAAACACACGTTAGAATGAAACGAAGAAACTATTTCATATTCAGCTGTTTGATGCTGATGGCTCCTGCGGCTGTGCAGGCGCAATTTGACAAAGGCCTAAACTATAAGATTGAAACCAGTGCAACCGTAAGTGGTGGGCACAACACGCCTTTTTGGCTCGTGGCAAATAAGCACGGGCTTTCGTCTATTCGAAAAACAATGCTTATTTGGATGCGGGTATCTTTCGGGATTTGGAGAAGGATAAAAAGTTCTCTTATGCCTTTGGGTTGGAAATGGTGGGTGCAAGTCGCTTCACTTCTAAATTCTTCATCCAACAGGCTTATGTGGATTTGCGTTATCGGGGGATGGAAATAAGTGTCGGCAGTAAGGAGCGTGGCAACGAAATGAAAAATGATCAGTTGAGCTCCGGTAGTATGACTTTTTCTACCAATGCCCGTCCTATTCCGCAAGTTCGGGTTTCTATACCCGAGTATATTCCTTTTCCGTGGACTAAAAACTGGTTGCATATCAAGGGACACGTGGCTTATGGGATGTTTACGGATGAAAAGTTCCAGGAGCGTTTCACTGCCGGGCGTTCTAAATATACGAAAGAGACTCTGTTTCATTCGAAAGCAGCTTTCCTGAAGGTGGAGAATCTGCAGAAGTCACCTGTTTCGGTGGAATTGGGTATCGAGATGGCAGCTCAGTTTGGAGGCGATTGCTATTATCCGGACGGGACGGTATTGCGTACACCGGACAGTTGGAAAGACTTTTTCCGTATTTTCTTTCCAAGCAACGGAGACAGTGGAGCTTCGGAGAGCGACCAGATAAATATTCTGGGAAATCACGTCGGAAGTTACAGTGCCGCTGTGGGATATCATTTTCCGACCTGGAAAATAAAGGCTTACTGGGAGCACTTTTTTGAAGACCGCTCGGGAATGACACTGACTTATGGTATGTGGAGAGATTGTCTGGCCGGATTAGAGGTGACGTTGCCGGAGAATCCTTTTGTGAAAACGATTGTCGGAGAGTTTTTGTATACGAAACACCAATCGGGAGCTTTCCATTACTTTGCTACTCCGGCCATTGATCATTCGTTTACCGGAGCTGATAATTATTATAATAATTCGCAGTATGCCGGTTGGGAACATTGGGGACAGGGTATTGGTAATCCGTTGGTTACCTCACCTATATATAATAAGGATGGAAACCTGGCTTTTGAGAGTAACCGTGTGAAAGGATTCCATATCGGTTTGAATGGCAGTCCTACCTCAGAGATAGATTACCGCATTCTGGTAAGTGTTGCTAAGCATTGGGGAACTTACGGTAGTCCGTACCGGAATATCAGAAGAAACCAGAACGGGTTGTTAGAAGTGACTTATAAACCCGAACAGATTCGGGGATGGAGTTTCACGCTGGCCAGTGCGGTAGACGGTGGCAATATGTTAGGAGAAAGTTGGGGAGGTATGCTCACCATTCGTAAAACAGGTTTAATTGGTAAGAAGAAATGAAAAAAGGAATCCTATTGTTGTTTGTCGTCCTGATGGGTTTCACGTCGTGTGGAAAGAAATTCGGGCATCGCTATCTGGATGGAATGTGGCAGATGCAACGTATAGAATATAAAGATGGTAATATCGATACTCCACTGGACACTTATTTCAGTTTTCAGATGGATATCATCCACTTGAGGAAGTTGGGTAATAGTGAGTTCTATGGAAAATATGTCTACGAGAACGACTCCATGCACATACAAGTACTCGACGCTACGGCGGAACAGATGAAAGTTTTCGGCATGGATGGCCGGGTACAGGACTTTGCCGTAGAGAAGCTGAACAGTAACAAATTGGTTCTTCAGTCGGACTATGCCCGGTTGGAATTCAGAAAATATTGAGGACGCTAAAAAGCTGTCTTCATTCATAGATGATGATTGGAACAGCCGGTTCGTGAGAATCGGCTGTTTTTTATGCTATTTTTTGCATATCAGCGATGGGATTGTTACTTTTGTAAGGTTATCAACATTCAGAAAGCAATATGATACAAGGCAAGAAATTTATCTCCCCGGGGACATGGTTCTCAATGATATATCCGTCAGACTGGAGCGAATTTGAAGACGGCGAAGGCTCCTTCCTTTTTTATAATCCCGAACATTGGACGGGTAATTTCCGTATATCAGCCTATAAAGAAGATGCTGCCGCACCTGGCGGTATGAATTATGGAAAGGATTCCGTCCGTCAGGAACTGAAAGAAAACCCTTCGGCCTCCCTGGTGAAGGTGGGACATCTGGAATGTGCCTACAGCAAGGAGATGTTTGAGGAAGAAGGTACCTATTACACCAGCCATCTCTGGGTGACAGGCATTGACAATGTTGCTTTTGAATGTTCGTTTACCGTACCGAAAGGAGAACATGTGGATGAGGCGGAAAAGATTATATCCAGCCTTGAGATCCGTAAAGACGGGCAAAAGTATCCTGCGGAAATCATTCCTATTCGCCTTTCTGAGATTTATCAGGTGAACGAAGCCTACGAGTGGGTGACAGATACGGTGAAAACGCAATTGAAAAAAGACTTTCAGGGACTGGAAGAAGACCTGCAAAAGATACAGGATGTGATTGACAGTGGCGTTCTCTCTCCTAAGAAAAAAGAACCCTGGCTGGCGTTCGGTATCGCCATCTGTACGATTCTGGCTAATGAAGTGGAGGGTATGGAATGGATGACGCTGGTTGACGGTAACCGTGAAGTGCCGGTGTTGCGGTATGAAGGTTCGGAACAGTTGATTGATCCGATGAAATTGCTGTGGAGCCGGGTGAAAGCCGGAGAAGCTTGCGAAGTGGCAGAGGCATATAATCAGGCACTGATACACTAACCACCTATTATCACATTCGATTATTATGATCCCTTATTTACAAGTAGATAATCTTACCAAATCTTTTGGCGATTTGGTTCTTTTCGAAAATATTTCCTTCGGTATTGCCGAAGGCCAGCGTATCGGCTTGATCGCTAAAAACGGTACGGGTAAAACCACCTTATTAAATATACTCTCCGGAAAGGAGGGATATGATAGCGGCAATATTGTGTTCCGCCGTGACCTCCGGGTTGATTATTTGGAACAAGATCCGCAATATCCTGAAGAATTGACCGTGTTGGAAGCCTGCTTTCACCATGGTAACAGTACCGTGGAGTTGATAAAGGAGTACGAACGGTGCATGGAAACCGAAGGACATCCGGGACTGGATGACCTGCTGGTACGTATGGACCATGAAAAGGCCTGGGAGTATGAACAGAAGGCTAAACAGATACTTTCGCAACTCAAGATACGGAACTTTGACCAACAGGTGAAGCATCTCTCCGGAGGACAGCTTAAGAGGGTAGCTTTGGCCAATGCTTTGATTACCGAACCGGATTTGCTGATTTTGGACGAGCCTACCAACCATCTGGATCTCGACATGACCGAATGGCTGGAAGAGTATCTTCGCCGTACGAACCTCAGTCTGCTGATGGTGACGCATGACCGTTACTTTCTCGACCGTGTCTGTTCCGAAATCATCGAGATAGACAACCGTCAGGTTTATCAATACAAAGGAAATTACAGTTATTATCTGGAGAAACGCCAGGAACGCATCGAAGCGAAATCGGTCGAGATAGAGCGTGCGAACAATTTATATCGTACCGAGTTGGACTGGATGCGTCGTATGCCTCAGGCACGCGGACACAAAGCCCGGTATCGCGAAGATGCTTTTTATGAACTGGAGAAAGTTGCCAAACAACGATTTAACAATGACAATGTGAAGCTGGAAGTGAAAGCTTCTTATATTGGCAGCAAGATATTCGAGGCTGATCATCTCTATAAGAGCTTTGGTGACCTGAAGATATTGGAAGATTTCTCTTACATCTTCGCCCGTTATGAAAAGATGGGAATTGTGGGGAATAACGGTACGGGGAAGTCTACTTTTATAAAAATATTGATGGGACAGGTGCAGCCTGACAGTGGTACACTGGATATTGGAGAGACCGTACGTTTCGGATACTATTCGCAGGACGGATTACAGTTTGACGAGCAGATGAAAGTCATTGACGTTGTGCAGGATATCGCCGAGGTCATTGAGTTGGGTAACGGCAAGAAGCTAACGGCTTCCCAGTTTCTGCAACACTTCTTATTTACTCCCGAAACTCAACATAGTTATGTATACAAATTGAGTGGGGGAGAACGCCGTCGACTTTATCTCTGTACCGTGCTGATGCGTAACCCGAACTTCCTGGTACTTGACGAGCCGACGAATGATCTCGATATTATTACCTTGAATGTGTTGGAGGAATATTTGCAGAACTTCAAGGGATGTGTCATTGTCGTTTCGCACGACCGCTACTTTATGGATAAAGTGGTCGACCACCTGTTGGTATTCAACGGACAGGGAGATATTCGTGACTTTCCCGGTAATTACAGCGATTATCGTGACTGGAAAGAAGCCAAATCCCAAAAGGAGAAGGAGGCGGAGAAACCACAGGAAGAAAAAACAGCCCGTGTCCGCCTGAACGAGAAGCGCAAGATGAGTTTCAAAGAGAAACGGGAATTCGAACAACTGGAAAAGGAAATAGCCGAGCTGGAAACAGAGAAACTACAGATAGAAGAACTGCTCTGCAGTGGTACGCTTTCGGTAGACGAACTGACGGAAAAATCGAAGCGATTGCCCGAGGTAAACGATCTGATAGACGAGAAAACCATGCGTTGGCTTGAACTTAGCGAAATAGAATCATGAACCTGACCAATTATCATAGTCATACCCTCTATTGTGACGGCCGTGCCGGCATGGAGGATTTTATCCGTTTTGCCATCAGCCGGGGATTTACGTCCTATGGTATTTCTTCGCATGCCCCTCTGCCGTTTCCGACTCATTGGACGATGGAATGGGATCGTATGGACGACTATCTGGATGAATTTACCCGGATGAAAGAGAAATATGCTTCGGAAATCGAACTGGCTGTCGGGCTGGAAATAGATTACCTGAACGAAGACAGTAATCCTTCCGTCCGGCGTTTCCAAGAGTTGCCGCTCGACTACCGTATCGGTTCGGTACATCTGCTTTACAATGACCGGGATGAAGTAGTGGATATCGATGTATGTGCAGAGGTGTTCCGGGATATCGTCGATCAGCATTTCGGCGGTGATCTCGACCGTGTGATTCATCTGTATTATGACCGTCTGCTACGAATGGTCGAACTGGGAGGCTTTGATATTCTGGGACACGCCGATAAGATGCATCACAATGCAGCCTGTTACCGTCCCGGTCTGTTGGACGAGTCTTGGTACGATGCATTGATACACGACTATTTCTCCGCTGTTGCAGCCAAAGGATATATTGTAGAGATCAATACAAAAGCTTTGCATCATTTGAATACTTTCTTCCCGAACGAACGGTATTTCCCGTTGCTGAAGGAGTTGGGAGTTCGTGTACAGGTGAACAGTGATTCGCATTATCCCGAACGGATCAATAGCGGACGTCCCGAGGCATTAGCCGCGTTGCAGAAAGCAGGCTTTGAAACAGTGACCGAATGGCACGGGGGGAAATGGATAGAGATGCCACTTTAAACCAATATATCATGAAACACAAAAACTTATTGTTAGCTTTGCCGTTTGCTTTCTTTGTATTTGCCGGCATATCATTGTCCTCTTGTAAAGACACTCCTGTCCGTAAACTTTATAAAAGTGATATAGACTGGAAACTTACCTGGCAGGACGAGTTCGATAAAGACGGTGCACCCGATCCCGAAAAATGGGTATTCTCTCCCTGGCACCCTTTCTGTCGGGATAATAACTTTGTCACCTTTGTAAAAGACGGCAAGCTCGTCTTGCGTGCTTTGCCCAATAACGATCCGAATGACACGATCCGCTATATGGCCGGCTGTGTGGAGACTTTGGGCAAAAAAGATTTTTTGTACGGGCGCTTTGAAGTATGTGCCAAATTGGGCAGTGCTAAAGGTTCCTGGCCTGCCATCTGGTTAAAACCAACCGATTCGACCACATACGGGGCATGGCCCAAATGTGGAGAGATCGATATTATGGAGCAGCTGAATAAGGATACATTTGTCTACCACACCATGCATACGGAATATATTAAGGTATTAGGGCATAAAACAGATCCGGATTATTACACCACTGCGTCCTATAATCCGCATGAATTTAATGTGTTCGGCATGGAATGGACACCGGACAAAATAGATATGTTTATCAACGATTCCCTGACCTTCAGTTATCCCCGTATTCAAGAAGAAGGTTCTGTGCAATGGCCTTTTGACGTTCCGTTCTTCCTCTTGCTCAACCAGATACTCGGAGGATGGGCAGGCGAGATAGACGACACTGAACTTCCCGTACAGATGGAGGTAGACTGGGTGCGTTATTACGAATTACCGGAAAATAAAAATAGACTGTAAGAAGGCTTTATTGTATGCCTTTTTTCGGGAAAACAGCTTGGGACACCGGGGCTCCGTCTGCACGATACAGATAGGTTCCCGGTGTTTTTATACATATCTCTTTATTGCCGGACAGTCTGATGGTTGCAGTCTGCCAGGCGGCAATGTAATACATTCCACCGGTAAAAGCCACCTGTGCCTCTTCATCATTTCGCAAGATCTGTATCCTCGAAGTATCGAATGTGGCTGTCTTCTCCTGAGTAGAGCCCGGAAGAAGTAGGTACCGATAGCTGGCAGGGGCTCCGGGCGAATGTTTTATGTAAATAGAGAAGATATTACTTTCCAGCATTTTTGGAGCATACATTCCCATAAAGTCATGCCATTGTCCTTTCTTCTTTTCTGTTTGTACCGGACAAAGTTCGTCTTGCAGGAGGATATATCCGGTGTTATCATGAAAATACCGGCGGTTTCCTTCCGACCATACTTCTCCTTTCTTAAAACGCTGGTCGATGGAGGTGATCAGTGTGGCTGTGCTGTCTGTGTGGATATTGCTGCCCAGGCACAGGATAAATTCATCGGTAAATATCCATACTTTGTTTGCAGACAGTCCGTTACGGTTCAGGTGCATGGCTGTGATTCCATGTTTCCCATCCGTTGTTCCGCCTACGAGATTGGTTTGATTGCGTGAATCCGCTCCGCTTTCTGTTGGAATAGGAGCGTCACTTTCGTAGGTTGTAATACCGGGTATCCGCCGCCAGTCCCAGAAAGGAAAAATATTGTGGTATTCATCACCACGAATGTATGTATAGATAGCTCCGTCTGCCATATAATAGCCTTTCAGGTTATCTTCATTTACCAGCTCCGTCCCGATCACCCTGTCGGATGCCATGCGTACGGATGCCATCCAATGGGGGGTGCGGTGGATGGTGAGGTCCGAATCTCCGAAGAACTTGTTTCCGGTAAACTCATTGTTCGTATCCGGATGGAGGAAGTTGCGTGCAATCAACTCTTTTATCTCCCGCGCTTGTTGATCATTGCTTCCTTTCATCAAAGAACAGGCTGCGAAAAGTAAATTGAATGATTTATGAATGTCAGCACTATGGAAGAGTTGTCGGTTCAGGCCGTTCACATCCCAGTAACCCCTCCATACAATCCATTGGTACCCTTTCAGGAGCAGAGATACGAGAATATCCTGCTGCCGACGGTCGAATGCCAGCGGCGTACCGGCAAATAGTTCGGAGTAAAAACTCATATTACAGAGAAAAGAGAGTCCGTAATTGCCGAACTGTTGCTGGGGACCGTGCTGATGAAAACTCCAGTCCGGTTGAATCCCCTCTTTCTGTCCCAGTACGATTTCCGAGCATATATTTTCCCGTGCTTCCTTTATCAGTTCGGCATCGTTCAGAAGTAATCCCCGGATCAGTACGTTGCCTGCCAGCCATACCTTATTTTGTCCGGTCATGCCAAACTGTGATTGTTCCATCACCCGGATGGCCTCTTGTTTTTCTTTCTCCGTCATTTCGGTTTCGAAAAGGAGGAAGGCCGGACCCAAGGTGCGGGGAATACCTATCTGATTGTACCACCAGTTTTTGCAGACCGGCTTTTGGACAAACCAGTACTTCATAGCCTGATGGATGATGCTGACTACTGCGGAAATCTCCTGTGCAGATACGTTCTCTTGTTCACGGGCATAGTATTTGGTCAGTTTCAGTATTCGTTCGGCATGTTGTTTCGGTTCCCATCCCGAGCGTTTTGTGTCAGCGTAATTAATATCCGGCCATGAACCGTCTCCCCGGATCGTGCTGATCAGGCGATGTATCTCCTCCTGTCGGATGGGATAAAGTTGTTGTAGTTCGATAACGTTCTGGTCGGAAACCTCTTTTTCGGGAGGAATCTTCGACAATAATTGTAAATAGGGTTGTTTCTCTTCATCCATCCCGATTATAGACCGGATGTAGTTCTGCTTGATACGTTCATTCTCTTTGCCGGTTTGTGCAGAAAGGCAGGAAAAGATCGTGCAGATAAATAGCACGAACAGGGAGATTCTTTTCATATATCGAGTGTGTTTTTCATTGTATATATTAATAGGGCCGAACGAATCAGAAAAAGTTTCTGACCCGTTCAGTCTCTGTGTGGCTATTCTGTACGTTTACAAGAGTTTGCCATTAGGAATTCATTCAGGGAGTTTTCATAATTGCCTTGTAACAGGATATGGTGATTACCCAGTGGGTTTTTCAGGAAATAGTCGGCCGGTGTATTCATCTTTACACGTACTTGTGTACGGCACATATTGATGTAATTGGTGTTTTCGGTCAGAGTTCCGGTAGACAGGTAATATTCGTCCAGGCATTCGCCACCACATTTCACAATGGTGACATCTCCTTCCGGTAGCAGTCCTTGAATACCGATGCCGCTTTCTGTTTCAAAGTGATTGCGAATGATGTAACGTTCGGTCTGTTTCATTCCGATTGTGCAATGGGCCAATATAATTTCGTTGTTACGGGCGTTTATCATCGAAGGATTTGCCATGAAACCCACTTTCCCGGTCAGTGCTTTAGCCACTAGTAATGTAAATACGGATTGTAAGTCGCCTTCACATCCGGCAATGATCCCTTCGTCGTTCAACATGGCAAGGGCAAGACAGCCTGTAGTTCCTGTACGCTCTATCAGTTTGAAGCAGCTCACTGTCACTGCACTTAGTTTTTCTTCTTTACAGATTCGCTTAATGGCCCGATAGAGACGCATGGCTTTAATCATATCTTCGGGAGTGCCTTCGCGGCAAGCCAGTGCCTGTGAAGCCACAGCGGCACACGAAGCGCCGACTTCGTTATCCTTAATCCGGTCATATACATCATAAATCCGTTCCAACGGGATGTCCAGATACTCGATCCCCCAACGTCGTTTTGCGAGCAGGTAGTCCACATTGCTTGCAATCAACCAGGAAGAGGGAGTGCCGATCACCCCGATGCGGAGTCCTACCAACGAACGCTGCGCCTTGAAATTGGTATATAGTACCTGTATTCTCTGGACGATACTCATAAAGTCCCCGTGGAGGATCTCACTCTTCATGCCCCGGCCGCGCAACCAGGAAGAGATTTCAAGCGCCGCCGCCAAGGAGTTTTGCATTCCGTCGGCCAGAATAATGGCAGGGCGGGGGAGCGATTCAAAGCATTGCATGACCAATCTTTCTACCCCTCCGGTAGCTATGAAGATGATGCTGAAATCATCTTTTGTCAACTGGTGGATGTCCCGGTAATCGACAAACTTCACGGTGAAATATTTTTCCAGTTCACTAAGTACGGCTTCGTGCGAACTACGTATAGTTACCTGCTTATGCAGAATCGATGCAAATGTGATTAGGTTTATGGTCATTATGTTATCGTTTTAGGTTTGTAGTTATACAAATGTATCGTTTTCCGTTGAGATTATCATAACGTTTTAACCTTGATAAGGTTTTAAAGTTTTTATGTCTTTGTGTCCGATTTATTATGTACATTTGCCGCTCATATTTATTAATTGACCATTATATAATTCAAAGATTATGCCAACCATATCGATTCGCGGAACAGAGATGCCTGCATCTCCTATCAGAAAGCTGGCTCCCCTGGCAGATGCTGCCAAACAGCGGGGAATCCATGTATTTCACCTGAATATCGGACAGCCAGACCTGCCCACTCCTCAGGCCGCGATTGACGCGATACGCAACATCGACCGCAAGGTGCTCGAGTACAGCCCCAGTGCCGGTTATCGTAGCTATCGCGAGAAATTAGTAGGATATTACGAGAAGTTCAATATCAACCTGACGGCAGATGATATTATCATTACTACCGGTGGCTCCGAAGCGGTGCTTTTCTCATTCATGTCGTGCCTCAATCCGGGAGATGAAATCATAGTTCCCGAGCCGGCATACGCCAACTATATGGCTTTTGCCATTTCGGCGGGAGCTAAGATACGTACCATTGCCACGACAATCGAAGAAGGGTTTTCACTTCCGAAAGTAGAGAAGTTCGAAGAACTGATTAACGAGCGTACCAAGGGGATCTTGATTTGTAATCCGAACAATCCGACCGGTTACCTGTATACCCGCCGTGAGATGAACCAGATTCGTGATCTGGTGAAGAAATACGATCTTTTCCTTTTCTCCGACGAAGTCTACCGTGAGTTTATCTATACCGGTTCACCTTATATTTCGGCCTGCCATCTGGAAGGAATTGAAAATAATGTGGTGCTGATTGACTCTGTATCCAAGCGTTATTCCGAATGTGGCATCCGTATCGGTGCCCTGATCACGAAGAACAAAGAGGTGCGTGATGCTGTAATGAAGTTCTGTCAGGCACGTCTGAGTCCCCCTTTGATCGGGCAGATTGCTGCTGAGGCCTCGTTAGATGCTCCCGAAGAATACTCGCGTGAAACCTATGATGAATACGTAGAGCGCCGTAAATGCCTGATTGACGGACTGAACCGTATACCGGGTGTGTATTCTCCTATTCCTATGGGTGCTTTCTATACAGTAGCCAAACTACCGGTCGATGATTCGGATAAGTTTTGTGCGTGGTGTCTGTCTGAGTTCGAGTACGAAGGGCAGACTGTGTTTATGGCTCCTGCTTCCGGTTTTTATACTACTCCGGGTTCCGGAAAAAATGAAGTCCGCATTGCCTATGTGCTCAAGAAAGAGGACTTGACCCGTGCACTCTTTGTTTTGCAAAAGGCATTGGAGGCTTATCCGGGAAGAACAGAATAATACCTGTACATGTCGTTCACTCATCCACATAATCAAAGCAATTCAGTTTCCTCTTCCGGAGCGAAGGGGAAATTGAGGCTTTCTTATTTTCTTGCCCGTCGGATTTATCGTGATACGGATGGTGGAAAACAAGTTTCCCGTCCTGCCGTTGTGATTGCCATGATTGGTATTGCCATCGGTCTGGCGGTGATGATCATTGCCGTATCCGTTGTGATTGGATTCAAGAGTGAAGTACGCAATAAAGTAATCGGATTCGGTTCGCATATCCAGATCAGTAATTTCGATGCGGTAGGTTCTTACGAGACTCACCCGGTTGTGGTGAATGACAGTATGATGGTCGCACTTTCTGCCCTTCCCGAGGTAAAGCATGTGCAGCGGTACTCCACGAAGCCGGGAATGATTAAGACGGACGATGCTTTTCAGGGGATGGTGCTCAAGGGAGTCGGCCCAGAGTTTGATCCCGCCTTTTTCCGTGATCATCTGATAGAAGGAGAGATCCCGGCTTTCAGTGATACGGCCTCTACCAACCAGGTAGTGATATCGAAAGCAATAGCCGACAGGCTGAAATTGAAGTTGGGAGATAAAATCTATACCTACTTCATTCAGAAAGACGTGCGTGCCCGCCGGCTGACGGTGAAAGGCATCTATCAGACAAACTTTTCCGAATATGATAATCTCTTTCTGCTGACTGATCTGTATCTGGTGAACCGTTTGAATAACTGGGCTCCCGGTCAGGTGAGCGGGGCGGAATTGCAGGTGCGTGATTATGATAAGCTGGAAGATATCACCTATCGGATTGCTACCGATACGGATAATAAGCAAGATATCTACGGAGGTACTTATTATGTTCAAAGCATAGAGCAGATGAATCCCCAGATATTTGCCTGGCTCGATCTGCTCGACCTGAATGTATGGGTGATTCTGATTCTGATGGTAGGCGTAGCCGGTTTTCACCATGATTTCCGGGTTACTGATCATCATCCTTGAACGTACACAGATGATCGGCATCTTGAAGGCATTGGGAGCAAATGATTTCACTATCCGTAAAGTATTCCTGTGGTTTTCTGTCTTTCTGATTGGCAAGGGGATGTTGTGGGGCAATGCAATCGGTATCGTTTTCTGTATTTTGCAGTCACAGTTCGGACTGTTCAAGCTCGACCCCGAAACCTACTATGTAAGTATGGTGCCGGTCTCTATGAATATCTGGCTTTTCCTCCTGATCAATGCCGGCACCTTATTGACTTCTGTACTGATGTTGGTCGGACCTTCTTACCTGATAACCAAAATTAATCCGGCCGACTCCATGCGATACGAGTAATGGGGTTATCTGCGCATGAAATCACCCTTTCCGCGATAGAGGCGGTAAAGCTTCAACTTCAAGGTCTGTAACGGACGGATTATGTCAAAAACCGGCAGCGTAAAGTAGTAAGAACGGTTGTCACCCATCTCACCGGCTGTTTTGTTGATGACGTAGGCTTGTACCGAATAGCGGACGAACCACAGTAACAGGGATAACCCGACAACCAACCAGTGGAAGCTGAGGATACCGAATACAATCCCCGCCAGGCAAGCGGCATAAAACAGCAGTCGCGTACCGGTTTCCAATCCCAGGAGCCAGCGTTGCGAGCCTTTATAGAACCGGGAAGTTGCCATGTAGCTCACCTTTTCTTCTTTCCAGTCCTTATAGCGTTCCACGGGTTGCATCCGTATCACGGCATCCGGTGAGGTCTCTACCCGGGTGTTGTTTTCATTGGCAACCTGGTTGATGAACAGATCGTCTTCTCCGCGCTGCATATTCAGATGGGTAGAGAATCCCTTGACTTTGAAGAACAACTCTTTCCGGTAGGCCAGATTGCGTCCGATGCCCATATACGGTTTACCTGCCAGGGCAAATCCCAGATAGCGGAGCGAGGTGAAAAGCGAGTCGAAAGATGCCCGCTTGTGCAGCCAGCCTTTTCCTCGTTCGTAGCCGCTATATCCCAGTACGATATCTGTACTCGATGTAAAATTACGCGCCATTCGCCGGAGCCATTGGTTGCTGACCGGAGCACAATCGGCTTCTGTGAATACCAGCCAGTCGTGTTTGCTGGCTTTGATTCCCAGTGTCAATGCCAGTTTTTTCCGGCTGATGTACCGGGCACTGTCCGGAGTAAAACTGTGATACAGGTTGGGATATTCTTCCTCCAATGCCGATAGCAAGTCTTCGCTTTCGTCTGTGGAGCCATCATTAATGACGATTACTTCAAAGTCCGGATAATCCTGTTTCAAGATCGTGGGCAGGTTGCGGCGTAGGTTTTCCGATTCGTTTCGTGCACAGATCACCACAGATAGGGGAGGCAGTTCCCGTCCGAAGTGTACTTCGTCTTTTCCGACAGAGAGGTTGTGGGTGTGTATACGGTTGTACAGTCCGAGATAGTAGATAAGTTGAATGATTAAAAGAACACCTGTAGCCGACAGTAGTATCAGTTCAGTTGTATTGAATGTGAATGCTTCCATTTACTCTTACAAGATTTTTATGTCACAAAAGTACATAATTTTTTCAGAGATTCGTCGATTTGTATCCCTCTTATTTCTTATTGTCCAGATATTCTTTTTTAAACATATCGACAAACAACAAGAACAGCGACAGCACAAGCGGTCCGAAGATGACTCCCATGAATCCGAACAAGGATAATCCGATGACTACGCCGAAGATGGTTATTAGCGGATGGGTGTCTGCCATTTTCTTCTGGAGGATAAACCGTATCAGGTTATCACATTGCGAGACGACAATTCCACCGTAAGCCGCCAGTCCGATGGCGTTTGCCCACTCGCCGGTCAGTGCAAGATAGGCGGCTACCGGAAACCATACCAAGGCTGTCCCCACCATCGGGATGATTGTGGCGAAGCAGGTCAGCACTCCTATCAGCCAGGCATTCGGTGCTCCGAAGATGAAATAACCGATCAGGGCTACCCCTCCCTGAATGACTGCAAGCAAGGGAATGCCAATGGCATTGGAACGGACAATCATATTGATTTCATGGGTTACCTCCCGGGTATTCTTTTCGTTGAAAGGCAGGATGTCGTCGATGTAGGCTTCCATTTTAGTTCCTCCTATCAACATGAAGTACAGTACGAAGACCAATACAAACAGGTTGACGGCAAAACTGCTGATGCCTCCCATCACTGCCTGCCCTATCTTGGGAAGCAGGGAGACGATGAATGAAAGTGTGTCGCTGCCCAGCACATCATATCCTGTTTTTGCTTTAATGATTCCCGCTAACTCTTCGACAGGGGTAATGATGGCCTGGGGATCCAGGTTGATATCCTGCAATTTATTGACCAGCATCCATACAATCAGCGAGATGGGAACCAGGAAGCACAGAATGGCTTCTCCTGTGATCAGCAGTGCTGCGAAGCTTCGTTTCATTCGTGCACCGAGATAGATCATCTGTTTGCGTACAAGGATGTAGATAGTGAGTGCCCCCAGTAATCCGCCGAGGAAGGGAGTGATTTGCCGGAACAAGATAATGCCCAGTCCGATAATGATAATAATCAGAGAATATTTCCAATATTTTTCTTTCATAATAAATAAAAAGGAGAATAGAGAATTCCTCTCTATTTATAACATTACACCAATTAAAATAGTTTCGCTCCTAAGGCAGATCGAGACTGAAAATAGTTTGTCCCGGACGGCTTTCCCGGATGGATAAGTGTCCGTCATGTTGCCGGATGATCTGTTTGCAAAGACTGAGCCCGATTCCGCTTCCTTCCGTTTTCGTTGTGAAGAACGGAATGAAGATCTGTTCCCGTATCTCTTCCGGTATGCCGGGGCCATTATCTTCTATCTCGACCTGCAGACGGTCTGCCCGCCGTACGCGGAGAATGATTCTTCCATCCGCCTGTCCCTCGAGTGCCTGCATCGCATTTTTCAGCAGATTAAGAAAGACTTGTGACAGTTGATTGGGATCACCATCTGTTTCTATCGGGTCCGGCACGCATTGCAGCATGAACCGGATGCCGCGTTCCCGAAAGTCGCTTTGCAGCAATTCTTCAAGATTGCGGAGCATCTCGGTCAATGCGAAGCGCCTTTTTTCCGGATGGGGGAGATAGGACAGATGCCGGAATGACTCCGTAAACTCCATCAGCCGTTCGCTCTGAGCCTGTATAATCCGTAGTCCGCGTGCCGATTTTTCGTTGATATCCGGACGCTCGGACAAGGTTTGTGAGAGTGAAAGGATCGGTGCGATGGTATTCATGATTTCATGCGTCAGCACATGCGTCAGTTTGCTCCATGATTCGTTCTCCTTATCGCTCAATTCGTCGCCGATGTCTTTGATGGACAAGATGGTGATGGTTTCGCCGTCCAGAATCATCTTTTTCTCCGATATGCTGAGACTCTTGCGGATGCCGGTTACATTCAGCAGTTGTGCCAATTGGGTTTCGGTATAGAGACGGTTGCATTTCAGCAGCGAGAAAGCGGCACTGTTGGCAATAATGATTCTACCCGAGGCGTCCCAGGCAAGCACGCCGCTGGGCACCTCCTCGAGCAGTGATTGATAAAAATGTTCTTGTTTGTGACTTTCGCCTTTGGTGCGGGCAAGGAGGTCGTTAAGCCGGTTGAGGGAGCGGTTCAGCTGTGCCTGCTCTTTGCCGACATTTGCCTCCGGAAAGTAGAGCATATTATCCTTATCCTGCACGGCGTCGAAGAACAGTCTGATTTTCCGGTTAAACGTATTCAACTGCCGGGTCAATGCACCGATCTGGAACAGCGAACAGAGCAGCAGTATACCGCCGATGATGTATCCCGTATGTGACACGACCAACCATAGTCCGGTGCCTGCTGTGCCCAGTATCAGCAATACGTGAAACAGTATGATGAAATAGATGCGTTGACTGAATATCATTGGGGTCAGAGTTTGAATCGTTTGAGTTTATTGTATAATGTTTGCCGGCTCACTCCCAATTGTTCGGCTGCGGCAGTCAGGTTACCGTTGTTTTGCAGGATGGCAGTTTCGATGGCCCTCCGCTCCACCTCTTCCAGATTGGGGACAGTGGCGGTTGCCTGCGGTTGCCAGGTCTGTTTCACCAGGATATCTTTGGGGCGGATTACGCTGCCTTCACACAAGATGACCGCTTTTTCGATGGTGTGCTGCAACTCCCTTATATTGCCCGGCCAATGATAACTGCGTAATTTTTCGACAGTCTGCTCGTGTATCCGTATTTCCTGCCGTTGATATTTAGAGGTGAATTTACGTAAGAAGCAGTCGATAAAGAGTAGGATATCATCTCCCCGTTCACGTAGGGGAGGCAGTTCCAGATGAATGGTGTTGATGCGGTAGAACAGGTCTTCGCGAAACATGCCCTGCTTCACCATTTCCGGTATATCTTTGTTCGTTGCCGAAATCAGGCGGATATTGACCGGAATCACTTTGTTACTGCCCAGACGAGTCACATTCCGGCTTTGCAATACGGTGAGGAGCTTGGTTTGGAGTGGGAGAGGGAGGTTGCCCAGTTCGTCCATGAACAGTGAACTGCCGTTGGCCGCTTCAAACTTTCCGGGACGGCTTTCGTGGGCATCGGTGAAAGCTCCCCGTTCGTGTCCGAACAGTTCACTTTCGAACAGCGACTCGCTGATGGCCCCCATATCTACGTTCAGCATCGGACGTGCGCCACGAGGTGAGAGGCGGTGTATCTCCCGTGCCAGTATTTCTTTGCCTGTTCCGTTTTCTCCCGTTATCAGGATGTTGGCGTCCGTGCGTGCCACTTTCGATACCACTTTCATCAGTTGCAACATGGCAGGCGAACGCCCCACCAGCATTTCGAATCCCTCAGCCCTGTCAACTTTTGCAGTACGTTCCGGAGCTTTGCGGCTACGGTAGGCTTCCGTCACCTTGTCGATCAGGGTCTGGTTGTTCCATGGTTTCAGCAGGAAGTCGGCTGCACCGTTTTTAAGTGCTTTAACGGCAAGTTCCACATCTCCGTAAGCGGTCAGCATCACTACGGGTAGGGTGGGAGCCATCTGCCGGATGTGCCCCAACCAGTAAAGTCCCTCGTTGCCATTGTTGATACCCGCCGAGAAGTTCATGTCCAGGATGACTACATCGATGCGGCGCGTTGTCAGCAGGGCGGTGATCTGATTTGGATTCGAAGCTGTCAGTATCTTGCTGAAGTAGTTTTCGAGCAGAAGTTCGAGTGAGGCCAATACTCCTTTGTTATCGTCTACAATCAGAATGGTTCCTGTGTTCATAGCATCTCCTTTTGATTCGCTTCCTTTTTTAAGTTCGTGGTAAAGATATTTGTTTTTGTAACTCCCTGCAAGAGAGTGTCCAATATTTAGACGTTTTCGGATTGAGAATTTATGCCGGAGAAGTATCAGAAAGTATTCCAGTGGGAAACAATCGTCAAGTGTCCAATATCTGTACACGGTGGCGTCCAGATATTGGACACTATTGTATATGGTTGAATTGTATCTATCTGATTATAAGTTGATTGTTTCTTTTGGCACAGCGTTTGCATATTAGATTAACATGAAACATTTTATATCATTTTGTACCTTTCTTCTTTTTTCAACTCTCTTGTTTGCACAAGCAGAGAGGTCGCTTGACGAATGTATCCGTATTGCATGGAAACAGAATCCGTCTTTACGGAATAGCGGGATAGATATCAAAGAAGCCCGGATGGATTACATCTCTTCTGTGGCGAGTTTCCTGCCCCGTGTCAGTGTATCGGCCGAAGCCGGACGTAACTTCGGGCGTTCCATCGACCCGAATACCAACGGATATACCAACGATACCTTTGATGAAGGAACCGTCGGGCTGGACATGACCCTTTCGCTCTTTGAGGGTTTCACCCGTATCAACCGGGTACGTTTTGAGAAGATGAACCGCAACCGGAGTGAGTGGGCTTTGAAAGAACGCCGTAACGAACTGGCCTGTCAGGTGACGGATGCCTATTATAAACTTCTGCTTGAAGAGCGGATGCTCGATCTGGCTTTAGAGCAGAGCCGCCTTAGCGAGCGTTATCTCAAACAGACCGAGGCTTTCGTCGAGTTGGGATTGAAGTCGGTTTCTGATTTGCAGGAAGTCAAAGCCCGTCGCGAAGGTGATATTTACCGCTATCAGGCCCGTCAGAATGGTTGTCGTCTGGCATTGCTCCGCTTGAAGCAGCTATTGAATCTGCATGCCGAAGATACGCTGGCCGTACAAGATACTATCAACTACGAACTTCTTTCGGCCTATCCGCTGCCACAAACGGAAGAACTCTATACGCAGTCTCTGGTGGCGATGCCTTCGATGCGGATGATGGAACTCAGGCAACGTGCAGCCCGTAAGGAGTATGCCATGGCAGGAGGTAAATTTTCGCCAACCGTCTTTGCCCGCTTTTCAATGGCTTCCCGTTACCTCGATGGTTTTTCTACCAAACAGTTGAACGACAATTTAGGCAAGTATATCGGTATCGGTATTTCCATCCCTCTGCTGAGCGGGCTGGAACGACTGACTACCCTGCGCAAACACAAGTTGAATATATTCCGCCTCCGGAACGAGGAAGAACTGCAAAAGCAACAACTCTATACGGAGGTGGAGCAAACGGTTCTTTCTCTCCGTTCCGGTTATGATGAATTCCGGCAAGTGTTGCAGCAGTTCAGAGCCGAAGAGCTGGTACTGAAAGAATCCGAACGGAAATGGGAAGAGGGGCTTATCTCCGTCTTTCAGTTGATGGAGGCCCGCAATCGCTTCATCTCCTCCAAAGCCGAGTTGGCGCGGGTACGCTTGCAGGTAGATATGACTTTGAAGATGGAAACCTATTATCGCACGGGGAGCTTCTGTACGTTGCCCGGTGAAGAGTGATGGACGAGTTGTACAACTCGTCGTATACCAGTTGCTCAACTCGTCATGTACCAGTTGTACAACTCGTACACCGTTTCTCTACGGCCCGATGATATGACCTTATAAACAAACGTGAATTATATATAAAGCAATAATTATCTATGGATACAATGATCGAACGCAAACCCGGAATGAAGCGGAAGCATTATTATGCCGTCGCCGGAGCCGTGGTATTGGTGGGACTTGTTTTTACTTTATTTTCAGGGACACTTCCTCTTCTATGAATGTGGAAAAAGACCGGCTGACCATTGCTACAGTTACCCGGGGAGAGTTCAGTGATTACATCCGGGTTATCGGACAAGTGATGCCCAACCGCATCATTTATATGGATGCGATAGAAGGAGGCCGTGTGGAAGAGCGCCTGAAAGAGGAAGGAGCCATCGTCAAGGCAGGCGATGTGATTCTTCGTCTCAGCAATCCGCTCCTGAACATCGGAATCATGCAGAGCGAAGCCGATCTGGCCTATCAGGAGAACGAGTTGCGCAATACCCGCATCAGCATGGAGCAGGAACATCTGCGGCTGAAACAGGAACGCATCGGCCTGAATAAGGAACTGGCAGTGAAACAACGGCGTTACGAGCAATACAGCCGCCTTATCAAAGAGCAGTTGATAGCCCAAGAGGAGTTTCGCCTGGCTGCCGAAGAGTACGAAGCGGCAAGGGCACAACTGGAAGTCATTGACGAACGCATCCGGCAGGACAATTTTTTCAGGGAAAGCCAGATCAGCAGCCTCGACGAGAATATCCGTAACATGAAGCGCAGCCTCGCCCTGGTACGCGAGCGGGTGGAAAACCTGAAGGTAAAAGCTCCCATCGATGGACAGGTGGGCAATCTCGATGCCCAGATCGGTCAGTCCATTGCTGCCGGCGAACATATCGGGCAGATCATCACCCCTGACCTCAAAGTACAGGCTCTGATCGACGAATACTACGTGGAGAGGGTAGTACCCGGACTTCCGGCGGATTTCACCCGTGACGGAGGCAACTATAAACTTGAAGTGACCAAACCCTATCCGGAAGTAAAAGAGGGACAATTCCGTACCGACCTTCAGTTTACTGCCGGACGTCCCGAAAACATCCGTGCCGGGCAGACGTATCACATCAATCTTCAGTTGGGAGATCCTGCCCAGGCCATTCTTGTACCTCGTGGAGGATTCTTCCAAATAACAGGAGGCCGCTGGATGTATGTTCTTGACGAAAGTGGTAAATTTGCCACGCGCCGTCCTATCCGTATCGGGAGGCAGAATCCGCAGTACTACGAAGTGACCGAAGGATTGAAACCGGGCGACCGGGTGATTATTTCCGGGTATGAATTGTTTGGAGATAACGAGAGGTTGAATTTGAAATAGAAAAGGCCTTTTCTCCGTTCTCCTGCAAAGAAGGGAGGAAAAGGCTTCCTTTTAACAAAATAATTATGATTAAGACAGAAAGACTATCTATGCTCTTCACCACTGAAGAGGTGCAGACCAAAGCCCTGAACGAAGTGACCATGCAAGTAGAACGGGGAGAATTTGTAGCGATCATGGGACCTTCCGGTTGTGGCAAGTCCACTTTGCTGAATATTCTGGGCACTCTCGATTCGCCTACTTCCGGCTCTTATTTTTTTGAGGGAAAACAGGTGGACAAGATGAGTGAGAATCAACTGACCGCCCTTCGCAAAGGAAATCTGGGATTCATCTTCCAGAGCTTTAACCTGATCGATGAACTGACCGTATACGAAAATGTGGAACTCCCCCTGGTGTATCTGGGGATAAAGCCCGCAGTGCGGAAAGAGAAAGTGAAACGGGTGCTCGAGAAAGTAAACCTGTTGCATCGTGCCAGTCATTTTCCGCAGCAGCTTTCCGGAGGACAGCAGCAACGTGTTGCCATAGCTCGCGCCGTGGTGACGGACTGCAAGTTGTTGCTTGCCGATGAACCTACCGGAAACCTGGACTCGGTGAACGGTGTGGAGGTAATGGAGTTGTTACGAGAATTGAACCGGCAGGGGACTACCATTATCATCGTCACCCACTCACAACGTGATGCCACTTATGCCCACCGGATTATCCGGTTGCTAGACGGAAAAATAGTGGCCGAAGACATCAACCGCCCGCTGACCGAAACCTCCGGGCCTAACACAGAGAGCGTATGATAGGGAATTATTGGAATAGTGCCTACCGCAACCTGATGAAGCGGAAAGGATTCAGTTTCATCAATGTTTTCGGGTTGGCAGTCGGCATGGCATCGGCTCTGCTGATCTTGACTTACGTCACCTTTGAGTTCAGTTTCGACAAGATGCACCAGAAGTACGAGCGCATCTTCCGCGTGGAAAGTACTTTCTACGAGGGAGAAGTGCAGACCGACTATTGGGCCAGCAGTTCGTTCGGTTATGGTTCGGCCATGAAGGAGAACCTGGCCGGCATTGAAGATTATACCCGGGTGGTCTCTTTGTATCAGCCCGAGCAGATAGTGAAGTACGGTGAACTGACTTTGCGCGAAAACCAGATAGCTTATGCCGATCCCGGTTTCTTCCGCCTGTTCGATTTCGAGCTGGTGAAAGGAGATAAGGCCACTTGCCTTTCCATGCCCCGCCAGGTGGTCATCACCGAACGTATTGCCCGGAAGTATTTTCAGGACGAAGACCCCATCGGAAAGATACTTATCTTTACGGGACCGTATGACAAGGTGGTTTGCGAAGTGACAGGGGTGATGAAAGAGATGCCTTCCAATTCGCATATCCATTATAATTTCCTGATTTCCTATAAGTCGCTCGGGCAATATCTGCATGACTATTGGTACAAGCACGAGGTTTATACTTATGTGCTGCTCGATTCGCCCGAAAGGAAGGAAGAGATAGAAAAGGCGTTTCCGGCAATGTCGGAGAAGTATAAGACGGACGAGGCGCTGAAAAATAAAATATGGGGTGTGTCACTGACACCGCTTGCCGATATTCATCTTAAACCGCAAGTTGGTTACGAGGCCGAAATCAAGGGAAACCGTACGGCCATGATCGCCCTGATCTTTGCTGCAATTGCCATTTTGGCTATTGCCTGGATCAATTATATCAACCTGACTGTGGCCCGCTCGATGGAACGTGCCAAGGAGGTAGGAGTGCGCCGGGTAATAGGAGCTTTCCGCAAGCAGCTTGTATCTCAATTCTTGTTTGAGGCCTTGGTCATGAACCTGGTTGCATTGGTACTGGCAGTGGGACTGATCGAGTTGATCTTGCCATACTTCAATCAGTTGGTAAGCCGTACGGTAACTTTCTCCGTTTGGCTGACGGGATACTGGTGGCTTTTGCTTTTAATCGTATTTGTAGGGGGAATTTTCCTCTCCGGTTACTATCCTGCATTGGCGCTTCTCAACCGGAAACCGATTACGTTGCTGAAGGGAAAGTTCCTGAACAGCAAGTCGGGCGAAGGCACTCGCAAAGTATTGGTAGTCGTTCAGTACACGGCATCTATGATTCTGCTCTGCGGCACATTGATTGTGTTTGCGCAGTTGAACTTCATGCGCAATCAGTCGCTGGGAGTGAAGACGGACCAGACTCTGGTTGTCAAATTTCCCGGACGGACCGAAGGCATGAACACGAAACTCGAAGCCATGAAGAAGGCCATTGCCCGCCTGCCTTTGGTAGATAAAGTTACCTTCTCGGGTGCTGTGCCGGGCGAAGAGGTGGCTACCTTCTTGTCTAACAGGCGAAAGAGTGATGCTTTGAAGCAGAATCGCCTTTATGAAATGTTGGTATGCGACCCGGATTATATTGATGCCTATGGACTGCAACTGGTGGCAGGGCGCGGATTCTCCGAAGATTATGGAGACGACGTGAATAAGTTGGTGGTCAACGAGTCTGCTGTCCGTAACCTGGGAATCGCCTCTAACGAAGAGGCTCTCGGCGAAGAGATAGAGGTGGAATGTACCGATGCCCCGATGCAGATTATCGGAGTGGTGAAGGACTACCACCAGCAGGCACTCAACAAGAATTATACCCCGATTATGCTGATCCACAAAGATAAGATCGGTTGGCTGCCGCAACGCTACATCTCCATTGTGATGAAGTCCGGCGACCCGAAGGAATTGGTTTCGCAGGTGGAGGAGATCTGGCATCGCTATTTCGAGGATTCCAGTTATGACTTCTTCTTTCTCGATCAATTCTTCGATCATCAGTATCGTCAGGACGAGGTGTTTGGTGTCATGATCGGTTGCTTCACCGGACTGGCCATCTTCATCTCATGTCTGGGATTGTGGGTATTGGTGATGTTCTCTTGTACTACCCGTACCAAGGAGATGGGTATCCGGAAAGTATTGGGAGCTACCCGTTGGAATCTGTTCTATCAGCTGGGTAAAGGCTTTTTCCAATTGATCCTGATAGCGGTAATCATTGCGTTGCCCGTTGCTTGGTTCAGTATGAATGCCTGGTTGAGTCATTATGCTTTCCGTACCGATCTGAAGATATGGTTCTTTGCAGTTCCGGTAGTGTTGATGCTGTTGATTTCGTTTGTGACGGTAGTCTGCCAGACGGTGAAGATTATCGTAGGCAAACCGGCACGGTCATTGCGGTATGAGTAAGATTCCGGAATAAAATAAGTCGCATTCGGCACAGAGTGCATGAGGGTGTCATAGTTCACCACAGATTATACAGATAAATATTATTGGTTATCAGTAGATTAAAAATCTATCTTGTAAATCCGTGTAATCTGTGGTGAACTATGACACCCTCAGTGCCTTTTGTGGTGAACTTTAGCCTTTGGGTTGTTGCGTCTGGGTTTCTTCTCCCCAATGCGTTTTGGCTTCCAGTTCTTCCCGGTCACGCACCTCTTTCGCCTTCTTTGCATAGACAATCATGCGCAGGGACTGGTCGTAAGTAAAGTAATTCCATACCCAGTTCAGTAGGACGTTTGCTTTGTTGCGTACTCCCAGGATCGAACGTAAATGGACGACCAGCCACATCACCCAAGCCAGCCATCCGGCGGTTTTGAAACTACTGAACTCTGCCACGGCGCGATTGCGCCCTACGGTTGCCATCGATCCCAGGTTCCGGTAATGGAACGGCTGCATCGGCTTTCCTTTCTGTAGTCTTTGCAGGTTCTTGGCAAGCAGTTCGCCTTGTTGAATGGCCACTTGTGCCAGTTGCGGGTGTCCGTTAGGATAGTTCTTGTCCGTAGTCTGAATACATTGGTCCCCGATGGCGAAAATAGTGTCTGTTCCCTGTACACGGTTGAATTCGTCTACTTTGATTCTTCTTCCGCGTCCCAGTAACTCTCCGTCTATATTGCCGAAAGTGATGGCTGCCACGCCGCTCACCCAGATAAACGTACGTGTCGCTATCTCTGTACCGTCTTCCAACATCACTTTATGATCTTTGTAATCCGTCACCCGCTTGTTCAGCAGGATGTTGACTCCCATTTCACGCAGAAACTGTTCGGCATGGCGGGATGAATCTTCGGACATTCCCGCCAGGAGACGGTCGCCCGCTTCAATCAGGTAGATGTGCATCAGGCTGCTGGGCATATCCGGATAATCGTTGGGCAGTACGAACTTCTTCATTTCCGAAAGCACTCCGGCTATTTCCACTCCGGTGGCCCCTCCGCCTACAACAACGACATTGAGCAACTCCTGCCGTTCACGTTCCGTACTGCAAGTGATCGACCGTTCAAAGTTTGCCAGTAGGGCATTTCTCAGTCCCATGGCTTCCGAAACGGTTTTCATAGGCATGGCCTCTTCTTCAATGTGCTCGTTGCCGAAGAAGTTGGAGGTGGTGCCGGCTGCCAGTACCAGGTAGTCGTATTCTGCTTTACCGATGGAAGTCTGAATCATCTTTTTCTCAGGGAAGATGGCCCGTACTTCTGCCATACGGAAGTAAAAGTCCTTTCGTTTCTGAAAAATTTTCCGGAACGGGAAAGAGATGGAACTGGGTTCAAGTCCGGCTGAAGCGACTTGATAAATAAGGGGAGGAAACTGGTGATAATTGTTCTTATCGACTAAAACAACCTGGAAACCAGACTTTTTTAGCTTGTTGGCCAATTTAAGACCGCCGAAGCCACCACCTACGATGATGACACGCTTCTTGTCGTTTTTTACAATGTTGAAACTCATACTGAAAACTTCTATTTAACCTGATGTGTCTAAAACCTAATGTCATGGTTATAAACGCTTGTCATAGGTAAAAAGTTCAGCTAAAAGAACGGTTTCAGAAGATGTTTCAAGAGGCTTTTTCACCATAGATTACACAGATTACCGCAGGTAGTTTGTGCTGACAATTGGTCGTTCACTCTTTTAGAGCCTGTTTTAATTTTGTTTGAGATATGTTTTCAGGGATGTTTTCCGGTTTTTGCAAGGAGCATAGCGGGCTATGTGACGGGTAAAAACGGGGAAATAGACCGAGAAAAAACTCAAAACAGGTCAATAAAATTCCTGTAAATTTATTCAAGGAAAATTTAAACAGGGCACTTAATCTGCGCTAATCTGTATCATCTATAGTGGTTTCTGATGTTCCCTGTAGGCTTTTTATAATTCCGGTACCATGCAGAATTTAGTTTCCGGAAAATCTTTCTTCAGATACCGTTGGATGAAGAGTTGTGTATCCTCCTGTATCGTCCGGTCCTCTACCGTCGGGTAGAGGTTGTACAGAACGGTATCCAGTTTGATCCCCCGGTTTTTGATGGCTTCCAGGCTGAGCAATGTGTGGTTGATACTGCCCAGTTTGCCGGAAGTGACAAACAGCAGCGGGTATCCCTTCTGCGCAATATAGTCAATCGTCAGCAATTCGTCGGTAAGCGGCACCATCAGGCCTCCGGCTCCCTCGAGCAGGACAACGTCATAACGGCGGCTCAACTCTTCTGTAGCACGTTCTATTTTGTCAAAGTCGATGGGACGTCCGTCTATGCGTGAAGCGAGGTGTGGAGAACAGGGGTAAGAGAAGATTTCGGGCATGGTCAGTCCTTCCCGGTCGTCATCAGTGGGGGCGATACCCATGATGCGGCGGTGCAGGTCGATGTCTTCCGAGTGGCCTGTATTGCCTGTCTGGATAAATTTCTGAGTAATGGTGCGTTGCCCTTTCCGGTTCAGTTCGCGTGCCAGGAATCCTGTGGCATAACTCTTGCCTGCATCCGTATCGATGCCGCTGATAAAATACACATTCTTTTTCATACTTCTTTTGTTTGAGACCCGCAGGTCGTTTTTCTTATCTCTTTTTTGCTATTATATAGATGGGGTGGTAGGTCAGTGAAACAGAACCTTTGCCGGGACTGAACAGACGTTCGTATTCCTGACAGAAGAGGTTCAGTTTGCTCCGGGTCCAGCTTTGGTTACAAGTACCTGTCACTCCGGTCTGCTTCAGATGATAAAGCACCTCCATCGGATTGTTGAAATTCAGTGAGATGACTTCTTCCTCCGTGTGCACAATGTCATATAGTGCCGAGAGCGAGGCAGTCAGCTCTTCTCTCGAACGGTAGGCGAGTCCCTGTCCGGTCAGTTGGCGAATCTCCTTCATGTTTTCTTTTCCGAAAGTACTGAAGGCAATGTATCCCTGCGCATTCAGGATGTTTTCACATTTCCGGAAAAAAGCATCGGGATGTTCGAACCATTGCAGGACGGAACAGGAAGTGATCAGTTCCGTTCCGTGTGGGAAGTCAAGTGCTTCGGCATCTCCGGGCAAGAAGGAGACCCGCTCGTTCAGGATATCTCTGCAGCTATGGCGCATCTCTTCGCAAAGGTCGTTCAGCAGCAAGTGTTCCGGGCGGAACGAACGGAGTAGCAGACGCGAATAAGTACCCGTCCCGCAGCCGAACTCTACAACACGGCGGAGGGAGTGCGCAGGGAGGTGTTGCTGCAACAAACTGCACATTTTCCGGGCGATTTGTTGTTGCACCCGGGCTTCGTGCGGATAGGTGCCGATTGCTTTCGTGAAGCGTTGGGCGATCAGTAGTTTGGAGGAAGCAGCAGCAGGAGCGAGATTTTCTTTCAATATCTTTTCGTCATAATGTGCTCCGTCATATCGCTGAATTTCATTGCAATATTTTTGCCAGGCCTGTTCCTGGTTCTTCGGTGGGAAGATATGATCGGATTCTCCGATGATTGCTTTATTCCAGACAAAGGTGGATGGGGGCAGTTCGCTGTATTGTCTGCCGATGGCCGCCAGTTCTTCTTTCAATTCTTCTACCGGTCGTTGGGGAGCTATTTCCAGGAAAGCTTGAAAGGCACTTCCCGATCCGCACATTCGCCGGCGGAACTTCTGTAGGGTCGCTTCATTGAGATTATTGAGTGTACCTTCAAATATGGCGGGAGGAATTCCCCGCATATCATCGATAGGGAAAGGTGTCCCGTTGATGGCAATGCTTTGCTTGAGGGGGAGGTTGCTGTCCGGCAACACTTGGGAAGCTGCCCATACCCCCATGGACCAGGCAACAACATAGATCCCCTCATACGTGGAGAGCAATGTGCTGTCAAAATCGAGAGAACGGTAATCATAGCAGATTATCAGATCTTTATTTGGGGGGAGATTGTGCATGAAGGGAGTTTCATCCATTCCCCATCCGGCAAAGAAGAGGAGAGCCTCTTTTCGGAGGGGAGGGCATCCGGCGACTTCACATCCGGTTCCTGTCTCAGAGTGAAGGGAGTTTACAGCTTTTTGGGGTGGATATAGTTTTTTCAGTTTCATAAATTTATTACTTTGATGATACAGGCCGTATTGTTGCTATCACTCTTTTCACTTCCTCTTCCGTTACGTCTGCCGTTAATGAAAAACGGATACGGGAAGTTCCTTCCGGTATCGTAGGCGGACGGACAGGCAACGCATAAAATCCTTTGCGTTGCAGCTCTTCTGCCATACGGACGGCGGAAGAACTTTCACCCGCGATCATGGGTACGATTTGGCTGGCCGAGGCAGAAAAGTATCCTTTCTCCTGGAGGCCGGTCCGCAAGTTGCTGCTGATGGCTGCCAGGTGTTCCCTCTTCTCCTGATATTCCGCCAGATGGCGCAGTACAAATGAGGTCCATTGCAGGGTGACAGGCGGGAGTGCAGTGGTGAAGATAAAGGGACGCATTTTATTTATCAGATAGTCCCGTATCACCTGCCTGCACACGATATATGCCCCAGAGGAAGCCAGTGCCTTTCCGAAAGTGCCCACCAAAAAGTCGATATCCGATATGCATCCGTATGCTTCGGCACATCCCAGTCCGCCGGTTCCCCGGACACCGACAGCATGGGCTTCGTCTAAGTAAAGCAATACGTTCGGATACTTGCGTTTCAGTTTGACCAACCGGGGTAAGTCTGCTTCGTCACCATCCATACTGAAAATACTTTCGGTAACGATAATAACCTGTTCATATTCTTTGTGGTAAGTCTCTACTAGTCTTTCCAACTGGCTGTATTCGTTGTGCCGGTAGCGGATACATTTGGCATCTGATAGCCGAATGCCGTCTATCAGGCTGGCATGTATCAACTTGTCGGCCAGAATCAGTGTTTTTGTGTCGCATACGGCAGGTAGGATTCCGGTATTGGCATGATATCCGCAATTGAATACCAGTGCCGCTTCTGTTCCAAATAAGGAAGACAAGGTAGCTTCCAGTTCATCGTATGCGGCAAAATTGCCGGTAAGCAGGCGGGAAGAAGAGGAAGAGAACTTAATTTCTTCCGGCTTCACTGTCTGCCAGAAAGCTTTTAACAGTCCACTGTCGTTAGCCAACCCCAGATAATCATTTGACGAAAGGTTTAGCATCCGTTGTCCCCCGATGATTACCTCTTTGCCCTGATGTACCAGGGTAGGAAGGGTGCGGAAGTTATCTTTCTTTTTAAGGAGTTGCAGCTCGTCAAGGAAACGGGTGAGTTCACCTCTTTCCGTTTCTTGGTTTTTATTCATATTTGTAATGTTTTTGAGTTTGATTCACCACAGAGTAGCACAGAGTTTCACAGAGATTATTTTCTCTTAATATCTTATAAACAAGAGATTGAAACTCTGTGAGACTCTTGTTACTCTGTGGTGAAGTTTGATTCGCCTCTATTTCGTTTGGGAACCGGGAAGGCCGTTACTTATGCTCCTTATCATCCCTTCCGTGAGTTTGGTCAACTGTTCGGGCGTAATGATAAACGGAGGCATTACATAGATCAGTTTGCCAAACGGACGGAGCCAGATGCCTTCCTCCACAAAACGGCGTTGCAGGTATGCCATATTCACCGGTTCTTTCATCTCGATCACTCCGATGGCACCCAGTACACGGACGTCCGCTACCTGAGGGAGCTCACGTGCCGGAGCTAATTCACGGTTCAGTTGAGCTTCTATTCGTTTTACGTTTTCTTGCCAGCCGGAAGTTAGAAGTAACCGTACCGATGCGCAGGCTACGGCACATGCCAACGGGTTTCCCATAAACGTAGGCCCGTGCATGAATGCTCCCGGTGCATGGTTGGAGATGCAGTCTGCCACTTCATTGGTGGTCAGTACTGCCGATAAGGTCATGTATCCACCTGTCAATGCTTTGCCGATGCACATGATGTCCGGCTCTACTCCGGCATGTTCCCAGGCGAAGAGTTTTCCGGTACGTCCGAATCCGGTTGCTATTTCATCGAAGATCAACAGTACCCCATACCGGTGGCAGAGGCGCGCAGCTTCTCTTAAATATTCCGGATGGTAGAAACGCATGCCTCCCGCACCTTGTACAATAGGTTCGAGGATGAAAGCTGCCAGTTCATCGGCATGTTTCTCCAGCAGATGCTCCAACGGACGGATGTCTTCCGGGTTCCATTCATCTCCGAACCGGGAGGAGGGAGCAGGGAGGAAGTGGCGGATGGGAAGTGCCGAACCAAAGATACTGTGCATCCCCGTTACAGGATCGCATACCGACATGGCATTCCAGGTATCTCCGTGGTAACCGTTACGGATGGTGACGAAATTATTTTTCTCCGGTTTTCCGGCTGCATACCAGTATTGTACGGCCATCTTCAGTGCAACTTCGACAGCTACGGAGCCGGAATCGGCATAGAATATCTTTTGCATAGAGGGGGGGACCAGCGGAAGCAACAGTTTGCCTAGTTCGATAGCCGGATCGTGCGTCAGTCCGCCGAACATGACATGCGACATCCGGCTGAGTTGATCTTGTACAGCCTGGTTTAATATCGGGTGATTGTATCCGTGCACCGCACACCACCACGATGACATTCCTTCGATCAGTGTCTGTCCGCTTTCCAGGGTGATGGTGGCACCGTCAGCCCGTTTCACCTTATATACCGGGAGCGGATTCGAAGTTGAAGTATACGGATGCCACAAATGTTCGCGGTCAAATTGTGAGTCGGCAAAGTGATATCCTTCCGAGAGAATCATCTCTTTATCATCCGATACCTTGGAGCCGAGTGTTGTCAGCAGATCGCCTACGATGGCGGAGTTGATGCCGATATAGAGGGATTTCCGGACGGCCTCTGGTGTCAGTTGCGAGCGCCCTCCGGCAAAGCGCAGGTAAGCCGCAGGGTTAATGAACCGGAAAAGAGCCACAGTGGTCAGTATCTCTTCTTCACTGAGAGGAGACTGATGCTCGAGCGGAGTGCCGGGTATGGGTTGCAGCAAGTTGATCGGGATGGATTGGATGTTGAGATCGCGGAGTGTGAAGGCAAATTCGATCCGTTGTTCCACGGTTTCACCCATGCCGATGATGCCTCCGCAGCAGAGGTCCATCCCTACTCGTCGTGCGGCATGCAAGGTTTTCAGCTTTTGTTCCTGTGTATGCGTGGTACAGAGCGAGTCGAAGTGGGAAGGAGCCGTTTCGAGGTTACAGTGGTACCGGGTCACTCCGGCATCATACAATGCCTGCAACTCTTCTTCGTCCAACAGTCCGAGCGAAGCGCACAACCGGATAGACGAATGGCGACGCATCCGTCGGGCCGCTACACAGAGCTCTTTCATGTTTTTGGGAGAAGGTTTGCGTCCACTGGTCACCAATGAAAAGCGGTTGACCCCTTGTGCTTCGTTGTATTTTGCTTGTCGCAGGCACTCTTCTGCGCTCACCAGATCGTATACATCGGCCTTGGTCTTGTAGTGAGACGACTGGGCGCACCATTTACAATTTTCCGGACACCGTCCCGAGCGGGCATTGATGATGGAACACATGTCGAACTCCTGCGAAGCGCAGGCGGTGGTGATGTCGTGCGCGGCATCATACAACTCTTCTTTACGGGGATAGAGCGCCAGCCATCCGGCCTGCTCTCGGCTGATAGCCGTTCCTTGTAATACTTGGTTTTTATTTCTTCGATAGTCATAGGGTGGGGATATTAAAAAAGAGGTTGCCGGTCCCATCGGGATGGGAGGCAACCTCTTTAGGTGTAATGTATGAGGCGGATGTCACAACAGTTGACTGTGCGGCACCGGCATAAGAATATTTGGATGATTGGAGTTGAGTAAGAAGCAAGAGCAATGGTTCGGGAGATAACGTGAGGTTCTCCCAATCTTCTTCCGGAACGGAATCTTCTGTTTCCCGTTGCGGATCCAGTCCGGTCGTATGCGGAGTTTGCTGCTTGCACAACGCACATTCGGTGATGTTCTTTCTCAACTGTCCGATGGTGACACACAAACCCAGAGTGGCAAATATAGCATAAGCCTTCCGGCTCCACTGGCGGAAGCGGATAAACGAATGTGATATGTACCTTTCTTTTTTCATAAGCCGTATGGTGATATCGGGTCATCGGACGGCGGCAAAGCTACAAAGAATCTACGGAATGACCAAGGGATAGCATCGGTTTGTAAGCAGGGACCTCTCCTCTACCACAAAGACGGTATAAGAATCCCTTATAAAGGGGATTTCAAGAACAATCCCCATACTCTACTTTTGCAGCAGGAAATGATCCGTGAAAATTAATTAAAAAATGTAGGTGGCTTTTGACACACCTTCAAGAATAAGATAACAATTTCAAGGCTTTTAACAACAATCTGCCGGATTGTGTGTTAAACAAAAGATTCTAATTTAAACATAACTAAACTTAAGGTATGAAGACCAATTTACGTCTATTATTTACGTTGCTCTTTGTCGTTTCGGTTGTTGCATTACGTGCCGGAACAATGAATGACATACGTGTTTCGGGCACTGTTGTGTCCGAAGGAGACCCGTTGCCCGGTGTGTCGGTATTAGTGAAAGGAACCGGCGTCGGTACTATTACCGGTATTGACGGCAAGTATTCCATCAATGTTCCGTCCGATGGTACGCTGGTATTCAGTTTTATCGGACTGAAATCTGTGGAACATAAAGTGGGAGGACGCTCAGTGATCAATGTCGAGCTGGTGCCCGACAGTAAGCAATTGGAAGAAGTAATGGTAGTAGCCTATGCCACTGCCAAGAAATATAGTTTCACCGGTGCCGCCTCTACCGTTAAAGGTGACGAGATAGCGAAGTTACAAACCTCGAGCGTATCACGTGCCCTTGAAGGAACCGTAGCCGGTCTGCAGGCAAGTGCCGCAAGCGGTCAGCCGGGTACCGATGCCACAATCCGTATTCGCGGTATCGGATCCATCAATGCATCCAGTGCACCTCTCTATGTAGTGGACGGTGTGCCCTATGACGGTAGTGTGAACTCTATCAACCCCGAAGATATCGCATCGATGACCGTTCTGAAAGATGCGGCCTCAGCTGCTTTGTACGGTTCGCGCGGAGCCAACGGTGTGATTATTATCACCACCAAGCAGGGACAAAGCGATTCGAAGACTACAGTGAACGTGAAAGCCAGCTTCGGTGGTTCCAATCGTGCGGTACGTGATTACGACCGGATCGGCACCGATCAGTATTTCGAACTTTATTGGGAGGCTTTGCGTAACCAATATGCACTGGATACAAAGAATTATACTCCTCAGACAGCAGCTATCAAAGCTTCTAAAGACTTGGTAGGAAAGCTGATGGGGGCCGGCCCCAATCCTTATGGCTCTAAATACCCTCAGCCGGTAGGTACGGATGGAAAATTGGCGGATGGGGCCGTTCCGCTCTGGAACTTCGACTGGCAGGATGCCATGGAGCAGCAGGCACTTCGTACGGAACTGGGACTGAATGTTTCAGGAGGCGGCAAAACCAATCAATACTACTTCTCTGCCGGATACCTGAATGATAAAGGTATTGCGTTGGAGTCCGGTTATGAACGCTTTAATCTCCGATCGAACGTGACAAGCCAGATGACCAAGTGGCTTCGGGGAGGAGTGAACATGAGTTTTGCCCACTCTTTGCAGAATTATCCCGTATCATCGGATACGAAAACAAGTAATGTCATCAATGCCGGCCGTTTGATGAACGGATTCTATCCCATCTATCAGATGAACGAAGATGGAACCTATAAACTGGATTCCGAGGGACAGCGGATATATGATTTCGGTTCTTACCGTCCTTCCGGTTCGATGGCTAACTGGAACCTTCCGGCCACATTGCCCAATGATAAGTCGGAACGTATGAAAGATGAATTTTCAGGACGTACTTTCCTTGAAGTTACCTTTATCGAAGGGCTGAAGTTTAAGACCAGCTTCAACTTTGACCTGATCAACTATAATTCACTCGACTATACCAATCCTAAAATAGGGCCGGCTGTTAACACCGGAGGTTCATCGAGCCGTGAAAACGACCGTACTTTCTCGTGGACCTGGAATAATATCCTGACTTATGACAAAACCCTCGGAGAGCATCATTTCAATCTGCTGGCCGGACAAGAAGCCTATTCCTACCGTTACGATGTGCTGCGAGCATCCCGTTCGAACATGGCATTGCCTGATTTTCCCGAACTGGCTGTCGGTTCGTTGGTAACCGGAGGGACAGGATACCGCGTAGATTACTCGTTGGTGGGATATTTCCTAAATGCCCAATATGACTATCAAAGCAAATATTTCTTCTCGGGTTCGTATCGGCGGGACGGGTCTTCCCGTTTTGCTCCCGAAACCCGTTGGGGTAATTTCTGGTCCGTCGGTGCTTCCTGGCGTATCGACCGTGAAGATTTCATGGTGGCTACGAGCGACTGGCTTTCTGCCCTGACTTTGAAGGTCAGTTATGGTGCGCAGGGTAATGATAACCTGGGAACGTATTATGCCAGCAGCGGACTTTATTCGGTGGTAAGCAATAATGGAGAGAATGCGTTGGTATCCGATCGTCTGGCTACACCAAAACTGAAATGGGAAACCAACCTGAACTTCAATGCCGGCATAGACTTCTCGTTGTTCAACAACCGATTCTCCGGTTCGTTCGATTTCTTCCAGCGGCGTTCGAAAGATTTGCTCTATTCCCGTCCGCTGGCTCCCTCGCTCGGTTATAATTCAGTAGACGAGAATGTAGGCGAACTGAAGAATACCGGTGTGGAAATCGATCTGAAAGGTACCTTAATCCATACCCGGGACTTTATGTGGCGATTGGGGCTTAACCTGACACATTATAAGAATGTCGTGACCGACCTTCCATTGAAAGATATGCCTGTAAGCGGAGTTCATAAACTGGCTGTGGGACGTTCTGTCTATGATTTTTACATGAAGCAATGGGCGGGTGTTGATCCGGAGAACGGCGATCCGTTGTGGTACAAAAATGTGAAAGATGCCAATGACAAGATCACCGGACGTACGACTACCAATGACTATGCCCAAGCGGATTATTACTATACCGGCAAATCATCCTTACCCAAAGTGTACGGAGGATTTAATACCGCTTTCTCGTATAAAGGCTTTGAACTGTCCACCATTTTTGCCTATAGTATCGGTAATTATATTGTGGACCGTGACGTAACTATGCTGTGGCATAACGGAAGTTCTACCGGACGTGCCTGGTCGACAGAGATTCTGAACCGTTGGACACCGGAGAATCGATATACTGATGTGCCGGCTCTGAAAACCGTATCGAACAGTTGGAATGCAAATTCCACCCGTAACCTGTTCAATAACTCGTTCCTGCGGATGAAGAATATCACATTATCGTATAACTTCCCGCAACCGATGATAAAGAAAATCAGCCTGAACAGTCTGCAATTGTTTGTGCAGGCCGATAATCTGCTTACCGTTTCGAAGAATCAGGGACTCGACCCCGAACAGGATATCAGTGGACTGACGTATTACCGTTATCCGGCCATGCGTTCCATTTCCGGAGGAATCAATGTTTCGTTCTAAGGCTTTAATCCCCGGAAAAGGGCTGTTGCAATCATATGCTCCGCCCCGGTTTAATCATGCATAAATCACATATAACAGATATAGTAAAGTATAAAATAACAGATGATATGAGAACAATACGATTTAACAATAACAGACATATCTCTTCTTCTCCTCTTCTTCGGACAGAGGGTGGGAGAGAGGCTTCCGTGAGTGATACCTCCGGAGATAAGATCCCTAAAGGTAAGTTTCCTTTCTCCTTCTCTTCTTCCTTTTGTTCCTGGGGAGTTGCAGCAGCGACTTCCTCGACAATAAGCCGACAGATGCCGTAGATTCCGGCCTCGTACCTGTACCTTCGAATGCCGAACGCATCTTTAACGGTGCGTGGTACAATCTATTCGAATATGGTACCACTTATGCCAACATCGGCTATCGTGCTTTGATGTGCCTGGACGACATGATGGCCGATGACGTGGTTTCGCGCCCTATGTATGGGTTTAATTCTTCTTATCAGTTCAATGACGTGGTGATGCCTTCCGACGGACGTACCACTTTCGCCTGGTATCTGATGTATAAGACCATTGACAACTGTAATACGGCCATTTCTATTCAAGCTACCGGAGATGATGATACACCTGAGTTCCGGCATGCCCAGGGACAGGCACTTGCCGTACGTGCTTTCTGTTATCTTCATTTGGCACAGCATTATCAGTTCACCTATCTGAAAGATAAGAATGCTCTTTGTGTACCGTTGTATACCGAACCGACCAATCCGAATACCAAACCTAAAGGAAAGGCAACGCTCGAAGAGATCTATACACAGATCATCAATGACCTCAACCGTGCCAAAGGACTTCTTGACGGTTATGTACGTCCGAATGACAAGTCGAAATACAAACCTAACACCGATGTGGTAAACGGACTTCTGGCCCGTACTTATCTGCTTACCGGACAGTGGGACGAAGCCGCCAAAGCCGCATTGGAAGCTGCCAAAGGTTACACTCTGATGACGGATGCCAAAAACTATATGGGCTTCAACGATATATCGAATACCGAGTGGATCTGGGGACATCCGCAATCTGTCAGCCAGTCCGATGCCAGCTATAACTTCTATTATCTGGATGTGGTAGAACCCGATTCATACAATAGTTTTATGGCCGATCCGCATTTCAAGGATACCTTTACCGAAGGTGATATCCGTCTGGAACTGTTCCAGTGGATGCGTGAAGGTTATCTGGGATACCGCAAGTTCCGCATCCGTTCCGACCAGACGGGCGATATTGTCATCATGCGTTCTGCCGAAATGTATTTGATAGCTGCCGAAGCCTTGGCGCGTAAAGGTCAATTGGGCGAAGCCGTAAAACCGCTCAATACTTTGAGAAACGCCCGCGGACTGGCCGATTATGATCTTACCGGAAAAAATCAGGAGCAGGTGATTGATGAAATTCTGATGGAACGTCGCCGTGAACTTTGGGGTGAAGGATTTGGCATTACTGATGTTCTCCGTACACAACGTTCTGTGGTACGTGTCGCTTTGACCGAAGATGAAGCTGCCAAAGAATATGATTGCTGGCAACAGAACGGTACTTATAAAAAATATCATCCGGAAGGTCATTGGTTCACCAGCTTCCCCGATGGAACGAAGTTTGTGCCCAATAGCATATATTATTTGTATTCTATTCCTGAAAAAGAAACGAATGCGAATCCGAATCTGAAATAAGAAATCATAGTCAACTGATTTTATATGAACTGTTTCTGAAAAATCAGATAGATTAATATAATAGACGAAAGGTGTGTCATAACTCTACGGTGAATAAGAGTTGCGACACACCTTTTTTATCAATATCGTTAATGGTTAACTGAATATATACACAATGATTCCCGTTATGACTACATAAGCCAGTGCATAAGGAATGGCTGCTTTCAGGATCTCTCCCTCCTTACCTTGCTGGTTGCCTGCTGATGTGGCGATAGCAATACTTTGAGGAGAGATGATTTTGCCTCCTGTCGCACCTACCGTATTGGCGGCCGATAGCCAGTCGGGACTGACATTGATATGCCCTGCTACGCTGGCTTGCAGCTTTCCGAAAAGGATGTTCGAGGAGGTATCACTTCCGGTGATGAAGGTACCCAAACAACCGATAACCGGAGCAAAGAGAGGGTAGAGGCTTCCGGTAGCTGTGGCGAGTGCAGTGGCAATCACGGAAATCATGCCTGCCGTATCCATAATGGTAGATAAACCCACCAGGCAGATAACGGTGACGAACGTTTTCTTTAATTGTTTCACCGTGTTCCATAAAACGACAAACAGTTCTTTCACTTTAGCTCCCTGTATCAGACCGCCTACAAATGTGCCTACAAAAAGCAACACTCCTGCATGTGTCAGCCAGGCGATGGTATAATTCACGGTGGAGTCATTGATGGGGAGGCTGATGCGTGTCACCCAATTGTTTTCGAGCGTACTTCGGAGGCCCGGAAAAAGCGGGCTGGTGAGTATGATCAACAGTAAAATGAGCAGATAGATGCTCCAGGCATTCAGGATATCTTTCCCTTTCAGTGCGTTCTGCTGCGCTTTCTCTTTTTTTGGGGCAGTCAGTTTGCCATAAATGACGATAACGACGATAGACAAGATACTGCCGATGATAGCCGGTGATTCGGCTCCCATATATCGGGCCGCAACGTACTGGCTACCTAAAGATACAGCGCCTACCAGCAGTGCCAGAAATAGGTTTTTGGGTAATGATTTTATTTTTGGGTCGGTCAGGAAGAGCAGTACCAACGGTATCAGGAACATTAGTACGGAAAGTTGTAGTACGACGTTCGTACTCAGCACCTGTACATCCAGATTGGTTTCTTTGGCAAGTACCAGTACCGGTGTACCTATGGCACCGAAAGCCGTAGCCACACTATTGGCTATCAAGCTGACGGTGGCTGAAAAGATGGGCTTGAATCCCAGGCTGATCAGGATAGCGGCGGGGATGGCAACAGCTGTACCAAAACCTGCCATGGCTTCAAGTAACCCTCCGAAACCCCAGGTAAGGAGCAGTACCTGGATACTTTTATCGGTAGAGATGGAAGAGAATTGTTGTTTGATAATCTCCATCTTCTCTGTTTTCAGCAATACATTGTAGCTGAAGATAGCCATCAGGATGATAATCAGGATGGGAGAAACCGCTTTCAGTGCACCGTATACGAATGAAAATACCAAGTTATCTACCGCATAATGGAATCCGAAAAGAGCTATCAGTATAGTTACTATCAGGGAGATGACGCTACTTTTGTCACCCGGCATTTTAAAAAATGCCATTAATACAATCAAGAGCAATACCGGAACGATGGCAAGGATCAGTGTCATAATTGTCTGTTTTTAATAGTTGATGTTTAAGTTAAGATATTGATATAACAAAACCGGAACCTGTTTTGACGGATGAAATAATTATTTTTTGCTGTATAGCGTTAAATAAAAAAGGTGTAGCCCTCCGCATGGAAAGGCTACACCCTTTGGTCCGGATAGCTACACCCTTTTTATCGGATGGCTACACCCCAATACCGGGGATTTATTTTTTCTTCATATTCAAGATCTGTTGCAGTTGCTGTAGGTTGGCTTTAGCGGCCTCGTTACCCATCTGGGCAGCTTGGTTGAAGGCAGCGATGGCGCGTTGTACATCTCCATTGAGGAAGTTGTATACACCTACGTTGTTGATGAATTCTGCTGTTTGATGGTTGGCTTTATCCATATATTTGATTGCGTTTTCCAGATCTTTCTTGGTCAATGATACGGCTGCGGCATTCAGGTTGGCTACTTCATCGTTCGGATACATGCGTACGGCAATGTCGAATACATTCACAAAATCGTTGCTTCCTTTCGGATAACTGTTGGCTACCTGATACATCTCGTTCAGACTCAGATATTTCGGGTTGACTTTTATCACCACCCGTCCTTGTTCTACATCGAAGTTGGCTACGGTGTAGTCTATCTTGCAGTTCACTTTGCGGAGTCCCGGATAAATCTCTTTCAGCATTGTGCGATAAGGAGCACCGCCGTCCACGCGCATGATTTCCTGTTTGCGGCGCGCATCGTCAGTCGTATTCTTGATGATACCGATAAATTTATCTTTATCCTTCATGGACGATTTTTCCAATGCTTGTACCAATCCGTCCCAATTTTCACCACCAAAAGTTACTTTGTAAAGTTTGCCGGGAACTTTTTCGTTGGTAGTCAGATAATTCTTCAGAGCTTCGGCACGTTTCTGCGACAGTTGTTCGTTGAATTTCAACGGACCCTCCGGTGAAGCGAATCCTTCGATACTGATTCCTGTTACTGTCAGGTTCTTGTCATTCTGAATCTTGTCGAACATAGCATGAATGTTCATCAGCTCTTTGTGGTTATTCATGAATTCCGGCTGGATCACAGCTTTGCTGACAGGAAAGTCGAGGTGAGCTTCATACTGTTCGCTACGGTTTTTCACCACCTCCACAGTCGGCTGAATATAAGCAACCACCGGTATCATGGCACTCAGGCGTTTCGCTTCGGTAGAAACGTCGTTTGTTATCAGCTCCTGAGCAAGCATCTCTTCGTTGTTGCCGCAGCCGCATAGATTTTCTACCAGATTCAATGAAGCATTTGCCATCCAAGGTTCGTAAGGGATCACCTGGGCATAGTTGAGCACTTCTCTTTTATTATAAGGAATTACGATTCCTGCAGGTAGTTCGCGGCTGATGGCTAATCCGCGCAAATAAGCCTTCTGACGGCGTTTGCCGTTGATGATGATCTCTTCCAGCGCCACGTTGTGCTGTCCGTCTGTCAGGAGCGGAGTAAGTGTGAGCATACGTTCGGGACTGACTGTCAGATTTTTCATATCGATCTTCATGTCTACATAAAGCGAATTGCCCTGTTGCCATAATGAAACATCGGATAGACTGATGGCATCTTTAAAAAATTTCTGGGCACTGGCCGGCATTACTACTGCGAGGGCCAAGAGGAAGTATATGATTTTTCTTTTCATTGTTACTGTTGGTTTAGTTTTTATAATTGGTTCCGGTGAATGCGGGACGTTTACTTGATGGTATAAATGATGCTGAGTCCGACTTTGGTCGGTCCGAAATAATTCTTGTTGTTGTGCCCCAGCTTTTCACCACACTTGCCACATGCGTATTTGTCATAGTCCAGGCGGGCATATCCTGCACCGATAGTGGCTTCCATACTCCAGCGGTTTTTCAGTATCCAATGGTAGCCGTAAGAGATACCTGCACCATAGATCTTGCCGTCATAGCGGTAGTTGCCCAACCCGAAGATGTCGAGATTGCTCATGTTAACATCGGCATAATGGCCATGGAGACCGAAAAAACTACCGTTGAAACGTTCGCAAAGCCAATAGCGGAGTTCAGGTTGTACCAGCCAGTGCTTGATTTGTCTGTCTTTGGAAAATTTCCAGGGATTGTAGTTGCCCGATACATCAAGAGTGAGTTTTTTCGCCAAGGCTACTTCAAATCCCAGGTTCGGAGTACTGGTGGCCCAGTAGAGGGCATTGGTTTTGATGGCGAACTTGGGAAGATAAGTTTTTGTTCCCTGCTCTTGTGCATGTATGCTTGTGGCAAATACAAGCAGGAAGCATGCTGCTAAAAAATGTTTGATTGTTCTCATTTTCATTTTGGTCTAGGTTTTTACATAAACTATTTGCGAGATTAAACGTCTGAGAGGGGGACTTTGTTGACTCATACTCAAAATAATGTTATAGGACATGCACGCTAACATTTTTGAGCAAATAATTGTTATCTTAATAAAGTCAGGATTCCAAACTTTTCATTTCTCCGGGAAAGAGGTGAAATAAACAAGCAATTGTAACTTGGATTACATCTATTCTCTTTTTTACATGCTAATTTTACATATACTTTAAAATAATAGCCTATGAAAGAGCTTATCAATCGCCTGGAAGAGTTGAACAGGCAAGCCGAAAAAGGTGGTGGAGACGCCCGTATCGAGAAACAACATTCTGTCGGAAAATTGACGGCACGTGAACGTATCGACCTGCTTCTGGAAAAAGGATCGTTTATTGAACTCGATAAACTGGTGACCCATCGTTGTACGGATTTCGGCATGGAGAAACAGAAAATATCCGGTGATGGAGTTGTAACCGGATATGGTATGATCGGCAAACGGCTTGTGTATGTTTTTGCTCAGGACTTCACCGTTTTTGGCGGTGCATTGTCCGAAACGTATGCCAGGAAGATTTGTAAAGTGATGGATATGGCTATGCAGATGGGAGCACCCATCATCGGGCTGAACGATTCGGGAGGAGCCCGTATTCAGGAGGGAGTCCGTTCGCTGGCCGGTTATGCGGAGATATTCCTGCGTAATTCTTTGGCTTCCGGTGTCATCCCTCAGATCAGTGCCATCATGGGTCCGTGTGCGGGTGGGGCGGTCTATTCGCCTGCATTGACCGATTTTATCCTGATGGTGAAAAATTCCGGTTATATGTTTATCACCGGTCCCGATGTGGTGAAGAGCGTGACACAGGAAGAAGTCAGCAAAGAAGATCTGGGAGGGGCGGATGTCCATACCATGAAGTCGGGGTGGCACACCTCTCTGCCGAAAATGATATTGAATGCATCAATTACATTCGTGAACTGATTTCTTATCTGCCCGGAAATAATATGGAAGAGCCTCCGTTTGTTGCTACTACCGATTCTCCGACGAGGCTTACGCCCGAACTGTCGGATCTGGTGCCTACCAATCCTAATCAGCCGTATGATATGAAAGAGATGATCCGTGCAGTGGCGGACGATAACAGTTTCTTTGAATTGCAGGAAGAGTTTGCCCGTAACATCGTTATCGGTTATATTCGTCTGAACGGGAAGACGATAGGGGTGGTGGCCAATCAGCCGTTGGCATTGGCCGGAACGCTCGATATCAATGCCTCTGTTAAGGCAGCCCGTTTTGTCCGTTTCTGCGATGCGTTCAATATTCCATTGCTCACACTGGTAGATGTACCGGGATTCCTTCCGGGGGTAGATCAGGAGTATGGCGGCATCATCCGCAACGGTGCCAAGTTGCTTTATGCCTATTGTGAAGCTACGGTGCCGAAGGTCACGGTGATTGCCCGTAAAGCTTATGGCGGAGCTTATGATGTAATGAGTTCCAAGCACATCAGGGGAGATGTGAATCTGGCTTATCCCACTGCCGAAATAGCCGTGATGGGTCCCGATGGAGCGGTGAACATTCTTTTCCGTAAAGAGATTGACAAAGCTGCCGACACCGAAGTCAGGCGTAAAGAGTTGCAGGATGACTATCGCAGCAAGTTTGCCAACCCTTACCGGGCTGCCGAGTTGGGCTACGTGGACGAGGTGATCGATCCGGCCATAACCCGTATGCGCCTGATACGCAGTTTTGAGATGCTTGCCAACAAGCGGCAGTCTAATCCGCCTAAGAAACATTCAAATCTTCCACTTTAAAGCAGAGGAGAACATCGTATGATAAAAAAGATATTAGTTGCGAATCGTGGCGAAATAGCCATGCGTATTTTCCGTACCTGCCGGGTAATGAATATTGCCACAGTGGCTATCTACACCCGGGTAGATCGGGGTGCCTTGCATGTGCGTTATGCCGAAGAGGCTTATTGTATTTCCGATTCTCCGGAAGATACGTCTTATCTGAAACCGGAAAAGATTCTGCAAATAGCCAAAAAGACAGGAGCTGCCATCCATCCGGGATATGGCTTTCTGTCTGAGAATGCGGACTTCGCCCGTCGTTGTGAGGAAGAAGGGGTAATCTTTATTGGTCCGAGTGCCGATATTATTGCCCGAATGGGTATCAAGACTGAGGCCCGCCGGATTATGCGTGAAGCCGGTTTACCGATCGTACCGGGCACGGAAGATCCGGTGAAAGGCATTGCCGAAGCCAAAAAGGTGGCTGCCGAAGTAGGCTATCCCATCATGCTGAAAGCACTGGCCGGGGGTGGTGGAAAAGGTATGCGTCTGGTACGCAGTGAAGAAGAAATGGAGACGGCATTGCGCCTTTCACAGTCTGAAGCCGGAACGTCGTTTGGCAACGATGCTGTTTATATTGAAAAATATATCGAGAATCCCCATCACATCGAAGTACAGATACTGGGAGATAAATATGGAAATGTAATTCATCTTTATGAACGGGAATGTTCCATTCAGCGACGCAATCAGAAAGTAATTGAAGAATCGCCTTCTCCTTTTGTGAAGCCCGAAACACGTGCCAAGATGCTGAAGGTTGCAGTGGAGGCCTGTAAGCGGATTAATTATTACAGTGCCGGAACGCTGGAGTTCATGATGGATAAAGACCAGAATTTTTATTTTTTGGAAATGAATACCCGCCTGCAGGTGGAACATCCGGTGACGGAAGAGTGTACCGGGGTCGATCTGGTACGCGACATGATACTGGTAGCTGCCGGCAATCGTCTGCCTTACAGGCAAGAAGATGTCGAGTTCCGGGGAGCTGCCATTGAATGTCGCATTTATGCCGAAGATCCCGAGAATAACTTCATGCCTTCGCCCGGGGTGATAACCGTTCGTGAAGCTCCCGAAGGACGTAATGTCCGTTTGGACAGTGCGGCTTATGCGGGATTTGAGGTTTCGCTGCATTATGATCCGATGATTGCAAAGCTCTGTTGTTGGGGACGTAATCGTGATTCGGCTATTTCGAACATGGCCCGTGCGTTGCGCGAATATAAGATTCTGGGTATCAAGACTACGATTCCTTTCCATCAGCGTGTGTTGAAGAATGCGGCTTTCCTGAAAGGAGAGTACGATACTACCTTTATCGATACGCGCTTCGATAAGGAAGACCTGAAACGCAGGCAGAATACCGATCCGACAGTAGCGGTGATTGCTGCTGCGCTGAAACATTACGAAGAAGAGAAAGAGGCTGCTTCACGCGCCACTACGCTTCCGGTAGTAGGAGATTCGCTTTGGAAATATTACGGCAAGTTGCAAATGACTGCCAATAACTATTAAACTCAGAATGCTTATGACAACAATATTAGCAACTTATTATGCCAAAATACAGGATGTGCCCGACAGCGAGTATAAAGTGGAGATTCTGGAAGACGGGCCGGTGAAGAAAGTGGCTGTTAACGGGAAAGTGTATGATGTGGACTACAACTAGGGGGTGACTCTATCTATTCCATTATCATCAATCATCATTCGCACGGAGTACAGATATCTCCGACTTCCCATTCCTCTTATACCATTATGAATAAGGGGGAACTTTATCAGATCGAGCTGAAAGGAGAACTCGAGAAGATACATAATGCCCGTAGCGGAGCAGATGCCGTAGGGCGTCAGGTAGTTGTAGCTCCCATGCCGGGCGTTATCCTGAAAACTTACGTCAGGAAGGGAGATGAAGTGAAGAAGGGTGATCCGCTGTGCGTACTGGTTGCCATGAAGATGGAAAACGAAATTCGTTCTGTGGCCGATGGGGTGGTGAAAGAGATTTTTGTGGAGGAGAATACGAAAGTGGGGCTGAACGACCGTATCATGGTGGTTGAGTAGTAAGAGTAGAAACCGCAAGGGCTCTGGAAGTATGATCTTTCAGGGCCCTTATCGTATGATGTATCAACTGTCTCTATAAAGTGACATTTGCGAAGAGCAGGGTTGTCAGACTCTATTCTTGTATATTTCTCCTCCTTTCATGATCATTATGAAATTCTTTTCCGGATCTCCCAATAGGGTAATGTCTTTCAGTACGTCTCCATCTACCAGAATTAAGTCTGCCCAGGCATCTTCTTCTATAACACCCAATTTCCCGGGATAGGGATTTCGTGCACCGGACAGAGCCAGCAATTCCGCATTATCATGTGTTACCATCTTGAGAATTTCAAAGTTACTGAACCATTGTCTTAATTTAAGGATTCCCTGATTCTGATTCTTCGTGTTGGCAGGATTGAACAGTAAATCTGTTCCCCATGCCAGCTTGACGTTGTATTTCTTTGCCAGTTGATAGGTTTGGTCCGTACCTTGAACTACCAAGGCATGCTTCTCCTGTTGTTCTTTTGTCGGGAATTGATTATCTCCTAAAGTGAAGGGTTGCATACTGAGCCATATCTCTTTCTCTGCGATCAGCTGCATGGTGGGTTCGTCAATCAGATGGCCGTGCTCGATGCTTTTTACACCTGCATGGATAGCTCGTTGAATAGCTCTGGGCACATAGACATGCACCATTACGTATGTTCCTGCATCTTCCGCCGCTTTAACGGCAGCATGAATCTCTTCCTCGAAGAACTGTGTATCTTCCAACCGATCATACAAGGAAGCTACCCCGCCGCCCGTCATCAATTTAATCTGGCTGGCTCCCAGGCGGAGATTATTGCGTGCGGCGACGGTCACGGCGTCTATTCCGTCGGCGATAATGGCAGCTCCCATCTCTTCGGTATGCGTCAGTCCGCAACAGTCAAAGGGACGGGGTTCGTCATATACCGCCCGGAAATCTCCATGCCCTCCTGTCTGGGAGATAAGAGAGCCACTGGGATAAATGCGTGGTCCGGAAAGGATTCCTTCGTCGATGGCCCGTTTAAGCCCGAAGACCGGACCACCTGCATCCCGGATGGTTGTGAAGCCGCGTAGTAGGGTAGCTCGAGCTTCTTGTCCGGCTTTGAACTGCGTATAAGCGGTGTCTGCAGTAAGCAGATCCATCATCGTATTGCATGACATATAAGCATGCCAGTGTGCGTCGGTCAGTCCGGGCATCAGGAATTTTCCCTTTCCGTCAAGAATGGTAACATTGGGAATTCCGTCCGTAGGGATCGGACTTTCTGAAACGGTTTTAATCCGGCTGTTTACCACCAGCACATTTCCCCGGCCGGTCTGTTCGCTGCTTCCATCGAAAATTTGAACGTTATTGATTAAAATACTATTGTCCATGATACATTATTAATAGGTGAATACTGTTGGTATAACCCGTCTGAGGATTATTAGTTTAGCTGCAGGACTGATAAACTTCGTTAAGTGAGAGATTTATTCCGGTCTCTTCCTAAAAAACTTTACTCAATATGGGATGACTTTCTGTCTGATGATTTCTATCAATGTATTGGGCGTTTTATTTCGTGTCGTTAATCAACAGAAATCTTCCGTCCGGTCAGGATTATTAAAATGAAATAATTAGAAAGTTCTAATAACTTTCTACATTGCAGTGTTTATAGGGGTTCCGGGCATAGATTGCTTCCATTTGATAGACTGTATTTTAAGCTCGAATGATATCGGGTTGAACCTATTCTTTTTGCTATACGTTCTCTTTTTATAGACGAAGTAACTAAACCCGTCACATTTCAGCCGGTAAATGTGGCATATTGTCTCACTTTTAAACATATATGAATATGAAAACTTTATTCATTTTTCTATTTGTTTTGCTTGCATTTTACTCCTGCGATACGGATGAACCGATCAGCGCAGAAGACTTATCGGCTGCAACCGGTACTAATACGGATGAGGTCGATGTAGCTTCCAGGTCGGGCAGCTATCTGATCTGGCTTAATGGAATGAGTGCGGAAACAAAGAAAGTTGCAGATCAACTGCAAACCGTGAACCACTATGACAAGATGGTGGCTTTTAATGATTTACCGGGGACAGACAAGGTGGAAACCTTGGAAACCATGGCAAAAGATTCTTTGAACGATCTGACAATTGTAGGCAGTGTTGCCGATTTCATAGCAGGTACTTACAGTCCTGAGATGATACAGGACATCCGTCACAATCGTCAGGGAGTCATCTTAATTGCCAAAGACGGTAAGGGAGAAGATTTGAAGGCGCAAATGCTTAAACTTTTCGGGCTTTATGTAGATAAGGGATATTATAAAGTCAGCTTTCCGCGTGAACAGCGCTATGCCTATTATGACGCAAACGATCCGGATGCTTTGAAGAAGCTTTGCGGAACGGGTGGTCTCAATCCTCACACCCGTAGCATGTTGGGCTCTCCCGGACCGACGGATGATCCTTCGGCTCCGGAAGTTACCGAACGGGCTTTGCATGCTATGAAGAAGATCTATATCAGCAATCGGTATTATGTATATACCAGTGATTATAAATATCACATGACCGGATATGAGACGCTATTACCCTATACTGCTGATATCAAAGAGTATCTCCCGAGGGATGATAAAAAGTATGATGGGATGGTCGATCGCGAATGGACCATTGATGCTTATAATCTGCGTATTTACGCACCGACCAATGGAGATAATATGCTTGCTGTTTATAGTTCGGGTGGAAATGGTTTTTCCAACAGGCTCGACCATTCATTGGTATCTTTGAATAATGCACCGATGTATGAACTTTGGGCGTTGATATGGGGATTGCGAAACAATGCTTATACAAAGATTAATATCCGTGACGACCAAAGTTCACAGTTGAATCTCAAACTGATTGACTTTGCGCCGGGTTTGCCGGAGACAGAGAGTACCATTGAGCATGCATACGAAAAGAGCGTAGGATTTGATTTGGGAGCGACTCCGGTTTTAAAGGGTGAGTATCGTTGGGGCAAGTCCATTACATATCAGTTGGCGGAAATGACCCGTGAGGTGACTCGTACCATTACCGATGCCGAGATGAGTTATTGCTGGAAGTGGTATCCTGAAACGCTTTTCCGGGGTAGTAAGGCTATGAATGCAGAGGGGATGATCGATGCTGTTACTATGATTTCGCCTGCATGGTATGATATTCTCTATGATCATGTGGCGGGAACTCCGGGTACGGATAATCCTTTCTGTGACTATGACAACGACTTGCAGTTTAACCAGAATCTGCTCAATTACGAGCAGCAATGCGCCATTACTGCCCGGACAACCGGTGCGTCGGCCGGTGTTGTAGCCATCGAGATAACCGATGGAATGGTCTTACAGCGTGGAGGAGCTTGGTTTACGAGTTGGGGAGCGGCGGTGATTCATTCTTTGCCGAGCAGTGCCGGAACAGCTTACAATACCACTGTGGATGTACACAAAACCACTACAGTGTGGATAGACTATAATAACTGGTAAAACGAACCATTAAAAAAGATTATGATGAAAACAAAAATGATATATATGATACTTCTGTTCTCAAGTATTCTTTTCGGGGGATGCGTTAGGGATGTCATTGATGATGTTCCGGGGACGGATGAGGACTATGCGGCAGATAAGAAGGACGTGGTCCTGATACGTATGGGAACTAACGATGCGGAAGTGAAAGATATTACATCCCGCTTGTTCAACAACATTCCTTCTTCCTGGGAAATAGGGAAGAAGACCATTGTGGACTATGACAAGATGAAAGATCCTGAGACGGAACTTAATGCTGACATCAAGAATCCGAAGATTTATATGACGGTCATTTTGAATATCGATGATGTTATCTCCGGTAAATATCCGATATCTCTGTTCCGTATGTTGAAGTTCTATAAAAGGGATTTTTATGTGATTGCCACTCAGTCCACTCCGGAACAGAAGGAGGAGATGCTTTCACTGATAGGAGTCTATATGGAAGCTGGTTATTACGCGATCAACTATGATAACGTACAGCATTACCGTATTTTTCCTTCTGCCGATCCGTATGCCAAAGATAATATGATTGGTAAGGGAGTGGCTTCCTTCAATCAAAAACTGTTGACCCGCTCTGCCGATACCTTACCCGAAGGTAACGATCCGGATCCCGGATATAATGCACAAATGGCGGATAAGGAGGCTTTGAAGAGGATTGAGATTTACAACCGTATCTATGGCTATGCTCAGGGAGACATGAACTACTCCATGCAGGCGGTCCCTTATAAGATGAAACCGGGTGCCGCACCCGATGTGATTATAGATAACTCCTGGGCGATAGATGCCTATAACTTCCAGATATACAGTAAGAACAACAACTGTATATTGAGTATCACGAATAATGCCGGAAATGGCTTCACTGCCAATATCAAAGACTATACCACTCCCAAAGGTGCCAATGTCTATGCTTACATCTGGAATTTGATGCGGGAGGCTTCCAGTGAGATAACCGTTCATTCGGACGGAGGAATTTTCAGGGAGATCAGTTATCAGCCGCAGACGGTGAATCACGGTGCCAGCTATACCGAGAACTCTTTCTGGAAAGTGTCTGTCTCCGTATCGCCCACCAAACTGGAAGACAAACCTTGGGAGGCGTTCAAAGTGTCGTTTGGTAAAGAATCGTCTACCGAAGTGTCTTACAAGACTAAATCGATGGACTATTCCTGCAAGGGGCAGTTTGGTAACGGGCTGTACAGTAAACTTTGGCAGTTTATTCCCGGAGAGTTCTACGACAGGGCGGAAGCCTTTGTTTACGAAACGAGTCAGGGGTTGCGTTGGATAGACGCTGCACAAGCGATGACACCCAATTATGTGACATGGGGAGGCTGGACCCTTCGCCAGAATTATTTAAATCACATCAACAACAGTATGAAGTTGCATCAACAGCAGTGCATTTACTCTCTAGAGTCGGACGCACAGCCCGGAGTCGTTTCTGTGGCTATCACAGACGCCATCGATTTACAAAAGACGTATGTACACTATAACTGCGGCATTCGCTATGGGCACGATTCGGCTAGGACGGATCTCAAAATGTCGAAGATGGTGTGGATTGATTTCAGGCAGTGGGACAATTGACCTGCACCCTTAACTCTACGGCTATATGAGGTTTTTATCCATGCCTAAAGCCTGCTTCATTACAGATTGAGAGATTACACAACTATATAGCAAGAGATAAGTGATAATAGTGTTTCTCTGTGTAATCTGTTAATCTGTGGTGAAGTTTTGGCTTATTAGCACAGGATGGTGGCGTATCGCTTAGAATCTTGTCAGTTGTTTGGGCGATCCATGCCAGGAACAGCCCAGACAATATACTTCCGTAAAATCGAATCCTTCGATTGGGATTTCCGGATATTTGGGTACGACTGTTCCATCTTGGGCAATATATACTAACAGACGTTCACCCTGATCGTTTTTTACATACATACCGGCTATTTTACACTGGGGACAAAGCAATTTCTTCATATTACTAAAATAGATTCTTTATACTGTTTTATTTTTATAGTTAGCTCTATCTTGATATTATCCGTTCATATCAGACGGATGATATCCTGAAAGCTTTTTGTATCCCGACTTTCCGTAAATACAGATAGTAGGTTTCAAAAGTGCGCAAATATGCAGGCTTGTCGCTTAATAGACAAATAATTTATCAGAAAAATATCTTCCCTTATCTAAAATTGATTAATAAGCCCTGTTTTCTATACGGGTAAAGGGGGACAGAGTAAAAGGAAACGATCATATTGATAAAGATGAATGAGGTGTGACTGCTTATTCATTCTATAATAGAATTTGCCTGTAGATAATCTTTTTGTTTGGAATGTCATCGATCTTCGTAACCGGCTCTTTGCTCTTTCCCTGTGGCGGTAGGTATTTCTTTATTAGTGAACAGTTTTATTATGATTTATCCTGAATAATTCATAGTCTCCACAAAAAAGAGAACGCCCTTCTTGTATATTTGCAAGAAAAGCATTAACTTTAAGGTGTTAAAAATAAACTTAATACCGGCGTTCTCATGTGCAAAGATACAACAAATAACGGAGTCAGTCAAGAGAAAAATCTTTTTTCTTTTCAAGACGTGCTTCCTGACAGGAAAATTCAGGTCGATTTCAATG
>ENA-OQIF01000073-OQIF01000073.1-human-gut-metagenome-genome-assembly--contig:-NODE-73-length-57023-cov-5.114630_pt1 | contig 57023 bp, 61 predicted proteins | sample MGYA00242574_ERZ504738 | MGnify/ENA primary metagenome ERZ504738 (study PRJEB26092, sample SAMD00036437) | human gut metagenome | host: Homo sapiens | study: EMG produced TPA metagenomics assembly of...
CCTTCCGAAACAATGCTGTCTAAAAGCTCTACACATACGATTTTTTCCCCTTCGAAATGCAGCTCTGCCTGTTCAAACATACTGGCTGCCAGTACACTTTTCTTTTCCAGTTCCAGAACAAGACTCTCCTTGTATTCTGCAAGCAGCGTCTCCAGTGTATACAGCTCCGATAACACATAAAACTCTTCGATCTGGATTGCCACCGATGCCGTTCCAAACAGCTGCTCCTTGATACTCTGCTCCATTTTCCAGATCACCTTTTTCGGGATCAGATGATGACTGACCATATGAATATGCAAAAATTCTCGTGTAGAATTGGTCGTGATCTTTTTCACTTCCACATCCTGAAACAACATTTTCAATTCTCCATCTGCCCGCAAGGTTGGGAAAACCTCAAAAAATGTCTTTTCGTTCTTTACCTGTTCCAATTTAATAACTCCTGACGCAGTGTTTCTAACAATTCCTCTTCTTTTACTTTTCTTACGATCTCACCTTTTTTGATGAGAAGCCCTTCTCCGATACCGCCTGCAATTCCGATATCCGCTTCTTTTGCTTCTCCGGGGCCATTGACCACACATCCCATCACTGCCACTTTGATATCCAGATCAATGTCCTGCACCATCTTTTCTACCTGATTTGCAAGAGCGATCAGATCGATCCTGGTACGTCCGCAGGTCGGGCAGGAAACTACTTCGATCCCGCCTTTTCGCATTCCCAGTGTTTTTAAGATCAGCTTTGCGGTACGGATTTCTTCTGTCGGATCTCCGGTCAGAGAGACCCGGATGGTATTTCCGATCCCCTCATGCAGAATGATCCCAAGTCCTACGGAAGACTTGATATTTCCAGAGTAAACCGTTCCGGACTCTGTAATTCCAACATGCAAAGGATACTGGCATTTTTCTGCAATCAGTTCATGAGCTCTGACGCACATCAGAACATCTGAAGATTTGATGCTCACCACCAGATTGTCATACCCCATTTCCTCGATCATGCGTACTTTATCCAACGCACTCTCCACGATTCCCTCAGCCGTCACACCACCGTATTTTTCCAGCAGATTTTTCTCCAGAGAACCACTGTTGACGCCCACTCGGATCGGCACATTGTACTCTTTCGCCTTCTCGACTACTGCCTGCACACGCTCTTTGGAACCGATGTTGCCCGGATTGATACGGATCTTATCCGCCCCGTTTTCAATGGCAGCAATGGCAAGCCGGTAATCAAAATGAATATCTGCAACGAGTGGAATATGAATCTGCTTTTTGATCTCTTTCAACGCAAGCGCAGCTTCCATCGTAGGCACTGCGCAGCGGATAATCTCACATCCCGCTTCCTCCAGAGCGAGAATCTGCTCCACTGTCGCCGCCACATCCTCTGTCTTTGTATTTGTCATAGACTGGATCGCTACCGGATGACTTCCTCCGATCCATACATTTCCAATCCGTATTTCTTTTGTTCGATTTCTCAACATCTCCATTTTTTCCTCCTGTTCTCCCAAAAATAATGTTAAATTTACGGCGGATGAGAAATTTTTTAAAAATCCCCGCATCCACCGTCTTTGTCTGTTCCTTATTTTTTTGTAAATGTCATCTGGCTGCCATATTCCCGTTCAGTCAATGTCAGTTCTTTCTGCTCCAGATTATATTCATACGTACCGTCCAGCTTCTGCAGTGCAGTATCCAGTTTGGCTGTATCTACACCGGACTCCTCTGCTGCTTTCTGCAATTCGGCAGCATCTGTATGCAGAGTGATCACTTTCATATCTGTATCTACGCTGCACTCTACCGAAACTTTTACATCTGCTGATTCAAACTCCTCCGGCCACTGCACAACCGCCTGATCCTCTCCCGAGATCGTCAGCATCAGATCACTGTCCTCCCGTACCCACGTTCCTTCCAGAGGATTCGATGTAAATAATTTTATCACAAAGAATACTGCGATCAGAATAATAACCAGTGTGGATACTGATATCGCAGTCTTCCAAAGACGATTTCTTTTTTCTTCATCATTTTTTGCAAACATACTTTCTGTCATCCTTTCTTTTCTTCAATTTCATTATACGGATTTTCCATGGAGGTGTCAATGTGTTTCCCCGTTCTGTCAAGTAGTGTCTTTTCGTCACTTTTTTATTCATTTTGTTGATATTTGTCACTTTTTGTCAATAAATGGAAGCAAACTGTTAAAATACACATTATTCAGGAGGTACATATGAAGTTTTCATCTACATTAAAAGAATTAAGAGAACAAAATCATGTCACCCAGAACCAGCTGGCTTCTCACTTAAAACTTACCCGCTCCACAATCGCGGGATATGAGACAAAAGGAAAGCAGCCGGACTACGAACGTTTGCTTCAGATTGCAGACTATTTTCACGTATCGGTTGATTATCTGCTCACAGGCTCTGAAACCAACGGTATTTCTGTTCCGCCGGATTCTTCCGAATACCGTCTGCTCTGTGCGTATCTGAATCTGTCTTCGGATTCCAGACAACAGCTTTTCGAATACACCGAATTTCTACAAGATCAGGATACAAAAAGGGAAGGATGCCAAAATAAATTGCGCATTCTTCCCTTTCTTTTTAATTTTTATTCTCCGCCAAGCTTACTTGCTGTAAACCATCCGAGACAAAATGTCACGATTCCGACTACTATCGTCAATACAGAGAGTCCGCTCCAGTCTACTTTTAACAAAATTGCGATCGGAGATGCCAGAATCAGACCGATGATCGCATAATATGCATGGATTTCCGCTTTCATAAAGATAAACTCGATCAGCTTTGCAATCAGAAAGATTCCGATCACAACGCCGATTCCAAACGGAATCAGAATTCCACACTGCACCAGGATCTTCTGGACATCAAATGCGATCAGTGCATCGATAAACTGATTGATCGTTTTCAAAATCGTATCATAATATCCGAGCAGCATCAGCATCATCGATCCGCTCACCCCCGGCACTACCATTGTCGCAGCCGCAACAACACCTACCAGGAATAATTTGATCACATTGACAACCCCAAAGCTCACATCCGCGGCAGCACCATTTGTCTCTCCTAAAAGTGCCATTGTGATCACGATTCCAAAGAAGATCAAAAACGGAATGATCTTTCCGACTGTCACAGAATGTCCTTTGACTTTCTTAAAAATAAACGGAAGGCTTCCGGCGATCAAACCGCAAAACGCAAAATTGGTCGGAATCGGATACACCTCCAGTAAATATTCAAAAAGACGGGACAACACAACAATGGCGATTCCGGCTCCTAAAAAGATCGGAATCAGAAGTTTCATACTTTTTTTGAATTCACTTTTTAAATGTGTGATTGCATGGATCAGATGATCATATAATCCCATTGCCACCATCATTGTTCCACCACTGACACCCGGAATGATATTTGCAATTCCAACTACCATTCCCTGTAAAATCTGTTTTAACATTCTTTTTACCTTTTCCTCTTTCCTTACTATATTTTTTCAAAAATTCCAGCAGACTCTCCATTTCTTGTCTGGTGCCTACTGTAATTCTCAAATACTGACGGATTCTCTCGCTGTTCCAGTATCTCACATAGATTTTCTCCCGTTTTAGGGCCTCAAACAGTTCAGATGCCTCAAATTCCGGATGTGTGACAAACAGAAAGTTCGCTCTGGAATCTGTATATGTAAATCCAAGCTCTGCAAGCTCTTGTTTTGCCCATTCTCTTGTCTCTACGATCCGGTCTACACATTCGTAAAAATACGTTTCCTCCTTCACACTCTGCGCTCCGCAGAGCAGAGCCGCCTGATTCATTGTGTAGGAGTTGAATGAATATTTGGCATCGTTTAGATATCCGATCAGCTCCGGATTTCCGATTGCAAATCCGATCCGCATCCCTGCCATGGATCTGGACTTTGAAAACGTCTGCACAACCAAAAGATTCTCATAGCGGTCAATCAGCTCCAGCGCAGATTTTCCTGCAAAATCAATGTAAGCCTCGTCCACGATCACTACAGAGTCCGGATTGTGACGCAAAATATCCTCGATGAAATCCAGATCCTCATAAATCGCTGTCGGTGCATTCGGATTCGGGAAAATAATCCCTCCGTTCTCTGCATAGTAATCTTCTTTTACCAGACAAAACTGCTCATCCAGCTTCGGGCAGCGATACGGGATTCTGTATAACTGCGCCCATACTTTATAAAAAGAATAAGTAATATCCGGAAACAGAATCGGTTTGTCCGAGTTAAAAAAGGTCAGAAAGCACATCGAAAGCACATCATCTGAGCCAACGCCTACAAAAATCTGCTCCTTCCCGACACGATAAAACCTGGACAGTTCTTCCACCAGGATATCTGCTGCCGGATCCGGATACAGGCGAAGACTGTCCGCATCCATCTCTTTTAATACCTTCGCAACTCCCGGCGCCGGCGGATACGGATTCTCATTGGTATTGAGCTTGATCACACGCTCTTTCGGCTGTTCTCCGGGCACATACGGCTCTACTTTTCGAATCTTATCTAAAATTGCCTGATTCATCCTTACCCTCCTTGTACTCTGCTGCCAGCTTTGCAAATTCCGGCAGAGAATTTATGATCGTCTCATAAGATACACAATATGCCAGTCTGACATATCCCGGGCAGGCAAATGAGCTTCCCGGAACAATCAGAATATGATACTTCTTCGCTGCTTCACAGAACTGCTTTTCATCTGCAACCGGAGACTTCATGAACAGATAAAACGCTCCTTCCGGCTTGATACACGAAAATCCCAGATTGCGAAGCCCCTGATACAATACCTCTCGATTCCTGTCATAATACGAAATGTCCGTTTTTTCTTCCAGGCAGTATTTTACAAGCTTCTGCTGCAGTGTCGGTGCATTTACGAATCCGAGGATCCGGGTCGCCACGTTCGCTGCCCGTATCAGCATTTCACTGTCCGCCGCCTCATCCGGAATTACCAGATATCCGATCCGCTCTCCCGGAAGAGACAATGATTTACTGAATGAATAACCGACCACCGTATTGTCGTAATATTTTGTCAGATACGGTACTTCTGTTTTGTCATAGGCAAGTTCACGATACGGCTCATCTGAGATCAGATAGATATCCGTTCCAAATTCCTGCTGTTTTGCATTCAGAATCGCTGCCATCCTTTGTATGGTCTCTTCAGAATAGATCACTCCGGTCGGATTGTTCGGTGTATTCACAATCACAGCTTTTGTCTTTTCCGTGATTTTTTCCTCAAATTCTTTCAGTCTTGGCTGAAATGTCTCTGTATCCGGGGAAATCTCTACCAGTACTCCGTCAAAATTGCTGACGTAGCTTCTGTACTCTCCGAAATACGGAGCAAATGTAATCACCTCATCTCCCGGATTCAACAGCGCTTTTAAAATGACATTCAATCCACCTGCAGCTCCCACAGTCATCGTAATATTGTGTTCTGAAAATCCCGTGCCAAAACGCGCGTTAAGCGAATCCGCAACTGCCTGTCTTACATCCGCATACCCGGCATTGCTGTTTGTGTAGCCGTGCAGACGTACAGGATCCTCTGACTCCAGAATGGAAACGATTGCTTCTTTCACTGCCTTCGGCGCCGGCACATTAGGATTTCCGAGGCTGAAATCATAGACATTCTCCGCCCCGTATTTTTCTGCCATTTTGTTTCCTTCTTCGAACATTGCCCGGATTGCTGAACTGTTCGCCACCATTTGCTCCATTTTCTTTGAAATCATGATACCACCCCGTTTTCTTTTACTGACCTACGCATTCTTTCTCGTCAGGATTCCTTTTTCTACCAGAAATGCCGGACGATATGATAATTTTGCTTTTCTCAAGCCTTCTGAACCGGCATCATCCTCCCGGTTCACATACTGATACCCGGTACATTCATGCTGTACGAACTGCTGATTGATCATCGGATATGCTCCGTCAATATCAGCAAACGCCTTTTCAATATGCACGACAAATGTATCTTCGCAGAGCTCTTCTCCAATCGTAAATGCAACAACCTGTCCATCCACACGAAGCACTCCGCCTCGCTGATCCAGTTCTTTATAAAGTCTCAGTGCATTTAATGCAACACACATCTCCGCATTTTTGCCCGGATCTTCCTCACATCCGTTCTGGTTTCTCCACTTCAACGCCATCTGAAAGCACTCTTCCATATTTTCATCATTCAATGGTTCATAGCTCCAGTTTGGATAAAGCTTCTGAAATTTGTTAATATGATTTCGCTTTCCGTGCAGCTTCTTTCCTGCCAGAGTCGCCAGTTTTTCAGACTCATACACATAATCTGCCTGATCTCTGTCATATTCTAATTCAAACTCACCCGGAAACCACGCTTCTATCTGTGCAAAATTCTCCGCTGTCACGTTGTACAGTTTAAACGGATACCCCTGTTCTTCACTATACTTCATCAAAAATTCCAGCGCTCTTTTCACACAAACCTCTTCCCCTGCGGGATAAGCAAAGCCCGGATCTGCCCCTCCGTCACGGAACACCAGTGTATCCTCTATGACCGCAAATGTCACATCATAGTGGCGAGCCCACAAAAACACATCTACAAATGTCCTCTCACAGCTTCTACTTGGTGCCTTGTCAAAATAAGAACGGATCAGCTCCTGATCTTCCAGTGCCGGTCTTCTAAAAATAATTTCTTCCATAATATCCTCTTTCTAAATTTGTTTATTCCATAGTATGTCGCTGATATCTTGTTAGTATAGCATATTCTTTTGGGAAACGCAAAAAAGGATGACTCTTTTATATCTCATTGCTCATTTTCTCCTGTCTTCTTTCTGTAATAGTTCTTCTTGAATACTTCAATGTCCTCTTCATCGAAAAGACGTCTGCCTGTAGGAGTAATCGTGCAGGCGAGCCAGCCTCGATCGACATAGTCTCTCACTGTATTCTCTGATATTCTCAACTGCTTGGCTACGTCTCCTGTCTTTCACATCATGTAACACCTTCTTTCCACTTTTTATTTATAATAGTTTAAAATCATATCAATAAAACGAAATTGAATCTGAAGGAAATTTCTAATCTTGAGGAATTACAGAATCTGAAGAAAATGAAGAAAACCTTCACCACATGTTTGTAGTAAAGGTCTTCGTTAAGATTTTATTGAAATTATTTACGCTTTCTCAATACAGTAGCCAGAGCAACTCCAAGTGAAGCAAGACCTGTTCCTGCTACTGGAAGTGTAGCTGTTGCATCTCCTGTCTTTGGAGAAGTTGTTGTTGGTTTTGCTGTTGTCTGGTTGTTTGTGTTGCTATTTCCGTTGTCTCCGCCGTTATCTCCTGTTGTGTATGTCAGTGTGACTGTTGGGAAATCTACTGAACCTGTAGAATACTTAGAATCGAATACAAATATCTGTCCATCAGTTGCATTATTTCTCTCTATACAAGCCTGCTGTGCAGCCTTTGTAATTGTAAATTTGTATACCGTATCTGAAACATTCTCCTCGATAACATCCTGTGGATGCCCATCAAACCACGGAATATCCTGATATGGTTCAAAACCATCCTGCACACCATTTACTGTGTATGTGATTACGATATCCTGAGTACCATCGAATGTCGTAGAACTTGTTGTTACGTCTACCGTAATAGCCTTTACTTCTGGTTCAGCAACTTCTTCCTTGACAGTTGTGTCTGCCTGCGGTGTTGTCTGCTCTGCCTCTGTCACTGTTGAATCTACATCTGCTGCAAACGCCGTCACTGGTGCAGTCCCCAATACAACTGTCAGTGCTGTTGCAAGCATCAGGTTTTTCCATAAACTTTTCCTTCTCATGTTTTTTCTTATTTTTTATAATATAAAATATATTATGATGTTGGGGTCAAAAGAGTTTGTAAAAACTATTTGATCTCCTATATAGTACCTTGAAAATTTTACACAATCGAATTTTGAGAGATATTTCTTGTTTGGGCGCTGATATTAACGTGACTGTCATCCTTTTTCTTATGCTAATACCGGATTTTGAGCATAATGTCCCAAGCCCTTTCGATAGGTAAAGAGCTTTTTGAAATTCAATGCTCCGATTTTACATCCGAAGAAAAAACGTCCGCGGATCAGACCCCTGACCGACATCCTATCTGCATGGTATCGCCTGCGCAGCAGAGAGGGCAGTGTTTCTACTCCGTTTCGGATTTTAAAAAGGTTTCGGAATTCTTCCGTTCCCATAAAACGTTGTTGCTTTGCCCTTTCATGGGATTTTACCGATACGGTAACTCTGCTGACACGTTTATAGATTTTCGCCTTGCACTGCGCTTTGTGTGGACAGTTTGCACACTGTTCCTTTTGAAAGGAAACATGAAACTGCTGGGATTTATCACCGGTATATCCACAGGATTTTGGCTCATATCCTGCAGGGCATCTTACTACTTTGGTTCCCGTCTCGTTGAATACAAAATCTGCTAGAATATCATCAACCGGTTTTCCCGATAAATCGGTATTGATCAGACGGATATTCTTTTGGGCAGCAAGATCATGGTTTTCTTTCCCGGAATAAGCACCGTCGGTGATCAGTGTACTTTTTTTCTCCTGAACCTCAGTGCGTTCAAGACTGTCCTTTAGAAAACGGCTGTCACTGTAAATGTTTTGCTCAAACTGGTAATCTGTGATAACAGAACCATTTCTATCAACGGTTTCTTCAAGATTTGCCACATAGCCCTGATGTTCTTTTCCAGCTTTGCTTCTATATGTTGCATCTGGGTCAGATGGATTTTGAAGTATTCCTGAATGGAAACCGCCATCTTCTTTAGTGCGGAGACGACGGAAACCTTCTTCCACAATGGTCTGTTCAGAAAGACAGCGTACCAATAACTGGTATTCTGTGATGTCATCATAATCCGTTCCACAAAGGTCCAGCAGACGGTCTGCATCTTTCAGAATGGCCGCCAAGTGATTCTCTGTATCGGAATCGTTACTGTAATAAAAGGTTTTATTATAGTCATTCGGATCACAATAATGTTCCATTCCTTTAATAAGCTCATCGCGGCTGTTTTTGTGGAAATAGATGACCAGCTTTTTTACGCAGGTATAAAGCAGCTCTATACGGCTGAGTTTCCGTATATTTGCTGCTATCATCATGGAATCCATTCTTTTGACCCTTGGGCTGATGTCCATAAGTTTTGCGATATTCGTTCCAAGTCCTGTCATGCATTCGTGGAGCAGATCGATACCGTGAATAGATTCATAATCATAACAGCGTTTACGAAAACGGGTGAGAGTTTTGTCGCTCAATGGCTGTTCCTCAAAGCTTGATGTATGAAGGGCATACTGATAACGGGGATCCAGCATAAGGTTTTCGACAACTTCATCATCTGAGATTCCAAAGAGTTCTTTGATGATGAGAGCACCAATACACACATTTACGGGTGTATTTGGTCTTGAAGCGTTCGAGGAATACAGAACACGGAAAGGTTCTTCATTGATTGCAGGAAAAATATCTTCTGCAAAAACCTTTGCCCATGAATGTTCCAATGCTTTCTGCTCACGAAACGTAAGCCCTTCGAAACTGTCAGCAAAAGATAATTGTTGATACGAATTTGTTCTGAATGCCATACACTTCCACCACCTTTGATTGATATATACAGTATACCACATCTGGGGGAAGTTGAAGAATTTGTGTAAAATTTTCAAGGTACTATAGCAGGGCTTTTGACCCCAACATCTATATTATATCTTAAATATATTAACACATTGACTTCTAAAATACAATAGATACTATGAAAGGTGGTATTGTATGTTTAAATTAAAAAAAGAAGCTACTGAGTACGAAAACAAGTCACTTCGATTACCAAAGGATCTCATAGACAAAGTTCAAGCACTCGCTAATAAAAACAATCTTTCTTTTAACAAAGTAGTTATTCAATGCATCGAATGCGCATTGGACAACATGGAACCAGAATAAAACCAATAATCAAACTTCTTGTTAAAAAGGCATTGCTGATAATACGCTATGTCTTTTTCTTTTTTTCAGCATCTGGTCATGTTTCTCTAAAGAGTATAGCTCACTTCTGATATATTAGTCAATATATAACTCATTTTAATATCTGTATTTTTATTACTCTTTTTATTATACTGATAATATCCTAACGAAAGTGAGTAATAACATGATTGAAGATAAAGTATTTTGAGCGTATTGGCTATATCCGTAAAACAAAGCATTTTCTATGTACCGTCTGGCGAAAGAAGCGGATATCCCCTACTCCAGTTTGAACAACATCATTCACAGACGTACCTGCCCTACAATCGCAACTCTTGAAAACTTTGCAAAGGATTAAATATCACATTATCAGATTTTTTTGACTTTGAATTATATCCACTGCAAAATGAAAATCTGACACCAGAAGAGGATGAACTGATTAACAAATACAGGGCTTTAACCAAGAATAAGCAGGAACGCCTTCAAGCATATCTTGACGGTCTGAGCGAATCATAAAAATATCGGCAGGAACAAGTCCTGCCTCGGATATCCCCTATCAAAGTATTAGTTTTCATACAAGTCTCGTAGCCAACGTTCAACTTCTTCCATGTCATACGGATACTTTTCGTGATACTCTTTGTACAGCTTCTCAGCTTCAGAAGCACCTACCACTTTAACTGCACCATTCTTCACATGAAAAGCTGTTTGATATAATAACTTTTCATTCTTACTTGGATACCAATCATACACCACGAATACAATATCAAGGTCTGGACAAACACAGAGCCACCCCAATACACCTTCCAAAAGCTAAGTATACAAAAAGACTGCCAGATACCTCTCGGTAAATGACAGCCTGTTCTGATACCCTATTTTGTTGTCAACATATTGTTACGGATTTCTTCAATCTGTTCTTTTGAAAAGCCTGTTGCTCTCATAATGACTACTGTATCTATTCCGTCACGAAGCAGGCTCTTAGCAATCTCCACATTAGTATCATGCCGTTCATTTCGTTTGGCAATATTTACAGCCTCTAATTTCTCTTCTTCTAAACTCTGGAATACTTTCGTCATGCTCAAATACCTCCTTACTGACTTCGCATAGTCTCTGTCTATAAATTTATCACTGCTCACCAAAATACCAGTGATAACAAATACCTGTGTGTTTTCATCTTCAATCTGTTTCGCCAAATCTACTACTTGCTCAATCACTTTCTGCTTCACTTCTTTGCCTTTCTTTGCAAGTGGAAGAATGATAAGCAGCATAAGTTCCTTCTCTGACAAAGTTTCATTGTTCTCCAGTTTCTTTTTAACAGATTGGTTTTTGATGATGTAGTGGAAACTGTTATTGAAAAAAATTACAGTTGACACAATGGACGATAAGTCCGCCAAAAATAGTATTACCGTAGAGAAAAAAACAGAAATCGGCTACATTTTCATTCTGTATACCGATTTCTATTTCTTTTTTATATTCTATTCATTCATATTGGCCAATTTTGCGCTTTGATCCGCTGCGATCAGACTGTCAATTACTTCATCCAAGTCTCCATTCAAAATCGTATCCAGTTTATGAAGTGTCAGCTTGATCCTGTGATCTGTCACACGTCCCTGCGGGAAGTTGTAAGTTCTGATCTTCTCAGAACGATCTCCTGTTCCAATCTGGCTTCTTCTCGCCTCAGCTTCTGCGGACTGCTGTTTTTCCAGTTCCAGTTCATACAGTTTGGAACGGAGCAGACGGAATGCTTTTTCTTTATTCTGCAACTGTGATTTTTCTGTCTGACTGTAGATCACAATTCCTGTCGGATAGTGGGTCAGACGCACTGCAGAGTCTGTTGTGTTTACACATTGTCCTCCGTTTCCGGATGCCCTCATGACGTCTATACGGATATCTTTTTCATCGATCACAACGTCCACATCCTCTGCCTCCGGCATCACTGCCACTGTGATCGTAGAGGTATGGATCCGTCCGCCGCTCTCTGTTTCCGGCACACGCTGTACACGGTGTACACCACTCTCGTATTTCATACGGGAGTATGCTCCCTGCCCTGTGATCATAAATACACACTCTTTGAATCCGCCGATTCCATTTTCATTGAGGGAGATCATCTCTGTTCTCCATCTGCGGCTCTCTGCATAATGTAGATACATCCTGTATACTTCCGCAGCAAAAAGTGCAGCCTCGTCACCACCGGCACCGGCACGGATCTCCACGATTACGTTTTTATCATCATTCGGGTCCTTTGGAAGCAACAGGATCTTTAATTCCTGCTCCAGCTCTTCCACTCTGGCTTTGGACTCATTCAGCTCTTCCTTTGCCAGCTCGCGCATCTCTTCATCAGATTCTTCTTCCAGCATCATCAGGCTGTCTTCTATATTCTGCTTACACTGTTTATACTCATTATATGCCTCTACGATCGGAGCAAGATCACTTTGTTCTTTCATCAGCTTGCGGAAACGCTCCGGATCATTTGCAACACCGGGCTCCTGAAGCTCGCCCATGACTTCCTCATAGCGGATCAATAAATCCTCCAATTTATCAAACATCTTTTTCCTCGTCCTTTCTATTACTCATCCTACCTATCATACACGCCAAAGACCACCCGGTCAAGACCTGCCAAATCCTTTTTCACGCTTACGCCAGTATATCCTGCCTGTTCCATCAGATTTTTGACATCCTCACCCTGATCAGAACCGATTTCAAACAAAAGCCATCCCTTCTTTTTCAGGTATGCAGGTGCCTGTTCAATGATCCTCCGGTAAAAATACAGTCCATCTTCTTTTCCGTCCAGCGCAAGATACGGATCATGGTCTTTTACTTCCTCCTGCAGTGTTTCTATCACAGAAGTTCTGATATACGGCGGATTGGATACAACCACATCATAAGTTCCCTTTACATTTTCAAACAGGTCACTCTCCAGAAACTCTGCATCGATCTTCAGCTTCTCAGCATTTTTCTCTGCCACACACAGCGCTTCTTTTGAAAGATCCACGCCAACACCTGTCACTGTTCGGGGCTTTAATTCATGCAGGAGACTCAGAAGGATACATCCGGAACCGGTGCACATATCCAGGAGTCGGATTTCTCCCATCTGTTCCTGTTTGCACACATCCAACGCTGTTTCCACCAGTACTTCTGTATCCTGTCTCGGGATCAGCACGTGTTCGTTGACCAGAAATTCCAGTCCCATAAACTCCTGAACACCTGTCAGATGCTGAAGCGGAATCCGTGTACTTCTCTTTCTGATCAGCTCCAGATATTCTCGCTCCTCCTGATCGTGCATCGGGTGCTCCGGCTCCATATAATAAGAAGCCTTTGTAATTCCGGTCACATGTTCCAATAAATACCAGGCGTCCAGATCATACTCTTCCACGCCGGCTTTTTGTAAGCTCTGCGCTCCTCTTTTCCAGGCTTCCTTCCAGGTCATAAGGCACATTCCTCCTGTGTACACTTGTTTTCCCCAAAAGATTCCTCTGTCTTAGAAAAATTTTCTTCCAGATACGCCTTCCAGTCGAATACCTCTTCCACTGCCCGGATTGCCACTTCGATCATACTGTCATCCGGTTCTTTTGTCGTCATCATCTGCACCCACATTCCCGGTTTGCTCAAAACATTGACCACAGGATTTTCACTGCTTCCCGCCAGACGGATGATCTCATAAGAAACTCCCGCGATCACCGGCATCAGCGCAATCCGGATTCCTACTTTTAAGACCTGCGATTCTGCTGTGATAAAAAACAGAAAATAATACTGACGATCATAACAAAAAAGAGAAAACTTGTCCCGCAGCGCTTGTGCTGTCTGGAGCTTTTTCTTACATTTTCAACCGTAAGCGGCATTCCGTGTTCAATACAGTTGATACACTTGTGCTCTGCCCCATGATACATAAATGTCCTCTGAATATCCTTCATTCTGGAGATCAAACCAATATACAAAAGAAAGACTACCATTCGGATCACACCTTCCAGCGCAGTAAGTACCCCTCTGGACGAAATATAATTCTTCAAAAGATCACTCAGGAAATACGGGAGGACCATAAAAATCCCGACCGCTGCCACGATAGAAAATGCCACCGTAAAGCCCATCATGATCTTTTCTTGTTTTTCCTGCTTTTGCGCCTCTTGTTCAGTAAGAACTTCCCCCTCTTCTTCCTCGAAAAAGCTGGCCGAATAGGTCAGAGTTTTCATTCCCAGCACGAGCGAATCGATAAAATTAAAAATTCCCCGGATAAACGGCACTTTATATACACCCTGCCAGGGGATGATGCCTTTGTATTCTTTGACGCAAACCTCGATCTGCTGATCCGGTTTTCTGACAGCCACTGCATACCGTGTCTTATTTTTCATCATAATGCCTTCCAGCACTGCCTGCCCGCCTATATTTGATGACTTCATACTGCCCTCCTGTTTTTCTGTATACGAAAAACAGGCTGAGATACATTCACCTCAGCCTGCCATAGTCTTTTCCTATTTAATACCATATTTCTTGTTGAACTTGTCAACACGTCCGCGAGCCTGAGCAGCTTTCTGCTGACCTGTATAGAATGGATGGCATTTGGAGCAGATTTCTACGTGGATGCTCTCGTTTGTAGATCCTGTTACAAATGTGTTTCCACAGTTACAAGTTACTGTTGCCTGATGGTACTCTGGATGGATTCCTTCTCTCATGATTTTCACCTCTCTATTTTAAAATATTATTCTAATCTCTAAACAGCTACACCATAATAGCATAGTTTTTTCTGTTTTGCAAGTTTTTTCAATAAGAAAACTTTATCTTTTTTCAATTTTTAATTTTTTGCTGCTTTTTCTTTTCCAATCAGGAAATACGGAACTGCCAGGAACAAAATACCGCCCACCATATTTCCAATGGTTACAACAGCCAGATTATAGGCATATCCGCCGATGCTGATATCGTACTGTGCCGGATTCAAAAGACCGATCATCATCAGAGACATATTTGCCACACTATGTTCAAATCCTGCTGTAAAAAATGTGATCAGACACCAGAACGTCATAATCAGCTTTCCTGTTTCTGTTTTCATTTTAATTCCGCACCACACTGCCAGACATACTAAGATATTACAGAGTATTGCCCGCATAAACAGCGGCAGCGGTTCTACAGACATCTTCATCGCTGTAGTATCTGCCATGATCGCCTGTACGCTTCCTGTACAGAGTCCTGTCAGAGAGTACATTCCTGCTACCAGAACAGAGCCTGCCAGATTCCCGAGCCAGCAGGTCACCCACACTGTCACAGAATCCTGAAATGTCACTTTCTTCTGAAACATCCCAACAGCCATCACAAAATTACTTCCTGTAAAGAGCTCTGCTCCTGCCATCAAAACCAGACTGAGGGCAACGCCAAAGCAGCCTCCCATAATAAACTTCACACCCGGCACGCCGCCTTCTTTTAACATTCCACCTGCTGTAAATGCCAGAAGAACGCCAAATCCAACAAACATTCCCGCCAGCATCGCTGAGATGAAGTATGCCCCTGTCTGCTGCCGCAGGAACTGGATTTTCTTTTTGGCTGCATTTCCTGCCATGTCAATTTCTTCACGAAACATCTTGATTTCCTCCTCAGTTTCTCATCATTCAAGTATTCTTGAACATCCCGCATTTTGTCACATTTTGCAGGACACCAACCAGAATATAATATCTGTTTTGTGAGTCAGAATCAAGTATTTTCTTTCGTACAAGAGTGATTTTAGATAAAATTTTTGACGAATTACTGTCTGCACCAGCTCGGCATTCGTTCTTGTCCGCGAGAACATATTCAGCAGATTGTCCACTGCTTCATCTGCTTTCATGCCATTCATTGCCTTTCGGATGATATAAACTGCATCCTGCTCTTCTTTATTAAGCAGCAGATCTTCTCTTCTGGTTCCGGATTTCGGAATATCGATCGCCGGGAACACTCTCTTCTCCTGAAGTTTTCGATCCAGCACCAGCTCCATGTTACCGGTTCCCTTAAAATTCTTCATAAACAACATCGTCCATCTTGCTTCCCGTTTCCACAAGTGCTGTTGCCAGGATCGTAAGGCTTCCGCCCTCACGCATATTTCTTGCCGCACCGAAAAACCGCTTCGGCATATGCAGTGCAGCCGGATCAAGACCGCCGGACAAGGTTCTTCCTGACGGCGGCACAGTCAGGTTGTACGCTCTTGCCAGACGGGTGATACTGTCTAACAGGATCATAACATCTTTTCCATGCTCTACCAGACGCTTCGCACGCTCGATCACCATCTCGGATACTCTCTTATGATGTTCCGGCAGCTCGTCAAATGTAGAGTAGATTACTTCCACATTTGGTCCCGCGATTGCTTCCCTGATATCGGTTACCTCCTCCGGACGTTCATCGATCAGAAGGATCAGAAGATGCATGTCCGGCTCTCTTTTCTGAACAGAGAGTGCCACTTCTTTGAGAAGGGTTGTCTTACCGGCTTTCGGAGGTGATACGATCATTCCTCTCTGTCCTTTTCCAATCGGAGAGAGCAGATCTACGATCCGCATTGCAGTCGTTGCTCCCGGTGTTTCCAGCGAAATCCTCTGATTCGGGAAGATCGGAGTCAGATCCTCAAAATTATGGCGCTTTACTGCTTCTGCCGGACGCAGCCCATTGATGGTCGACACGTACAAAAGTGCACTGAATTTTTCAGACTGTGTTTTAATCCTCGTATTTCCTGTGATGATATCTCCCGTCTTCAGATTGAAGCGCCGGATCTGGGATGGTGACACATATACATCATTTTCACCCGGAAGATAGTTTTCACACCGGATAAATCCATACCCGTCCGGAAGCACCTCTAAAATTCCGTTTGCAGTACGCCCGCTGTCAAGCTGTTCGATATCCGTTCCCTCTTTTTTCTCTTTCACTTCTTCTTTTGCCTGTGCGTTGGCCTCTTCCTGTTTCTCTTTGTCATCCTGCGCCAGCATTGCTTCGATCAGATCTCCTTTTTTAAAGTGGAAATTCCTTTCATCTTTCTTGCCTTTGCCAATTCCCGCAATGTAGCGAGCGGTAACGATTCATATTTTTCTCTTGTCATAATTACCTGCCTTTCTCAAAATTCACTTTTCATTTATTCATTTTACTTTCAATCTCTTGGGGATCTTTGTCTGAACTGACTTAACTTGAACAATTTTGTAAAGTTTGTTTTTTTATTATAGCGCATCTTTTCCAAAAAAGAAAGTTTTTTTTGAAATCTTGCACCGTTTCCTTAACAGTGTTATGATTATGGAAGAATGTGTTCTGCACAGGAAATCTAAGAATCAGCGAGGTAAAAACTATGACAAACAGCGAAAAAGCATTACAGATGCACGAACAGTGGAACGGAAAACTGGAAACTGCAGCCAAAGCACATGTCAATTCCAGAGAAGATCTGGCAATTGCTTACACACCGGGTGTAGCCGAGCCTTGTAAGGTGATCGCAAAAGATCCGGAAGCTGCTTACAAATATACAATCAAATCCAACACCGTAGCCGTAGTTTCTGACGGAAGTGCGGTTCTGGGACTTGGCAATATCGGAGCCCTGGCAGCCATGCCTGTTATGGAAGGAAAAGCAGTTCTTTTCAAAGAATTCGGCGGTGTCAATGCCGTTCCGGTCTGCCTTGACACGCAGGATACAGAAGAGATTATCAAAACCGTTGTCAACATTGCACCTGCATTTGGCGGAATCAATCTGGAAGATATTTCTGCACCGCGTTGTTTTGAGATCGAAGAGCGCTTAAAAGAGCTTCTGGACATCCCTGTCTTTCATGATGACCAGCACGGAACTGCCATTGTTGTCCTTGCCGGTATCATCAATGCTCTCAAAGTTACCGGAAAGAAGAAAGAAGACTGCCGCGTTGTCGTAAACGGTGCAGGTTCTGCCGGAGTTGCCATCACAAAACTGCTTCTGACCTACGGATTTGAACATATTACAATGTGTGATATCAACGGAATCATCAGCAGCGCATCACCGAACCTGAACTGGATGCAGAAAAAGATGACAGAAGTGACAAACCTGGAAAACAAAACCGGTTCTCTGGCAGATGCCATGTGTGGAGCTGACATTTTCGTCGGTGTCTCTGCTCCTGGTATCGTCACAAAAGAGATGGTCGCATCCATGAATTCCGACGCCATACTCTTTGCCATGGCAAATCCGGTGCCGGAGATCATGCCGGATCTTGCAAAAGAAGCGGGTGCACGCGTTGTTGGAACCGGACGCTCTGATTTTCCAAATCAGGTCAATAACGTTGTCGCTTTCCCGGGAATTTTCAAAGGAGCGCTGGAAGGGCGCGCCACACAGATCACGGAAGAGATGAAACTTGCTACAGCCAATGCCATTGCAAGTCTTGTTTCTGATGAAGAACTCAATGAAAACAATATTCTTCCGGAAGCATTTGATTCCCGTGTTGCCGACGTAGTCAGCAAAGCGGTAAAGGAACTGATCTGATCATGCGCTGGGGTGAAAAAAGATACCACTCTCTGGATTATGAATTAAAACAGATGTTCAAAGAAAAAGTTTACAAAATCGCCTTAAACGGCGGCATGACCTGTCCAAACCGTGACGGTCATGTCGGAACAGGGGGCTGCATCTTCTGCAGTTCCCAGGGTTCCGGCGATTTTGCCGGCTCTGCCAGACTTTCCATCGCCGAACAGATAAGACAGGGAAAAGCAGATATTTCTTCCAAACGTCCGGTGCACTCTTATATTGCCTATTTTCAGGCATTTACGAACACTTATGCGCCGGTGGAAACTCTTCGTGCCCTTTATATGGAAGCCATTGCTGATCCGGAGGTGAAGATTCTCTCCATTGCCACCAGACCGGATTGTCTGGGAGCAGATGTCCTCGCACTGCTCGATGAGATCAACCAGATCAAACCTGTCTGGGTGGAGCTGGGATTGCAGACCATCCATCCCGAAACCAGCGCCTACATCCGGCGCGGATATGAGCTTTCAGTATTTGAACAGGCAGTAAAAGAACTTCGCGCCATCGGCATCACGGTAATTGTTCATACGATTCTGTATCTGCCGGGTGAGACGAAAGACGATATGCTGGATACGATCCACTATCTCAATCATATGGATATTCAGGGGATCAAACTGCAGCTGCTCCATGTCTTAACCCACACAGACCTTGCAGCCGACTATGAAAAACACCCCTTTTATATTCCCGATATGCAGGATTATATTCAGTTTCTCGGCACCTGTATCGCACATTTGAATCCAGAGATCGTGATTCATCGCCTGACCGGAGACGGACCGAAAGACCTTTTGATCGCCCCTCTTTGGACAAGCAATAAAAGAACCGTATTAAATCAGCTTCACAGCCACCTGAAAGAACAGGATATCTGGCAGGGAAAGGAGTACTATGTCTGAAACTTATACACTGTATAAACTGATCGTATTGTACATGCTGGATAAAGTGGATTTTCCATTGACAACTTCACAGATTTCCGAATTTATTCTGGAAAAAGAATACACAACTTATTTTAAGCTTCAGGAAACACTCGCTGAAATGGAACATTCCGGACTGCTCCGCGTGGAAACGACACACAACCGTACTCTGTATCATCTGACAGACAACGGTCTGGACACCATCCAATACTTTAAAAACAAGATTTCCCCTGCCATTCAGCGGGATATTGATGAATTTCTCAAAGAAAAGAAGTATGATCTGAAAGAAGAGGTTTCTGTCAAGTCCGACTACTATCTGAACACCAACCATGAATATGAGGTCTGCTGTCAGATTGTAGAAAACGGCTTCAGCCTGATCGATCTGAAACTCACGGTTCCTACCGAATCAGAAGCTGAAGCCATTGCCGGAAACTGGGCTTCCCAGAGCCAGGATATCTATACCCTACTGCTCACGAAGCTTTTGTAAATGCTCTTTGATCTGTTTTTCATAGCCAAGATCGCCGGGTTCGTAGAACCTGGCGTTTTTGATTTCATCCGGAAGATACTGCTGTTCTACATAATGATTCGGATAGTCATGTGCATATTTATATCCGATCCCATGTCCCAGATTTTTAGAACCCTTGTAATGTGCATCCTGCAGATGTGACGGAACCGTGGTCTTATATTGCCGTACATTTTCATTTGCCGCAAAAATCGCATTGACCGCCGAATTACTTTTTGGCGCAGTCGCCACATACAGTACTGCCTGCGATAAAATAATCTGTGCCTCCGGCATCCCGATCCGCTCCACTGCCTGTGCTGCGGAGACAGCCACCGTGAGTGCCACAGGATCTGCATTTCCCACATCCTCTGCTGCACAGATCATGATCCTGCGGGCAATAAATTTGATATCTTCTCCTGCATACAGCATTTTTGCCAGATAATACACTGCAGCATCGGGATCAGATCCCCGCATACTTTTGATAAATGCGGAAATCGTATCATAATGATTGTCTCCGCCCTTATCATAGCGTACAACCCGCTTTTGAATACATTCTGACGCCACATCCAGCGTAATATGAATCTTGCCGTCCTCACTGCGCTCTGTCGTCAAAACACCAAGCTCAATGGCATTGAGCGCACTTCTTGCATCTCCGCCGGATACATCTGCCAGAAACTCCAGCGCATCCTCGTCGATTTCTGCATGAAAACTTCCCATTCCCTTATTCTCATCATAAACCGCACGTTTCAACAGAGTGCGAATATCTTCTTTCTCCAGAGATTTTAATTCAAATACACTGGATCGGGAAATCAACGCACCATTGACTTCAAAATACGGATTTTCCGTTGTTGCTCCGATCAAGGTAATGGTACCGTCCTCCACGAATGGAAGCAGATAGTCCTGCTGTCCCTTGTTAAATCTGTGGATCTCGTCAATAAACAGGATCGTTTTTTTGCGATACATTCCGAGCAGTTCTTTCGCTTCATTTACCACCTGCTCCATATCTTTTTTCCCGCTACTGTGGCATTGATCTGCTTGAACTCCGCACTGGTCGTATGTGCAATCACCTTTGCAAGAGTCGTCTTTCCTGTTCCCGGAGGTCCGTAAAAAATGATCGATCCCAGCTTATCCGCCTTGATCGCACGATACAAAAGCTTGTCTTTCCCTATGATATGCTGCTGTCCTACCACTTCTTCCAGCGTCTGCGGACGCATTCTGGATGCCAGGGGAGATTCCTGTTCCTGTGTTTTTTCTCTCATATAATCAAATAAATCCATACTCTTCCTCCTGCCGGCTTCTGTATATTTCAGACACCGCTGATCTCGCGGATGACCTCTCCTGCAATCAAAAGCCCTGCCACCGGCGGTACAAAGGAAATGCTGCCCGGAAGTATACGGCGGGCTCCTTTGTCCTCTCCGGTCTCACGTCCGGACGTATCGACTGGTTTTTCCGGTGAATACAATACTTTCAGATGCCGGATCCCTCTTGCTTTCAGTTCCCGCCGCATCACTTTGCAGAGCGGACACATACTGGTCTTTGACAGGTCTGTGATTTCAAACAGTTCCGGATGCAGCTTGTTGCCGGTTCCCATACTGCTGATCAGTGGGATCTCCCTTCTCTGCGCCAGTTCCGCGATCGCCAGCTTTGCCGTTACCGTATCGATGGCATCAATGATATAATCCGGAGTTTCTTCAAACAATTCTTCCACATTATCCGGCAGTACAAAGGTCTCATAGGTCTTTACAACAATCTCCGGATTGATATCCCGGATCCGCTCCCGCATCACTTCCGTCTTCATCCGTCCGATGGTACTGTGATATGCGATCGACTGCCGGTTGATGTTCGTCAGAGAAACCTTGTCATTATCGATCAGGATCAGCCTGCCCGCACCGCTTCTTGCAAGTGCTTCGATACAGTGAGAGCCTACGCCGCCGACACCAAATACCATGACAGTCGCCTGCTTAAGTCTCCCCAGCCCTTCTTCTCCGATCAAAAGTTCTGTTCTGGAATATTCATTCATCTTATATATCTCCTCTATTTCTAAGGCAGAAGCAATCTGTCTGCCGTCACAAATTCAAATCCTTTTTCTTTCAGTCTGTCTATGATCTGCAAGGCCGCCTCCACAGAGGTTCCGTAACAGTCATGTAACAGAATCATATCATTTTCTTTTGCCTGCGTCACTACTTTGCTGACAATTTTCTCTGTATCTTTTACAGACCAGTCCAGCGGATCCACTGTCCACATAACCGGGATCATGGAAATTTTTGCGGAAAGTCCCTTTGGAAATTCTCCAAAAGGAGGTCTTACATATTCTACCGGATTTCCCGTGATCTTCTCGATCAGACGGTTCGTCTCCTCCAGCTCTTTGAGCGCTTCCTCTTCTTTGATCTTCGTCAGCTGAACATGATGATACGTGTGATTTCCAATCAGATGTCCGTCTCTTGCCATCTGCCTCACCAGCAGAGCATTGTCGCCTTTTTCAATATTCTCTCCGATCAGGAAAAACGTAGCATGCACATCCCGCTCTCTCAGCCCGTCCAGAAGTTTCTCTGTATACGCTGCACTCGGTCCGTCATCAAAAGTCAGTGCGATCTTTGGTCTGATTTCTTCTGTCTGCTCCACATCCGCACTCACAGACTGTACTTCCCTCTCTGCCGGAATATCCACAAACGGCTGAATCCCCAGCAACAAAAAACATAGGTAACTGTCAGCACTCTCCCCATCCATTTCCAACGCAATTGACTCACAATCCTTTTTTCTCGTTATTGCCAGTATATGCGGCTTTTCCTGAATTTATGGCATGTGATTCTTCCGGTACTGGGACGGACTCATCTGCATCTTCTTTTTGAATGCCTTGGAAAAATACAGATTATCTTCAAATCCTACCGAATACGCAATGGATGCAACGGAAAGCCCGGTCTCCCTGAGAAGATGGCATGCCTGACGGATTCGATATTCCGTCAGATATTCTTTTGGGGACTGCTTCTGATATGCTTGAAATGCACGAAAGAGATAACTTCTGCTGATCCCCGTATAATCCGCTACATCCTCCACCGTGATCGGATAGGAGTAACTGGATGCAATATAATCCTTTGCCCGCTCCACATAAACCTGCCGGAGGTCGTCTTTTTTCTCTTCTTTTTCCGCATAGTGAATAAACACGGACAGCATGGTATAAAGAGCTCCTGTCATAGCTGCTGCCGCTTCATATGTCGTTCCTCTCACCTGATAGATCTGCTCCAGCTGCCGCCAGATCAAATCTCCCGGAATCTTATCCCTTCCGATCACCGGCCGTTTTCTCGCAAAATCAGTTGCCCGTACCATCACAGCCGCATCGGTTCCCATAAATCCTGCCCATGCGTACTCCCACGGATCATCCGGATCTGCATAATACTTGACCTCTGTATCCGGATACAGAATAAAACTGTCTCCCTCTCCCAGATGATATACTTTTTTATCTGCCACATAGGTCCCCTTTCCCGAAATAATATGGTGGATACAATAATGATCCCGGATTCCCGGTCCCCACTGCTGCTCCGGTCCGCACTGCTGATATCCCACATTATAAACGGAAAGAGAACTCAGAAGATTATCTCCTACTTTATAGGAGTATTTGTATGTCTGTTCCACGCTCTTCTTTCCTTTCCCCAAATCTGTTCTTCGCCTCTATTATACAACATAATTCCATATATATGCACGTATTTTTTATAGACTTTTTTCAGTCTGATTTTTATAATAAACTTGTAAAAATACTCAGTCTCTATGGAAAGTGAGGAATCAACATCATGAAAGAACGTTTGATGAAAAAATTTGAAGAACTTTTCGGCAGCACAGAAGATGCCGGTTTTTATTTCTCTCCGGGACGCGTGAATCTGATCGGAGAACACACAGATTACAATGGAGGACACGTATTTCCATGTGCGCTGACACTTGGTACATACGGAATCGCCAAAAAGCGCAGTGACCGTATCTTGCGTCTCTATTCTATGAATCTGGATCATCTCGGTGTGATCACTGCCACTCTTGACGATCTGACCAACAAGCCGGAATACAACTGGGCAAACTATCCGCTTGGAGTTCTCTGGGCATTAAAAGAAAAAGGATACTCTGTAGACTGTGGAATGGATCTTGTGATCTACGGAAATATTCCGAACGGTTCCGGTTTGTCCTCTTCCGCATCCCTGGAAGTTCTGACCGGAGTAATCGCAAAAGATCTCTGCGGATTTGATGCCTTAAGCATGACCGACATCGCACTGATCGGACAGTACTCTGAGAACAACTTCAACGGATGCAACTGCGGAATCATGGATCAGTTTGCAGTTGCCATGGGCAAAAAAGACTGCGCGATCTTTTTGGATACCGGCACACTCTCCTATGAGTATGCACCAGTAGAACTGGAAGACGCCAAGATCATCATCACAAACAGTAAGGTAAAACACAGTCTTGTTGACTCTCAGTACAACCAGAGACGTCAGGAATGCAGCCATGCGCTCTCTCTTCTTCAGGAAGAACTGGATATCAACGCTCTTGGTGATCTGGACATCGATACCTTTGAAAAATTCAAAGAAGTGATCACGGATCCTGTAGAGCAGAAACGTGCGAAACACGCAGTTTATGAAAACCAGCGTACCATCGAAGCAGTATCTGCATTAAAAGCAGGCAACATCGAGCGTTTCGGCGAACTGATGAATCAGTCCCACATCTCTTTAAGAGATGATTACGCAGTATCCTGTGAAGAGATCGATATCCTGGTGGATCTTGCATGGCAGATTCCGGGTGTTGTAGGTTCCCGTATCACAGGCGGCGGATTCGGCGGATGTACCGTAAGTATCGTAAAAAATGACGCTGTCGATACTTTCATCAATACTATCGGACCTGCATATAAAGAAAAGGTCGGACACGAAGCCGAATTCTACACCGTTGATATCGGAAGCGGTGCACAGAAACTGGAGACTCTCTAAGAAAGAAGGAATTTATCCATGTTATATGAATCTATCAAAAAACTGGTACAGTACGGGATTGATACCGGACTGACTCCGGAATGCGAACGTATTTACACTACAAACTTACTTTTGGATGTATTCCATGAAGACAACTGGGAAGATGTCTCCTGTGATCTGACAGATCTTGTGCTGGAAGACATCCTCGCCGATCTCCTTAAGGAGGCTGTTACACGCGGCATCATTGAAGACAGCATCGGCTATCGTGATCTGTTCGACACCAGACTGATGAACTGCCTGCTGCCGCGTCCGGCTCAGGTTCAGAACGACTTCTGGAGACATTATCAGGAATCTCCGGAATCCGCCACTCAGTTTTATTACAAGTTCAGTCAGAACAGCGATTACATCCGCCGGTACCGGATCAAAAAGGACCGCAGATGGAATGTAGACACAGACTACGGAACACTGGATATTACCATCAATCTGTCCAAACCGGAAAAAGATCCGAAAGCCATTGCCGCTGCGCGCAATGCTTCTGTTTCGGCTTACCCGAAATGTCAGCTCTGTATGGAGAACGAGGGGTATGCAGGGCGCCTCGATCACCCGGCCAGAGAGAATCACCGCATCATTCCGATCACGGTCAATGACAGCAAGTGGGGATTCCAGTATTCTCCTTATGTCTACTACAATGAGCACTGTATCGTGTTCAACGGAGAACATACTCCGATGAAGATCGAGCGCCAGACCTTTGTCAAGCTGTTTGATTTTATCAAACAGTTCCCGCACTATTTCCTCGGATCCAATGCAGATCTTCCGATCGTAGGCGGTTCTATTTTAAGCCATGACCACTTCCAGGGCGGACATTATACCTTTGCCATGGAAAAAGCGCCTGTCATCCAGGAGTTTACTGTCAAGGGCTTTGAAGATGTCACAGCAGGCATCGTAAAATGGCCGCTCTCTGTGATCCGTCTGCAGTCTGAGGATGTGACCAGAGTGATCGACCTTGCAGACCACATTCTGCAGGCATGGCGAGGATATACAGATGAAGCTGCTTTCATTTTTGCTGAAACAGACGGACAGCCTCACAATACGATCACGCCGATCGCCAGAATGCGGGATGGAAAATATGAGCTGGATCTGACTTTGAGAAACAACATTACCACAGAGGAACATCCGCTCGGAGTATACCATCCTCACAAAGAACTGCATCATATCAAAAAAGAAATATCGGTCTGATCGAAGTCATGGGCTTGCTGTACTCCCTGCACGTCTCAAAGATGAGCTGGAGCTGTTAAAGACTTATATTCTTGAGAAAAAAGACATCAGAAGCAATGAGACCATTGCAAAGCACGCGGACTGGACCGAAAGTTTCCTACCGTCCTATCCGGAGATCAACGCAGAAAATGTCACGCATATTCTGGAACAGGAAGTCGGAAAGGTCTTCTGTCAGGTCCTGGAAGATGCCGGTGTTTACAATGCACAGACGAAGGACTCGCTGCATTTGACAGATTTGTTGAGACTTTATAAATAGATTTCGGGAAACAGTGACTAAAAAGAACATCTCCGCAGAACTCAAAAGTTTTCATACTTTGCTTCCACGGGGATGTTCTTTTTCTTATTTTTTCTTTTTCTTATGTTTCGTCTTTTTCTTTTTCACACTGTACCCAAATGTCCCGATCTTCTTCCCGAGAGACAGATACTCTCCATGCGAATATGCCATCAGTCCTGTCTTATTCAGCTCAAACTTATTCTTTTCATTCAAATACTGCTCATCAATCTGTACTGCCAGAACTTCCGCCAGAAACATATGGTGGCTTCCCAGTTTTTTCACTTCTGTAACTTTACATTCGATATTGACCGGACACTCTTCGATCACCGGTGCATACTGAAGCTTTTCTGCTTTTGCCGGTGTCAGATGTGCCTCTTTCCATTTGTCCACATCCTTTCCGGAACGTACTCCGCAATAATCGGTTGCTTTTGCAAGCTGCTCCGTTGTCAGATTGATAACAAATTCTCCACTCTCTTTTAACATATGATACGAATATCGCTCCGGACGGACAGAAATATAAACCATCGCCGGATTAGTGCAAATCGTGCCCGTCCATGCGATCGTCAGAATATTGCTCTTTCCGGACTTGTCCGCCGTACTCACCATCACTGCCGGGAGTGGATATACCATATTCCCGGCTTTCCATACTTGTTTTCCCATTTTTTGCTCCTTCTACTGCTGCAGTGCCGAAACCAGTGTCGGTACAAGCTGTTTCTTTCTGGACACCACACCCTTTAGCTCGATCATCTCCGGATTTCCTTTCAGATCAAACGCAGAGATCATCTTTTCTCTTGCTCCGTTTCCGGCGCATAAAAGTTCTGAAGATTCTGCGACAATATTGGTCAGCATAAAGAAGATCATATCCAGCCCCTGTGTCTTTCTTGCCTGTTCCAGATAAGCGGATACTTCTGTTTTGATCTCACGCAGCTCTTCTGCGCTCATAGAGCTGATCTGACCAACTCCAAAGTTGATATCGTTGACTGTAAACTGTTTGAAATCCAGGAAACAGATTTCTTCTGCTGTTTTCCTTTCAGATTACTTCCTGCATTAAACATCTCCAGTGCCAGCTTCTCAATATCAATCCCTGCGATCTCTGCCAGTTTCCTCGCAGATCTTTCATCCAACGGTGTACAAGTCGGAGACCGAAACATCAGGGTATCGGAAATGATCGCCGAGCAAAGGAGTGATGCGATCACCGGCTCTACTTCTACTCCCTCTTCCTGATACATCTGATAAACGATCGTAGCGGTACATCCAACCGGCTGATTTCGGAAAAATACCGGACCCATCGTTTCAATACTGCTCAGACGGTGGTGATCGATGATTTCCAGAACCTCTGCTTCTTCCACACCGTCCACTGCCTGATTTTTTTCATTGTGATCCACCAGGATCACCTGTTTTCTGCGGCTGTTGAGCAATCTTCTTCTGGAAATAAATCCCAGGAAATTGCCTGCCTCATCCAGGATTGGGAAGTCACGGAATCTCCTGCGTGCCATCACATCTTTGACATCATCCACATAGTCATCCATCTGGAAAGAAACGATCCCCTCTCTTGTCATAAACTGCTTCACCGGAATACTCTGGTTGATCAAACGTGCGACCGTGAATGCATCATGCGGAGAAGAAATGATCACGATTTCTTTTTCTTCTGCCTGTTTTAAAATCTCTTCTCCTACACGTGCTCCGTTACACACCACCATACAGCTCACATTCAAATCGACGGCATGCTGCTGTGCCTCCTGGCGGTCTCCTAAGATCACCAGATCATTTTCTTCCACAAATTCCGACATCAGCTTTCGGCTTGATGCAAGAATCCCGACTTTTCCGTTCAACACATAGCTGTGTGGATTTCCTGCAATGATGGTTCCATCAATGGTCGATGCAATATTCCGGTACTGCGTCCTTGCCTTGGAGAGAATCCCGCTGTCATACACATCCATGTAAGAAGTCGCGATATCTCCAATGGTAATCAGACCTTCCAGTTTGCTGTCCCTTGTCACAGGAAGCGTCTTGATATTCAGCTCTTTCATAGATTTCCACGCACTCTTGATGGAAACACTTCCCTTGATTCCTTCAATGTTACGCAGTTCTACATCTTTGACCTGCACTCTTAAGTCCGACAACAGCTTCGGTGCCTCAACCTGAAAATGATCCAGCACATACTGCGTCTCTTCATTGAGCTGTCCCGCTCGCCTTGGACTATAATCTTCTCCCGTGATCTTAGATTTCAAATCAGCATAGGCGATCGCAGAACAAATCGAATCTGTATCTGGATTTTTATGCCCTACTACATACACTTTATTATTACTCACTCCGTTATTCATATCAATCCAAACTTCCTTTGCTTATTTTCTTCTATAGTGGTTATTGGTGTGAACAGTAACCTATATGTAGCTTGCCATTTTTTCCAGATTTCGTCAACCCAAATTTCAAGATTCCGTGTCTTTTTGATAAAACATATGCTATACTGTCTTTAATGCAAAGCAAAAATCTTCTGTTTTAAGAGATTTTTGTTTTAAAGTTTTAGAAAGTCGAGGTGCAGCGATGAGCGAAGAATTAAGAACAGAAGAATTACTGACAAACGAAGGACACACAGAGACAATGGCTGATTACGAAGATCATTTTGACGATGCCAATCCATGGAACAGGGTTTTGGAATATATGGAAAAGAAAACGGTCCTCCCTGTTAAGATCGAAGGAATCGTAAATGGCGGTGCCATTGCCATGGTAGAAGGACTGCGCGGATTTATTCCGGCATCCAAACTCTCCCTTTCTTACATTGAAGATCTGGAGACTTACCTGCTCAAAGATGTGGAAGTTCAAGTGATCGATGTAGATCAGGCAGGCAACCGGCTTGTACTGTCCGCCCGTGAGCTTCTCAAAGAAAAGAAGAAAGAAAAGAAGCACAGATCGCAAGTATCCCAATCGGTACGGTTATGTCCGGTACTGTAGAGACATTACAGAACTACGGTGCATTTGTCAAACTGGAAAACGGTCTTTCCGGACTGGTACATGTTTCTCAGATTTCTCAAAAACGCGTCAAGAATCCTGCAGCTGTTTTGAATGTAGGAGATGAAGTTCAGGTCAAAGTCATCGGTATTAAAGACGGCAAGATCAGCCTGAGCATGAAAGCTTTGGAAGAACCGGAAGAAGAAGTTGTAGAAAAAGTTGAGATTCCAAAAGCCGAAGAGATCGGTACAAGCCTTGGAGATCTGTTCAAAAATATTCAGTTATAAAAATCTGTGATAAAAAGCCGCCGCCTCAAAGATTCAGCACTTTGAGACGACGGCATATTTCCGCACATTTCCAGCACAAGCCTTCTTTTCTTTCCCAGCCCCCTACAAATCGATTTCTTTCAAATACGGGTTCGTCACTTCATAAAATTTTTCTGCTTCTACTGCTTCTGCAATCGCAGTGTCGATCGGCATCTTGCCAAGTACCGGTACTCCCAGTTCTTTTGCAATCTCGTCAATATGACTCTCACCGAACACTTTGATCTCTTTTCCGCAGTCCGGACATTTGATGTAACTGTAGTTTTCCACGATTCCAAGAACCGGAATGTTCATCTGTTTTGCCATGTTGTACGCCTTCTTTACGATCAGCTGTACCAGATCCTGCGGAGAGGTGACGATCACAACTCCATCCACAGGCAGGGACTGAAATACAGTCAACGGAACATCTCCCGTTCCGGGAGGCATGTCAACGAACAGATAATCCAAATCTCCCCACATCACATCTGACCAGAACTGTGTCACAACGCCTGCGATCACAGGACCTCTCCAGATGACCGGTGTGTCCTCCTCTTCCAAAAGCAGGTTGACGGACATGATCCTTGTTCCATCCGGTGCGCTGCACGGAAGCATTCCCATCTCGTTTCCGATTGCCATCTCGTGCACTCCGTACATCTTCGGAATGGATGGACCTGTAATATCTGCATCCAAAATTCCTGCCGTATATCCTTTTTCGATCATCATACGTGCCAGGGAAGCTGTTACCAGCGATTTTCCAACGCCACCCTTTCCGCTGATGACTCCAATCACTTTTTCACCTGGGAACCTACATTTGCCGGTGCTTTGGATGGCGCCGTATTGCCTGCATTCTGCTTCTGGCTTTCACAGGAACCGGAATGAGAACATCCTGCACAGGACTCTTCGGAACATCCTTCTGTATATTGTTCTTCCATTTTCATTACCTCTCTTTGTTCTATAAATTCATCTGTCTCCATCTTTGAAAACAGGATTTCAGACTGATTCTATTGTACCACAATTTGAGGATAATGCACACAACAACTTTTTACAGGGACTCCTCCAGATCAGAAAGCATCACATCCAGTGCAGTGATTCCGCCTTCCGCAGTGTACCATACTGCCGGATGTTCCAGATAGATGATTTTTCCATTTTTGTAAGCATCTGTCTGCATAACAAGTTCATTTTCCATAATTTCTTTTGCCGTCTGTGCCCCGTCTGCCCCGATTGCCTGATCACGATCCATCACGAAAATATACTCTGGGTTTTTCTCGACAACTGTTTCAAATGAAGCTTCATTTCCATGTGTTGAGGTACTTTCAGCAGCTGTCAGATTGTCAAATCCGATCTCCACTCCGATAATGGAGCATCTTCCGTCATTTCCCATTAAGTTAAAGCTTCCGCTTGTAGTCATTCCTACCAGTGCTGTATGCCCTTTTGCTTTTTCTGCCAATACTTCAATTCTTTCATCAAAACCGGCTGTCTTTTCTTTTACTTCATCTTCCAGCCCAAACATAGAAGCAATCGTCTCTGCATTTTTTGTCACGCTTTTTACGACACCTGTCTCCACATCTGTCGAAAGGTATACAACCGGTGCAATTTCACTGAGCGCGTCATAGGAAGAAGCCAGACGTCCGCCGATGAAAATCACTTCCGGCTCACACTCCATCACAGCCTCCAGATCTGCCTCTTTGATCGTTCCCAGATTTGCAACCTTTTCATTATCCACATAATCAGAAAGGTACTCCAGAGAAGTAGATGCAGAACCTACTATTTTGTCTCCAACACCAAGATTATCCAGGATATCCAGTGCTGCCATATCCAAAACAGCGATACGTTCCGGATCATATGGTACTTCCAGAGAAATTTCTTCTCCGTTTGCATTCAGAGACTGGATCTTGATCTTCTCAGGTGTTTCCTGTTGTTTCTGCTCCTTTGCCGTTGTATCCGCAGAACTTCCTGTTGTTCCTTCTGCCTGCCCGCATGCTGTCAGACTGAGTGCTGCCACTCCTGCCAATAATACTTTTGCTAATTTTCTCATCTTCTTCCTCCATCTTTGTTTTCTTCCATTTTCTGTCATCAATAATATACCGATAATGGTTTTCCTTTGATATTTAAAATTTCAAAATCCACCTGGTAAATCTCAGAAAGGACTTCTTTTTGAATGACTTCTTCAACGGTTCCATATTTCGCGATTTTTCCGTTTTTAAATGCACAGATATAATCTGAATAAAAGGCTGCATAATTAATCTCATGAAGCACAAGGATCACTGTTTTTCCCAGCTCGTCACTTAACTTCCGCACCATCTTCATCATATTCGAAGCATGATAAATATCCAGATTATTCGTCGGTTCATCCAAAAAGACATACTCTGTATCCTGTGCAATGACCATGGCGATGTATGCTCTCTGCCGCTGTCCTCCGGACAATTCATCCAGAAACCGGTCTTCAAACTCTTTTAGTTCCATATAATCGATCGCCTGTGCAACGATTTCTTTATCCTGCTTGGTCATCCGCCCTCCCGAATGCGGGAACCGTCCGAATGCAACCAGCTCTCTGACTGTCAGCTTCATCTCAATATGATTACTCTGTGTCAGAATCGCCAGATGCTTTGACAATTCTTTACTCTTCCAGTGCTCCAGCTTCTTTCCTTCAAACTCTACCACTCCTTCATCCTTTGCGATCAGTCTGGAAAGAATGCTCATCACAGTAGATTTTCCCGCTCCATTGGGACCGATCAGAGCAGTTACTTTTCCTTTTTGAATTTCAAAAGAAACGGAATCCACCACGGTTTTTCCGTGATACTGTTTTTTTACTCCACGTATCTTCACTCTTCTAACTCCTCCTTTTCCTCAACAGAAGATACAAAAAGTATCCTCCTCCGCCTACTGTAATAAATACACTGACCGGAATCGCATATACAAAGATCTGTTCCGAAATCATCTGCCCTGCCGCCAGAACAAACATCCCGAAGAAGACAGATCCCATGATCAGCTGCGAATGCCGGTATGTTTTCAAAAACTGTCTGGACAGATTTGCGATGATCAGTCCGAGGAATGAAATCGGTCCTACCATCGCTGTGGCGGTCGCGATACAGAGTGTCACTCCAAGCAGAAGTTTCCGGATGGCCCGGTCATAATCCACACCCAGATTGATTGCCTGATGTCTTCCAAGAGACAACACGTCCAAAAGCGCAAGTTCTTTTCGCAACACAAACACGATACCTGCCAGAACCAGGACTGCTGCCAGAATAATTTCCGAGTTGACGTTGTTAAAGCTTGCTACCAGCGTTGCCAGAAGGCTGTCATATTCATTGGGATCCATGATTCTTGTAAGCGTACTCTGAATGCTTCCGAAAAACGAAGTCAAAACCGTTCCGATCAACAATACATACAACACATTATAGTTTGTTTTTTTGAACAGATAGCTGTAGACCAAAACAGCTGTTGTACTCATTAAAAACAGATCGACCACAAAAGACACGTTCGCATTGACAGCGAGAAAACTTCCGGAACCTGCAAAGAATACCACTGCTGTGTGAATCAACGTATACAACGAATTCATTCCCAACAGACATGGTGTCACAATCGTATTGTGAATAATAGTCTGAAATACGATCGTTGCCCCTCCGATGGCAGCAGATGCCACCAGCATGACCATCAGCTTTGGAATCCGGATTTTCATAGCATACCGAAACAGACGCTCATTTGAAAAAGAAACATCCACAAACAGATAGGCGATTGCTGCTGCCGCCACCAGTATCCCTAAAACAAGAAGCTTTCTGCTGTTTGTCTTATGAACTGCACTGTGCATCCTGTCTGCCTCCTTTCCCCAGAAGTATTCTTCTTCCTCCGTTTTTCAGTCGATACAGCAACAGTCCTACAAACAGGATGCTGCCGAGAATTCCTACGATCAGTTCGATAGGCAGCTCGTAAGGGGCAATCACCACTCTCGAGATCATGTCGCATACGATAACGAACAAAGCGCCAAACAGCGCCGTATCTGCCAGCGTTCCGCGGATCTTATCACCCTTGAACATGGTGACAATATTCGGAACGATCAGACCGATATAAGAAATCGAACCAACCACTACCACCACCGACGCCGTAATCATTGCCGCAATCGTAAGGCCCATAAAAAGCACCAGATTATAAGGCACTCCCAGATTCTGAGAGAATTCTTTTCCGATCCCCCACAATATTGAAATGGTTTGCAAATACAAATGCCAGCACAACCAGCGGTACTGTCAGATACACAATCTCATATCTCCCGCGCAGTACCATAGAAAAATGCCCTACCAGCCAGGTGGACAGCGCCTGATTCATCTCGTATTGATAGGCAATGAAGCTGGTGATCCCTCCGATCACATTTCCAAACATGATTCCGACCAACGGTACCAGCACCACATCTTTAAAACGGATTTTCTGAACAAACCACACAAAAATCCAGGTTCCCAGAATCGCCGCCACAAACGCAAACACTGCTCTTCCAAGAAGTGTAGACTCCGGGAGAAATACCAGAGCCAGCAAAATTCCAAGCTGGGCCGAAGAAATCGTTGCTCCCGTAGTCGGAGACACAAACTTATTCATACAAAGCTGCTGCATGATCAGCCCTGCTGTACTCATTCCGATTCCTGTACACAGAATTGCCAGAAGCCGCGGAATCCTTGAAATCAGAAACAACCGGATCACTTCCGGATCTCCCTGCATCAGCGACGCCAGATCCGCATCCATCACCCCGATAAACAGAGAGCAGACAGAAACTACGAACAACACCGCCGCCAATATGATTGTCGATACATATTTTTTGATACCACCACCTCCATTAGTTTTTATTTACTCTTATTAGTTTTAACTAACATATGTATAAAAAATATGTCTTCTCTACTGACAAAAGACTATACACAATTCACTCACATTTCGCAATACCTTACTTTTTAGTATGTATATGCTTTTTTGCATACCGATTGGCAAACCGGTGTGCCGCATCGATCAGTGCCCTGACCTCCACGCCTTCTTCTGAAAGACGGTAACGAATCACGGACGGCTTCTTTTCCTTGATCACTTCCCTGTATAAAAGCCTTGCATCCTCCAGTTCTTTCAAATTCGAATATAACACTTTTTCCGAAATACCCGGGATTTCCTTTTTTAACTCCGAAAATCGATTATCGCCCTGCAGAATATGCCACAAGATCTTCAGCTTCCATTTCCCTCCGATCAGACTGTGTGTCAGGATCAGCGGACAGTGATCTTTCTTTATTTTGATGTCTGCCATGCAGAAAACTCCTTCCTAAAAATAATTCTTTACAAAAGTCACTTCTGCATTTTATAAGATTGCAGATAATTTTGCAAGATTTTTTTAGAAAGGAGCTTCCCCTACAATTCTTCTCTTGTTACATCCTTCAGCCATTTATAGCTCTTGTACCGGCGCCAGGTGATCGGAATCTTAATGATCTCATCACTCATCAGGATCATATACACCACCGGAACACTGCAGTGGAACACAAACGCTGCGAGCGCACCAAATAAAATGGAACATCCCCACATGGTAGACATATCCAGCAGCAGGCCAAACCGGGTATCTCCGCCGGAACGGAAGGTTCCCACGACCATCGTTGTGTTGAACGCCTGCCCTACCACAAAATAGGACATTACAAAGAACATGAACCGCATATACCCCTTTGCTGTTTCAGACAGAGTCATCGTCTCTGCCATAACCGGTGAGATCAGAAGGATCAGCACACCTCCCACAACTCCCATAATCACACTGAGCCATACGAACCTCTTTGCATATGCTTTTGCATGCTCATACTTTTTCTCTCCAATGGTTTTGCCCAGATAGATCGCTGTCGCACTGGAAAGTCCGAATGCTACCACCGTTGCGAGCTGTCTGGCCACCTGTGCGACCGAATTCGCCGCAACTGCAGCACTTCCCATATGACCAAGCACTGCCGTATTTGTCGCAGTTCCAAGTCCCCAGAGCACCTCGTTTAAGATCACCGGGAATGCGTATTTCAGAAAATCCATATTTAAAACGTGCTCTGTTTTAAAAAAGTAGGCGATCCTGAACTTGATATCTTTGTTCCACACTTTCGAGTACACACATACCAGTACCATCTCCAGGAGCCTGGAAACCAGCGTTCCAATTGCCGCACCCTGCACGCCCATGGCGGGCATTCCGAGAAGCCCGAAGATCAAAATGGCATTGATCGTAATGTTGCAGAGCAGGGAACACAAATATACCACCGTTGCCACAACGACCCGTTCCACACTTCGCATAATATAAAGATAAGTCTGTGTGATCCCCATAAAAATGTAAGAAAAACTAACAATCCGCAAATACTTCACGCCCTCTTTGATCACCTCTGGTTCACTTGTAAATATCCGCAAAAGCTGCTCTGGCATGATCTGCGCTGCCAGAAAGAATAATGCAGTCACAAAAACCGCAGCCCGCATTCCAAGACCCAAAATCTTCTCGATTGTCCGCAGGTCCTTTTTCCCCCAATACTGTGCGGTCAGAACCGTTGCTCCGGATGTCAGCCCGAACAAAAACAACGTCATAATATACTGCACCTGCCCTGCAAGAGAAGATCCGGACAGCGCTGTCTCTCCTACGCGCCCCAGCATCACCACATCCGCAGCCGTTACACCCACATTGATCAGATTCTGAAGTGCCATCGGAATGACCAGTGCCAGTACACCCAAATAAAAATGCTTCCAGTCAATCTGCAGCTCATTTTCCTTTTTTCTCATAAACATCTTTTCTCTCCCATAAATTCCTATTTCTTGTTTTTCCATCCCCTTTTCCCAAATTTGAAAAACACATGGCAATTATAACATGTTTTGAGATTTATCATATACTATACAGAATAAAATTTTTCAAAAGGTATTTCTTATGACATCATGTAATTATGAAACAGACTATTCTACTGTTATCGGCGAGCGGATTTTGCCGTTCGTTTTTTCACTCAATACGGAGACTTCCGTTTTAACCCCAAAACCGGGAGAATACCAGCGATTTTGCTATGATATTGCGGGTGTTGGAACAGACACACCTCTCTATGCAGACTTAAGCCATTTCCTGCTTGGTATCTGCAGCGCGATCACGCAGGAGGATATCCTGGATGTTACGGTCGTAATCGACGGAAAATCGCAGAACGTAATCTGGGGTGAAAATGTAGAACTCAAAACAATCCAGCATCCGGATCCGCCAACCGGATGTACGGGACTGAAATTCGATTTCCCACTGGATAAAGTGGATGGTGAGATGCAGGTCTGCTTTTCTCTTGTCAGACCTTATGCGGTCGGCCCAGTCAATCTCTGTCTTTTCGGCGGCGGCCAGACCGCTTCCGGCCTGACCATATGCGGGCCTTCCTGCGGTTCCACAGAATCCTGTGAATCTACGTTTTACCAGAAAGAAACCGTTTGCGTTCCTGTAACGGTCTCCCCGTTTGCACATCCCGGAACCGCCAGAACAATCTGCTGCGGCGATCCTGTCATCCACACTGATCCACAGTGTCCGGGCAGCAAAACCTCCTGCACGTTTACTGTAACCCAGAGTCTCTGCATCCAGATCCCGATTGCTTTTGGTGCCGTTATTGAAACCGGAGAGGCTTCCGTTCAGTGCGGCGAGGCTTCCGAAACACCTTGCGACTGCTCTGATGAACCTTCTGTGGAAACTCCAGTTGAGAGAACCCAGCCGGAAACCAGAGAACACAAATTTTTCACCCGTTAAATTATTTTTAGACTGTCTGCGCTATTGGGTCACTGACTACCGGGTAGACGGTTTCCGTTTTGACCTGGCTTCCATTCTCGGAAGAAATGAAGACGGCTCTCCAATGAGTCAGCCGCCCCTTCTGCAGAGCCTTGCCTTTGATCCGATCCTTGGGAATGTAAAACTCATTGCCGAAGCATGGAATGCGGGCGGACTCTATCAGGTTGGCTCCTTTCCGTCCCGGAGACGCTGGGCCGAATGGAACGGACGCTACCGGGATGACATGTGGCGTTTTCTAAAAGGGGATGACGGACTTCATGAGACTGCTCTGAAACGGATCTTTGGCTCCCCGGATTTATACAATCCGCAGTACCGCGGGGGGAAATGCTTCCGTCAATTTTCTGACCTGTCATGACGGATTTACACTGTGCGATCTATACAGCTATAACCAGAAGCATAACGAGGCAAACGGCTGGAACAATACCGACGGCTGTGATGACAACCACAGTTGGAACTGCGGAGAAGAAGGAGAAACTTCCAATCCCGAAATCCTCCGCCTGCGGCTGAAAATGATGCAAAATGCCTGTGCACTGCTGATGTGCAGCCGGGGTACACCAATGTTTTTATCCGGAGATGAATTTGCAGATACACGATTTGGCAACAACAATCCATACTGTCAGGATAACGAAATCTCCTGGCTGGACTGGAGTCTGCTGTCCAAAAATCAGGCCCTGTTTGCGTTCTTTCAATATATGATCGCATTTCGTAAACAGCACCCATCCATCCGCAGAGATCTGGAGCCGAGCTACACCTCATACCCTTCCATGAGCAGCCACAGACTTACCCCAGAGCCGCCTGTTCCTTCCTCAGATTCTCACACTGCCTGCGTGATGTTCTCAGGATTTGATGAAAAGACCGGACAGGAAGATCTTGTATTTCTTGCAGTCAACGCACACTGGATTGCAAAACAACTTGTGCTCCCATCCCTTCCAAACGGTTATGTCTGGAAGATTGCAGTCAATACCGGGGACTTGCTGCATCAGACATTTTCCGGGAACGATATGCCGACTGCAGGACAGACTGTTTTGCTGGGAGAGCGATCTGTTATCGTATTTGCAGGCATGAAACAAGCAGAGACAGCCTCTCTATGAGACTGTCTCTGCCTGGCTTCATTCTGAATTTTAATCTTCCCCTTCAAAGGCTTCTTTTACTTTATCCATGAAACCTTTTCTTTTGGTTTTTTTTCTCGCTTTTTTCCGGATTACTGTCATTTTGATGCAGTGAGTTTCCACTCAGTTCATCAAATCTGCGCAGTGCCTCTTTTGCCTCTGCACTGAGTTTTTCCGGCGTCTGGATCACCAGTGTCACATAGTGATCTCCACGCACTGCGGAATTTCTCAGGGACGGGACTCCCTTGCCTTTTAATCGTACCTTTGTATCGGTCTTTGTACCTGGCTTAACATTGTAGATCACCGCTCCGTCCACAGTCTGAATCTTCACATCTCCACCGAGTGCTGCCTGTGCAAATGAAATCGGCACTGTTGAGAAAATGTGCATATCCTGACGCTGGAAGATCGGATGTCTGGATACGTTCACCTCGACCAGAAGATCTCCTCTCGGACCTCCGTTTGTACCCGGCTCTCCTTTTTCGCGGATGCGTACACTCTGTCCGTTGTCAATTCCTGCAGGAATGGTCACTTCAATCTTCTTCTTACTTGAAGTGTATCCTGTTCCGGAGCAGGATGTACATTTTTCCTTGATCACCTTACCGGAACCACCACAGTTCGGACAGGTCTGGACGTTCTGTACCGTTCCGAAGAAAGACTGACTCGTATAGACAACCTGACCTTTTCCTCCACACTTCGGACACGTCTCCGGAGAAGTCCCCGGTTTTGCACCTGTTCCTCCACATGTCGTACATGGATCTTTTAAAATCACTTCCAGTTCTTTCTTGCAGCCAAACACAGCTTCCTCAAATGTAATACGGATGCTCTTTCGAATATTCGCGCCTTTCATCGGGCCATTGTTCGCACGACCGCCTCTTCTTCCGCCGCCGCCAAACAAATCGCCGAAAATGTCTCCGAAAATATCTCCAAAATCTGCGCCGTTGAAGTCAAAGCCTCCAAATCCGCCAGCACCGCCTGCGCCGCCTTCAAACGCAGCATGACCGAACTGGTCGTACTGACGACGTTTTTCAGCATCACTCAGTACCGCATAGGCTTCGGATGCTTCTTTGAATTTCTTTTCTGCTTCGGCATCGCCCGGATTCATATCCGGATGGTACTTCTTCGCCAGTGCACGATACGCCTTTTTGATCGCAGCATCGTCAGCATCCTTGCTTACACCAAGCACCTCGTAATAATCTCTTTTTGACTCCGCCATAATAATCTACCTTTCATCCTTGATCCAACTCATAACCAAACAGGCGAGGGCACACCGCCGGAGCCTGAAAGACATGCCTTCCAGACTCCGGAAAAAGAGTGCTCTCTCCCGTCAGATTGATCTCTTAAACTTCTTTGTAATCTCCGTCTACTACGTCATCTCCCTGGAATCCTTCCGGTGCAGGACCAGCCTCCGGTGTCGGTCCGCCTGCAGCCCCTGCTCCTGCTGCACCTGCCTGCTCATACATCTTTGTGAACAGTTTCTGTGCACTTTCCATCAGTTTGTCTTTTGCTGCTTTGATCTCAGCAACCTGTGCATCGGATGTATCTTCCGGTGTAGATTTTGCAAGGATATCCTTGAGCGCCTGTACATCAGCTTCTACAGAAGATTTATCTGCTGCATCCAGTTTGTCTCCCACTTCTTTGAGTGCTTTTTCTGTCTGGAATACCATCGCATCAGCTTCGTTTCTTGTATCGATCGCTTCTTTTCTCTTCTTATCCTGTGCTTCGAATTCAGCAGCTTCTTTGACTGCTTTGTCGATATCTGCATCGGACATATTAGATCCTGCTGTAATTGTAATATGCTGTTCTTTTCCTGTTCCCAGATCTTTTGCAGATACATTTACGATACCATTTGCGTCGATATCGAATGTAACCTCGATCTGCGGGATTCCACGTGGAGCCGGAGGAATTCCATCCAGTCTGAACTGTCCGAGGGACTTGTTGTCTCTTGCGAATTGTCTTTCTCCCTGTACAACGTTGATATCAACTGCTGTCTGATTATCTGCTGCTGTAGAGAAGATCTGGCTCTTCTTTGTAGGAATTGTTGTATTTCTCTCGATCAGTCTTGTAGCAACTCCTCCCATTGTCTCGATAGACAGTGACAGTGGAGTTACGTCCAGAAGAAGGATATCTCCTGCACCTGCATCTCCTGCAAGTTTACCACCCTGAACAGATGCTCCTAAAGCAACACATTCATCCGGGTTCAAGGATTTGCTAGGCTCTTTTCCTGTGAGGCGTTTTACTTCTTCCTGTACTGCCGGAATACGTGTAGAACCACCTACAAGAAGTACCTGACCTAATTCTGCTGCTGTGATTCCTGCATCAGAAAGCGCACGTGTTACTGGCTCTGCTGTTTTTTCAACAAGATCATGTGTCAGCTCGTCAAATTTTGCTCTTGTCAGGTTCATATCAAAATGCTTCGGTCCTTCAGCTGTTGCTGTGATGAACGGAAGGTTGATGTTTGTTGTTGTTGCAGAAGAAAGTTCTTTTTTCGCTTTCTCTGCTGCTTCTTTCAGTCTCTGAAGAGCCATCTTGTCTGTTGACAAGTCTACTCCTTCTTTTGCCTTGAAATCAGCCAGCATATAGTCTGTGATCTTCTGGTCAAAGTCATCTCCACCAAGTCTGTTGTTACCTGCTGTAGATAATACTTCGATAACTCCGTCTCCGATCTCAATGATGGAAACGTCGAATGTACCACCACCAAGGTCATATACCATGATCTTCTGCTCTTTTTCGTTGTCAAGTCCATAAGCAAGTGCTGCTGCTGTTGGCTCGTTGATGATACGTTTTACATCCAGACCTGCGATCTTACCTGCATCCTTTGTTGCCTGACGCTGTGCATCGTTGAAATAAGCCGGCACTGTAATAACTGCTTCTGTTACTTTCTCTCCAAGATATCCTTCTGCGTCTGCTTTCAGTTTCTGAAGGATCATTGCAGAAATCTCCTGTGGAGAATATTTTTTATCATCGATCGCTACTTTATAATCTGTACCCATCTCTCTTTTGATAGAAGAGATTGTCTTGTCTGCATTGGTAACTGCCTGACGTTTTGCAGGCTCTCCTACCAGACGTTCTCCTGTTTTTGTAAATGCAACTACAGATGGTGTTGTTCTTGCTCCTTCTGTGTTGGCGATAACTGTTGGCTGTCCACCTTCCATAACAGCTACACAGCTGTTTGTTGTTCCTAAATCAATACCAATGATTTTTCCCATGATTATTTCCTCCTTATTAGTTTGCCACTTTTACCATACTATGTCTTACTACACTGTCTCTGTACAGATAACCCTTCTGGAATTCTTCTGTAATGATATTCTCTCCAACTTCTTCATCTTCTACATGCATCACTGCATTGTGAAAATCCGGATCAAATTCCTGGCCAACCGCTTCAATCGGTTTTACGCCAATCTCTTCGAGTGTAGTCATCAGCTGTTTGTAAATCTTCTCCATTCCTTCTGCAAACGGGTTGGACTTTTCTTCCTCCGGTACAGCTGCGATTCCTCTTTCGAAGTTATCCACAACCGGAAGAATCTTTTCTATGATATCTTTCGCACCGATTTCGTACATCTGAGATTTTTCTTTTTCTGTACGCTTGCGGAAGTTATCAAACTCTGCCATCTGACGAGTGAGTCTGTCAGTCAGTTCCTCAATTTTCTCGTCTTTTTTATCTTTTTTATTCTTTCTGCCAAACTTCTTCATGAAACCGGATCCCTCTTCAGAACCCTCCGTTTCTTCTGTTGGCTCTGCAGCCTCTTCAGCTGCTTCTTCCACAGTCTCTTCTGTGTCCTGTTCTTCGGCCTCTTTGTAAGCTTTGGCTTTTGCTTCTTCCACCGCTTCTTTGACCATCTCTTCTTTACTCATATTCTCTGCCACCAGCAATCACCTTCCTATTCTTCCGGGTCTTTATAATAAATTGCATCCAACTCGCTCTGCAGAGTTTTCAGCGTCTTCATGACATGTTCGTAATCCATACGCTTGGGACCGATGATACCGATCGTACCTTTCATGCCTTCTCCCAATTCGTAGGTTGCTGTTACGACGCTGCAGTCTTTCATTGTCTTGACCGGAGTCTCATCCCCAATGTAGACCTGAATCCCGTGATTTTCTTCACTTGCCAGTGTCTCTGTCACCAGATCCGCCAGCTGCTGCTTCTCTTCAAATGCACTGATAATCTCCTGAGCACTCTGCTTATCGCTCAGCTCCGGATATTTGAAAATGTTCGTCGCACCACTCGTGTAGATCTCCATATCATCATCTACATGAATAATCTCCGCCACGGCATCCAGCACATCACTGATCACCCGGCTGTGGATTCCTGCCTGCTCCTTCAATCGTGCGATCAGACCAAGATTGATCTGTTCGATCGACATGCCGTTGAGTGTTGTATTCAAAAGCATATTCAGCTTCAGAAGCGTCTCACTGGCAAGCCCCTCACCAACCTGTATGATCTTGTTCTTGATCACGTTTCCATTCATCACGATCACTGCCACAATCTGTTCCTGATCCACCTGTGAAAGCTGAATGAACTTCAATGTGTTCCGGCTGTTCACAGGAGCGGAAACCATCGTTGCATAATTGGTATTCACAGCAAGCACTTTCGCAGCCTGCTTCAGCACCTGATCCACTTTATCGGATTTTTCAAGCATCGTGTTACGCAACTCTGTAATCTCGTGCTCCTTCTCCTCCATCAGCATATCCACATATAAGCGGTAGCCTTTGTCGGAAGGAATCCTTCCTGCCGAAGTGTGCGGCTGGAAAATGTATCCCAGATCCTCCAGATCAGCCATCTCGTTGCGTATCGTCGCAGAACTCAAATTCAAATCCGTGTATTTGGAAAGTGTTCGGGAACCAACAGGCTCTCCGGTCTCCAGATAGTTTTGGATAATCGCTTTTAAAATCGTGAGCTTACGCTCGCCAAGTTCTGTATTCAATCCCATCAGACCTTCCTTTCTCTCACCTGAGGTTTTTCTTATTAGCACTCCTTTGTTTTGAGTGCTAACACCTTCCGTATATTAAGATAGCACCATGGTCTGTATTTGTCAACCATGTTTATATATTCTTTATACTTTTTATATTTCCCCTTGTTTCCAATTTATAACCCTGTACTTTTTTCACTTCTAATACAACAGCTTATTTCCTTTTTCGCAAATCTCATAAATCTCATCATACTTCGCTTCGATCATCGGCGTCAGTTTTTCCGTCTGGTTTCTCACAATTTTCTTATAAAGGAAATACGGCAGGATCCATCCCAGAAATCCGGGAATCGCAAAAATAATACACAAAAGGATTTTCGGCGGAACTGCTGTCACCGCAAACGTAGAACATGCAATAAAAGCAGTTCCGATCACTCCTGCTGCCAGCGCCCATATTGTCGCTTTCGATGTCTTACTGTTTTCCAGCGACTGAATTTCCCGGACACAGGCTTCAAAGTTTCGCTGCAGCCTTGTAAGCTCCGTTTTATTTACAATTTTCCGATCACGTTTCAATCGCAGAGTCATCATCTTCTCCGCCCCCGGATGACGACTCTGGCTGCTCTGCGGCAGATTGTCATCCGGTTCCCACCCAAAATTCTCATATCCATCTAACAAAAAGGAGGCCTGACTGCTGTTTGCACTCACTTCTTTATATTCATATGCCACAAAATTTCTCTGTGGCTTTTCTGTCTTTTTCATAACTGACCAAACTCCTTTCCCGCCATGGGCAGTGTCACAATAAACGTACTGCCCTGTTTTTCTTCGCTTAAGACCTGAATCTCCCCATCCATAAGCTCCAGCACCCGTTTTACCATTGCCATCCCCAGTCCGTTTCCCTCTTTGGAATGAGACGTGTCTCCCTGATAAAATTTATCAAATATATGTTTCATGGTATTTTTGCTCATACCACAGCCGGTATCCGATACAGAGATTGTCACCCCCTGCTCATCCGACAGCTGACGAACCGTGATCACACCACCCAGCTCGGTAAACTTGACCGCATTAGACAACAAATTATTCCACACCAGTTCCATCAGATCCTGATCCGCATAAATTTCTGCCCGATCCTCCATTTCTACTTCCATCTCGATCTCTTTTTTCTCCCAGGCAGATTCATATTGCAGAATGCAGTCACATAACTGTCTGCACACATCATACACTTCTGCCTCCGGCTGTATTTTCTGGTTTTCCAGCTTATTCAGCTTTAAAATATTGCTGATCAGATCAGACAGGCGCGTTGCTGTATTTTCAATGGCTTCCCCATATTCTCTGCGCTGTTCCTCCGACAACGCATCCCTCTGCAAAAGTTCCGCATAATTTTTAATAATAGAAAGCGGTGTTTTCATCTCATGAGAAACATTTGACACAAAATCTGTTTTCAGCGTTTCAATGCTCCCTAGTTCTTCCACCATCTTATTAAAATCCAGAATCATGACATCCAGATAATCCCGTTTCTCCATTGTATGAAATGTAGGTACATAGACGGAAAAATCTCCGTTCGCCACTTTTCTGGTAGCCTCTGCCATTTTATACAGTGGTTCTTCGTAGGTTCTTTTTACCTTCCATCTGGTAAACAGCGTCAGTCCCATGGCAACCATTCCCCAGTAACACATCGGCACCACGGTCATCACCGCTTTATTCCAGCCTGCCGAATTCATAAACACGATCAGTCCGGTATGTATCCCCGACATCAGAAACAGAACCCCAATATAGATTCCAAATAAAGAAACCGGAAATAAACTTTGCTTTACTTTTCCCCTTTGTTCCTCTCGTTCTTTCATTGCAGCACCACCTTGTATCCAAGCCCGCGGACTGTCACAATCTTAAATCCGTCACAGGCTGACAGTTTATCTCTGAGTTTTGTAACATAAACATCCACAGCCCTCAGACTGGTATCTGTCTCCACACCCCAGAACTCGTCCATGAGCTGCGCTCTGGAAAACGTTTTTTTCGGATAAGACAAAAGCTTGTAAATAATATTAAATTCTCTTGTAGTAAGACTGATCTCTTCTCCGTCAATTTCTGCACTCATAGCATCCGCATCCAGTATCAGATTTCCCACCGTAATTTTTCTTTCCATCTCTATATTTGCCCTGCGAAGCAATGCCCTTACACGAAGAAGCAGTTCATCCAGTTCTATCGGCTTTACCATATAGTCGTCGATCCCGAGCTGAAACCCTTTCCGCTTGGAAGGCAGATCATCTTTTGCCGACATAAACAGGATCGGAATCGTCTCATTTATCCGGCGAACTGTCCCGGCAAACTCAAACCCGTCAATCTCCGGCATCATAATATCAGAAATAATCAGCTGGTACACCGTATGATACATTTCCTCATATGCCGCAGCTGCCGACAGACACCCCTTCGCCTGAAAACCACTGTCATTCAGATAGGTACATACAATCTGATTTAATTTTTCATCATCTTCCACTACAAGTATACGAATCATTTATCTTCTCCTTTTGTATCTCTTCCCATTTTCCTAAAATACAGGACGATCCTAACACATTTTTGTTTTCGTTTTGTTTGTGAATTATGTACAAATTGTAAACAAAAAACAAGGTGCGGTCAATTTTTTCTTCTGACGCACCTGTTTCTGACTCTTTTATTTTAAAGATTTGATAAATTAAATGAGACAAAGTAAATCCACAACTCCTTTGCAATCTCTGGTGCTGCATAACTCCATGCAATACTCATGCACATCCCGATTCCAACTGTACCAATCATTGCAATCAATACTGTAGCTATCGTCTTTTTGGACACTCTGCCTGCCTTGTTCTTTTCTTTCATATTCTCATACCAGCCTTTCTTTGTTTGATGGTATGAGAATAGCACTCTTTTGTTTATCCAATGTTTGATATTTGTTTCTGAATTATTAAAAGCTTCAAAATCTTTTCCTACAGCAGAAATTCGCAGAACACATAATTGCTGACATCAATCCCTCTTTTTGTCAGCCGGATTTTATCCTCTTTCACTTCTAACATTTTTTCCTGCTCCAGTTTTTCAATCACGTCTCCGTAGATTTCTTCTATCGTATTTCCAAAACAGTTCTCAAACTGGGTTCCGGAGATTCCCTGCATTCTTCGAAGTCCCAGAAACATAAATTCTTCCATGGCATCTTCCTTTGTCAGCACTTCGATTTCTTCCCGCAGATCTTCTCCTGATCCTATTCTTTCTATATAAGAGATCATATCTGTACAAAGATGGTATCTGGTATTGGAAATAAAAGACGAGGCTCCCAGACCGATCCCTAAATACTCTACTCTGCTCCAATACCCCAGATTGTGTCTGCACTCTTTTCCTTCCCGTGCATAATTGGAAATCTCATAGCGATGAAATCCATATTCTTCCAGAATTCCCTCTGTCCGCTCATACATCTGCCGCTCTGCATCTTCATCCGGAAGAGGCGGATATTTCTCCTGATCTGTCTGTCCTTTTCCATACCACTGATAAAATCGGGTTCCTTCCTCAATGATCAGACTGTACGCAGAAATATGCTCCGGATGTAATTCTGCCACCGTACGAAGGGTGTGCTCCCAGCTTTTTACGGTCTGTCCGGGAATGGCTGAGATGAGATCAATGTTGATATTATCAAATCCTGCCTGCCGTGCCATATCATAGGATTCCCGAAATTCTTCATACGTATGGATTCGTCCCAGCATTTTCAGTTCCTCATTGTTGACAGACTGTAATCCGAAACTGATCCTGTTGATTCCCGCCTGTTTCCATCCTTCTAGTTTTTCTTCCGTCACAGTTCCCGGATTTGCTTCGATTGTAATCTCCGCATCCCTGTCGATGGTAAATACCTGTCTCAGCATTTTAAAAATCTCACCCATCTGTTCACACGACAAAATGGACGGAGTTCCTCCGCCCACAAAAACAGAAGATACCTGGTAAGATGAAGCAACCTCGCGGTATCTTTGTATTTCTTTGTTTAATGCATCCACATACTCCGCTTTGGCTGCATCATTTGCCGGTGCAGACAAAAGTCGCAATAGGCACATTTCTGTACGCAAAACGGAATGTGGATATATAATTCTAATTTCTGCATCATACAGTCCTCTTTCTTTTTAATAGGTACAGTATAATACAATCTGTTTTTGCTGTATACCTTCATCCCACAGAAAAAACAGTCAAAATGATCAGAAAATTTTCTCCATTTGCCTCCGGGAAATGGTAAAAATGACTTTCCGGAACAACTGCCTCCCACTCTTTGGTTGCTTCTGAAGGCTCTGGTCTTCTGCTGATATTCACCTGCTCCCGATCCCTCGGTGTCTCAAAATATGAGAACAGCAGATTTTCATGCAGAGAAATCATCTGATAACGATCCCCCACGAGAAGACCTTCCCGCACAATCGACTGGTGATGACCAACATAGGAGCTTACCTTCTACGGATATAAAACTGCAATTCGTCCGCACCGTGCTTCCGGCGTTTTTTCCGCTTCCACACCTCCACGGATTTCGGCTCATCGAACCAGAAGACCGGATACATATACAGCCAGCGGCGTTTTGTATTTCCCCCGCCTTTTACGGATGGCCACACCTCCAAAAACTCCTGCAGATCTAAAAACCACCCTTCTGCAATCTGCTCCATATTCTTTTCCCAGAGATGCTCTGACAGCTCCGGAATTTTTTTCCAATATATTCCACATAGAAAAGTAACATATTTTGACAACATTGCGCAGACTGCTGATCAGCTCTGCCCCCCTTTCAAGATACAGTGTCACATTACTTTTCAATACGATCGTTCCACTTAAAAACTGACCAATCGGGACAATGACACGTCCGCCTCCTGCCACTGTACAGGCATCCACTGCCGCCTGAATCGCTGCTCTGTTGTTTGTTGTGCCGTCTGCGACTGCACCATAGTCTGTTATTCTATAATCCATCGTTTATTTCCTCCATTCCAGAGAATCAATCCCATCCATAGAAATTACCTCTCCCTCTTGTCCTACCACCTGAATATCCTCCAGTACCAGAGTTTTGATATTTCTCGCAAAAATTCCCATTTTACAGATATTCTGATCAATTCCATCCATCATCGCCGGCTGTCCACTGGCTGCATCTTCTGCATAGCTGACCTGAATGTGCTTCATTTCCACACGCTCAATTTTCTGCTCCGGGAGACCGTAGAAAAACGCAGCTGCCACATGACAGTTTTTAGCCTGAATATTACGAAAACACAATTCTTTGATCTGTGGAGTTCTCTCATCCACCGCAAGCGGCTCCTTGCACTGTACATACTCGCTGTGTCCGTCCGGATCGCAGAAATAGAAACTGTTGATCACAAACGGAGTCAGCACAGAATCCATCCTGATATCTTCAAACAAAATACCGTCGATCACAGCATCCTTACCGCGTCCTCTTCTTGTCTTGATCCGAAGCCCCCGGTCTGTATTGAGAAACACACACTGTCTTGCCTGCAAATTTTTGATTCCTGCCGCCATCTCACTCCCCAACGTAATTGAACCATGCCCATCCCGCATACAGCACTGGCGGATTCTGATATTGGAAGAAGGAACTTTGTATTTTGCTCCCACGGAAATTTTACCTGCCTTCACGGCAATGCAGTCATCGCCCACAGAGAACAAACATCCTGTGATTTCTACATCGTCGCAGGATTCCGGATTCAATCCATCTGTGTTCGGGGAAACCTTTGGTCCAAGCACCGTCACTCCAATAAATTTCAGATGACTGCAAAAATACGGATGAATATTCCAACTCGGACTATTCTGTACTGTGATTCCGGTAATTGTCACATCCTCACATCGATTCAAAAAGATCATACGCGGTCTTGCCGCACCACGAACCTCTTTTGCATCCAGCCACCAGTTTTCCCAGGAAGCATTTCCATCAATTGTACCTTCTCCGCAAATCGTCACATCCTTTATGCCGATTCCATTCATGATTCCGGCAAACATATTCTGGGCTTCTCCTTCCCAGGTTCCGAGAATATATTCGTTTTCCTGATCCTCACTCTGGTAAGTTCCCCTTAGAATTGAAAACCTCTCACGCTCTGTATATGCCGAAAGCACTGCACCTTTTGCCAGCTCCATTGTGAGATGATCTTTCAGAAACAGACTGGTCACTCGATACGTTCCTTCCGGAATCAGCACACGACTGTTTCTCGGGCATGACATGATCGCTGCCTGAATATATGTCGTATCGTCCTGTACGCCATCTCCCTTTGCACCAAAATCACGCACATTCAATGTATAATCCTGTGTATCTGTGCAGAACATAATCTCAGCTGCTTCTTCCCCTCTTTCTACAGAAACATGATACTCTTTGCCAGGCTCCAGACCCTGCAGGAGATTCACAACCTGCCTGCTCTCTTTGTAAAACACTCCATTTAAAGATATCCGACAGGGTTCTTCCATCTCGTAAACACTTCCTTCACAACATTCCAGAGCCGCTGTACGTGCATGTTTCCAAATTACGTTTAACTCCATTTTGATCTCCTTTATGTATTTTCCACACATTGTAACAGCTTACATTATTTATTTCCACCTATTCACATTTCTATTTCCTTATCAATCGTATGTTATCATTGTGTTTTTTAATTGTCAATTATGTATTTTATACAATAATCACCTGCAGATTTATATAAAATATACAATACCATTTTCGAAAATCATATGCTATTATAGTAGAAAACCACTCTCCTTCTTTGCAATTAGTGTTAGTACTTACATTTTGGATTGGTTTCTGAAATTTTTAAGGAGCATTCAGTTATGAATATATATGATATTTCTCAAAAGGCAGGGGTATCCATTGCCACTGTTTCGCGGGTTTTAAACGGCAGTGAAAAAGTCAGCGAAAAAACCGAAAAAAAGTGCTTGCTGTCATGGAAGAAAACAGCTACACACCAAATGCCTTTGCCAGAAGTCTCGGACTGAATTCCATGCACACTGTTGGGATTCTCTGTTCCGACTCCTCGGACGTTTACCAGGCACAGGCAATTTATTATCTGGAGCGGGAGCTTCGCAAGAATTCCTATGCATCCATGCTCTGCTGCACAGGGTATGAGCTTTTGGAGAAACAGAGCTATTTGAACCTGCTTTTGTCCCGTAATGTAGACGCTGTCCTTCTGATCGGTTCTCACTTTATCGAGAACTCTCCGGAGGAAAACCGCTATATTCTGGAGGCCGCTTCCAAAATCCCTGTTTTTATCTTAAACGGAGAATTAAAAGGAGACAATATATACTCCATTCTCTGCGATGACTATATGGCATTGAAAGATATGACAGACCTGGTCTTCGCCAGAGGATCTGAATCCCCGATTTATTTATACCGAACGCTCAATTACAGCGGACAGAAAAAAATCCAGGGATTTCTGGATTCGTGTGCGGAACATGGACTGGACATATCTCAGAAAAATGCGTTTTCCGCACCGGGAGACTTGCACAAAGCATGTTCTATCTTAGAACAACTCGATGCAGACGGCATTTCTTTTGACTGTGTCCTTGCTGCAGATGACGAACTCGCCACAGGCGCTGTAAAATACGCACTGAAAAAGCACCTTCGAGTTCCCGAGGATTTTCAGGTGACCGGATACAACAATTCCGTACTCGCCGCTTGCAGTACACCAGAGATCACAACCATCGACAACCGGGTAGAATATATGTGCGTCACTGCCGTGTCACAGATGATGCAGGTATTTCAGAAAGAAATTCCGCCTTCCAGAACAATGTTTTCCGGAAATATTGTAAAAAAGCAGACAACAAAATGATGGCAGGAGCGTAAGGCTTCTGCCATCATTTTAAAAGCTATTTTATTTTGCACCTTCTACAACCAATTCTTCTTTGTACTCTTCTCCATAAGTAGCTACCAGTGTCTCATCATAATCTTTATGGAAGAACTGCTCTTCTTTCAGAGATTGAATTTCCTCATTGATCCAGTTTAACAACGTTTCATTTCCTTTCGCACCATCAATATCAGACTTGTCGTCTTGATCATTAATAAAAAATAATTGCACAAGAAGTGGTGTATTTCTGCTGAGTTCTATGTACATCACTGCTATTTGCCTAAAAAAAGAATTCGCTCATTTTGTAGGATAAAAGAAATGCCGACTCATAACCCGATTAACCCCCGTTATAAATCGACACCCCAATCATAATTTACCTATCCAGTTCTCTTTGATTCTTTCGCAATGTTTTTTTGCGACTTGTCACCATACACTGCCTACTCTTTTTCACAAACAAGACTTACATCGGCGTTCCCACCTCGATCAGATTACCGTCCAAATCATAAAACCGAACCACCTTCTGCCCCCAGCTATGTGTCGTAAGACGATTGACATACTGGATAGAAGGATACAAATTTTCTAATTTTTGAACAAATTTTTCTATCTCACGTTCTTCAAAATACAGTTCGCAGGAATTGCTCTCTGGAATAATTTCTTTTTCAAGGAACTTCTTCCAGATTTTTTCTTCCTGCAGTACCAGACCTTCTGTTAAAATCATATTCCCATCATTATCAAGCACCACATTAAGGCCAAACAAGTCATGATAAAACTGCTTTGATTTTTCAATATCTTTCACAACGATCAATATATTTTTTAATTTCATTCTGTTTTTTCTCCTTCCATATCCGTTCCTATTGTATTTATAATTGGATTATACATAACTCTATATTTTTTGTATATCTTTATTTTCAAAACAAAAAAGACGCCTCCACCGGGAAACGCCTTTTTGTTCTTTATTCTGCCACTGCTTTGTGATGTTTATCTTTATAAATGACCAGATACATCCCAAGATGGTCACGGAATGTAAGGATGCGAAGCATAGAAAGGATGTCAATGCACAACTTTTTGAATCCTTCAAATACGTTTGCTACACTCTCATCTTCCACTTCCCAGAAGATTACCTGTTCCGTATGCAAAACGGGTAATTGGTGCAATTTTACAATTCGGTTTCATAGTTTAACTTTTCTCCTTTAATATACTTCTTCTAAGTCAAACTCAAAATAACGTACCGCATTATTATATGAAATATCTTTTATAATTATCCCCAACATTCGCTCATCATCCGGGTATTCTCCATTCTCTACCCAGTCCCCAATTAATTCACAAAGAATTCTTCTAAAATACTCATGTCTGGAATAAGACAAAAAACTTCTGGAATCTGTCAGCATTCCAAGGAAATTTCCAAGAAGTCCCAGGTTTGCCAGAGATGTCATCTGTTTGATCATTCCAGTCTTGTGGTCGTTGAACCACCATGCAGATCCCTGCTGAATCTTTCCTGCCACACCCGCATCCTGAAAACATCCAAGAATCGTTCCGATGGCTTCATCGTCATTTGGATTCAGACTGTAGATAATCGTCTTTGGAAGGCTGTTTTTCTCGTTCAATGCATTGAGAAAATCTGCCATCTGTGCGGACGGCGCATAGTTATTGATACAGTCATATCCGGTATCCGGTCCAAGCTGCGCATAACGGGCTGCATTGTTGTCTCTCTTACATCCATAATGAAGCTGCATTGCCCAGTTTCTCTTTGTATACTCCTCTGCTGCAAATGCCATAAATGCTGTTTTAAATTTCAGTTCTTCTTCTTTTGTCAGCATTTCACCCTGTTTGCGTTTTGCAAAGATCTTTTCCAGATTTTCTTCTGTTTCCGGCACATACATCACATATTCCAACGCATGATCGCTGGCACGACATCCCATTTCTTCAAATGCATCCATTCTCTTCTTTAATGCCATTTTTAGATCTGCAAACATTTCGATCTGACATCTTGCAGCCTGTCCCAGTTTTTTCAGATATTCTGCATAATCCGGCTTTTCGATATTCATTGCTTTGTCCGGTCTCCATGCAGGAAGTACCTGTACCTCAAAGCTATCGTCTGCCGCCAGTTCTTTATGCCAGTAGAGGCTGTCTGCAGGATCGTCTGTTGTACAGATTAAAGTAACACCAGAACGGCGGATCAGATTCCGTACGCTCATGGATGGCTCCTGTAATTTCTGATTGCAGAGATTCCACACCTCTTCTGCAGTTTCTCCATTTAATACGCCATGATAACCAAAATATCGCTTTAATTCCAAATGACTCCAGTGGAACAACGGGTTTCCCACAGCTTTTTCCAGCGTTTCCGCCCATTTTTGAAATTTTTCCCGTGCAGGCGCATCACCTGTGATATAGTACTCATCCACACCGTTTGAACGCATCTGTCTCCATTTGTAATGATCTCCGCCCAGCCATACCTGGGTAATATTTTCAAAACAGACATCTTTTGCAATCTCTTCCGGATTGATATGGCAATGGTAATCCAGAATCGGCATTGTTTCTGCAAAATCATGATACAACTTCTGTGCTGTAGGAGTGCTCAGCAGAAATTCTTCATCCATAAATGGTTTCATCTCTTATTCCTCCTGTTGATTTGTTATTTTCCTCGCTTTTTGTAAGCCCTTACATTTTATAAATTATATTTCTTTGTTAATAAAAGTCAATTACTCTTTTATTAGCGTTTTGCACAATATTTTTCTTGATTTTTTGTATATTTTTCCATTGACTTGTAACTAAAAGGTTGTATTTTAATTGTAAATACTTACATTTATTTTCTTTCTATATTTTCATTATGGAGGTTTTTATGGATTCAACACACACTTTTATTCAGATTCATCCAAAAGACAATACAGCAGTTGCACTCACTTCTTTAAAGAAGGACAGCGTATTAAATCTGGATGGACGCATGTATACTTTATTAGAAGACATTCCCCAGGGACACAAATTTGCACTGGAAAAAATCAGCGCCGGAAGTGCCGTGATCAAATACGGCTCCCCGATTGGTTATGCAACAGAAGATATTCCGGCCGGTTCCTGGATCCACACTCATAATATGAAAACAGGACTGGGAGATCTTCTGGAGTATTCTTATCAGAAAGAATTCACTTCTTTAGAACCACAGGAAGAACGGTTCTTTGAAGGATACAGAAGGACGGACGGAAAAGCCGGTGTCCGCAATGAAATCTGGATCATCCCGACGGTCGGCTGTGTCAACAGCATCGCAACCTCTGTTGCTGCCAGAGCAAAAGAATTTCAGCCGGACAGTGTAGATGCGATCGTCGCATTCCCGCATCCTTACGGATGTTCTCAAATGGGAGATGACCAGGAGCACACCCGCCAGATCCTTGCAGATCTGATCCGCCATCCAAATGCAGCAGGCGTTCTAGTCCTCGGCCTCGGATGCGAAAACAGCAATATTGAGGAATTAAAAAATATATCGGAACCGTAGATGAAGATCGTATCAAATTCCTGGTTGCTCAGGAAGTGGAGGATGAAATAGAGGCATCTCTTGCCTGCATCAGACAGCTCTGTGATTATGCCTCTACCTTCCAGAGAGAAAAAATTTCCTGCAAAGAGCTTGTCATCGGAATGAAATGCGGAGGTTCTGATGGATTATCCGGAATCACTGCAAATCCGACAGTTGGTGCTTTTTCCGATCTGCTCATCGCCCGCGGCGGTACTACGATTCTCACAGAAGTGCCGGAAATGTTCGGGGCAGAGACTCTGCTGATGAACCGCTGCAGGGATGAAGCTATTTTTGATAAAACGGTAGACCTGATCAATTCTTTTAAAAACTACTTTAAAAGCCACAATCAGACCATCTACGAGAACCCTTCTCCGGGAAATAAAAAGGGAGGTATCTCCACACTGGAAGATAAGTCTCTTGGATGTACCCAGAAATCCGGTTCTGCCCCGGTCGCTGATGTGCTCTCCTATGGACAGCCTGTGCAGACAAAAGGACTCAATCTTTTGAGCGCTCCCGGAAATGACCTGGTAGCCTCTACTGCACTTGCAGCTTCCGGTGCACAAATTGTACTGTTTACAACGGGACGCGGAACTCCTTTTGCCTCTCCGGTTCCGACTGTAAAAATATCCAGTAATACAAAACTCTATGAGAATAAGAAAAACTGGATCGACTTCAATTGCGGTGCGCTGGTAGACGGCGGCTCTATCCCGGAGATGGGAGAATCTCTTTTTGACTATGTTCTGGAGGTTGCTTCCGGATGTCCGGTCAAAGCCGAGGAAGCAGGATTCCACGATATGGCGATTTTCAAACAGGGTGTGACTCTGTAACAATAGATGAATATGATTTTCAGAAAGGATAATTTTTGCTATGAAACATTTAAATTACCAGACCTTACAGGATTTAAATTATGATGGATATTTATTAAACGAAGCTCCGGAACGCGTTTTACAGTTCGGAGAAGGAAACTTTATGCGCGCATTTGTCGATTTCTTTATCGATAAAATGAATGAAACTGCAAATTTTAATTCCAAGGTTGTACTGGTACAGCCAATTCCAAAATTCACAACTCCGGATGTGGGAGATTTTATCAATGAACAGGAAGGTCTCTACACACTGTATTTACGTGGTTCCGAAAACGGACAGGAAGTCTCTTCCAAACGGGTAATCTCCTGTATCAGCCGCTGCTTAAATGCATACAGCGACTATGAGGCAGTTATGGAATGTGCAAAAAATCCCGAACTGCGTTTCATCACCTGCAATACAACAGAAGCCGGAATCGTATATGATCCGTCCTGTCAGTTCACTGATACTCCGGCAAACAGTTTTCCGGCAAAGCTGACACAGTTTCTGCATAAACGTTTTGAAGCATTTCAGGGAGATGTCAAAAAAGGATTTATCATCCTCTCCTGCGAACTGATCGACAACAACGGAAAAGAACTGGAAAAATGCGTCTTAAAACACGCTGCCGACTGGAATCTGGGCGAAACTTTCACTAAATGGATCAAAAAGGCAAACCTCTTCTGCTCTACTTTGGTAGACCGGATTGTAACCGGTTATCCACGCTCTGATGCGGACAATTTAAATCAGGAAAACGGCTATATTGACAAGGTGTTAAACACCGGTGAAATCTTCGGATTCTGGGTAATCGAAGGACCGCAGTCCATCAAAGAGGAATTTCCTTGTGATGCGGCAAATCTTCCGATTCTGATCACGGATGACCACAAACCATACAAACAGCGGAAAGTCCGCATCTTAAACGGCGCTCATACTTCCATGGTACTCGGTGCTTACCTTGCCGGACAGGACATTGTAAGAGACTGTATGAAGGATGATGTCATCCGTGGTTACATGAATCAGGCAATCTATAAAGAGATCATTCCGACACTGACTCTGCCGGAAGAAGAACTGATGAGCTTTGCTGCGTCCGTGACGGATCGCTTCCAAAATCCGTTTATCGATCATGCACTGCTCTCCATTTCTCTAAATTCGACTGCAAAATGGAAAGCCCGTGTGCTTCCTTCTCTGGAAGGATACCTGGAAAAAACAGGGCAGGTTCCTCCTTGCCTGAGTGCCTCCCTCGCTTTTTACCTGGCATTTTATAAAGGCATTGGATTTGTGGACGCAACTTTTACCGGGGATCGAAATGGCAAAAACCAGTATCCGATTTCTGACGATCCGAAAGTTCTGGAATTCTATGACGCACACAAAGACGATTCTGCCGCTGACTATGTTCACGCCGTCTTAAGCGAAACGTCCTTCTGGGAAAGGAATCTGACAACACTTGCCGGACTCGAAGAAACTAGTTGTAAAGGACTTACTTTTATTCTAGGAAAAAGGAATGTTATGAATTGATGAACAGATTGTGAATGCTGCAGAATAATCAAATGTATGGGAAACAAACCTACACCATTTCTTTGG